>JABAOC010007486.1_pt3 | contig 16902 bp, 10 predicted proteins | sample 7062161 | NCBI WGS metagenome assembly JABAOC01 (sample SAMN14538625, study PRJNA623070) | marine sediment metagenome | biome: marine biome [ENVO:00000428]; feature: marine pelagic biome [ENVO:01000023]; material: deep marine sediment [ENVO:00002113] | place: India: Gulf of Khambhat ... | reverse complement strand
GAGACCATGCCATAATCCCTTCCAGAATCCGGCGACTCTTCCCTCCTTGTTCGGAGTCTCTTCAAGCTCGTTAGGTCCGGCCACACAACTGGAAAAGACAAATATTAAAACAACAAGAAGAACAAACACACTCATGCTTTTCATCTTATCCTCCTCGTGATTTATACATTCTTAACGAAGTCAGGATAATACCTCATTAAAACTCTTAAGATACTTTTTATATAGAAAAAATAGAGTAATAGCAAACAGCATAGACCTATTCATCCATCCTATTCTGGATTATTCGGAAAAAACAGGAAATACCAAGGTAAGGGCTGATTTCTCAAGCTAGAAAATTAGATTTAATTATTAAGGGATGAGAAGGAAGCCAGGGATTTTAAGCCCTGGCTTCCTTTGTAATTCTGATCACTCTTTTGAGCCTTGACTCACATAATCAGGCTCTTGAGATTGGCTCAACATCCGTGTTTTCTTTAATCACGGCCATGGAATTCAGGCGATCATCCTAGTTATTTCTTCTTCAATTGCTCTTCCAGTTCTGCGATCTTCTTCTTGATCATCTTTTTCTTCTCGGGATCACTTGACTGCTCATACTCTTTTCTCAGTTCCATGAGGGTCACTTCAATTTGCTTTGTCTTTTCCATTATCGTCATCTCTTCTATTTCTGCGATTTTCTTCTCGAGCTGCTTTTTCTCCTTCGGGTCTTTAGTTTGTTCAAACTTCTTTTTCAACTCGTAGAGTTCCACTTCATCTCTCCTCACTTTTAACACTTGAAATTTCTTTTCCTCGTCCATTGCCTTTTTCTTCTCGAACTCTTTAAGCCTCTTTTCGATTGCCTTCTTCTTTTCAGGGTCATCTGTCTTCAGATACAGATCTTTCAGCTTCTTAACCTCGGCATCATAGGCATCTTTCTCGACATCGACACCAACATCATATTTAGCTGGAGAGACATCAATCTTAACGTATTCCGCATCTCCTGCGTCCATCTTTTGTTCGAGTTCTGCTATCTTCATCTTGATTTGCTTTTTCTTCTCAGGATCATCCGTTTGCGTGTACTGCTCTTTCAATTCCTCTATTTTGGTCACATCGACATTTTTGACCTTCTGAATCTGAACATTGTGCTTTTCACTCAGCATATTTCTCATAATATCTCTCTTCTCCAGCAGCACGACTAATTCCTCCTTTATCTTCCTTCTTTCTTCAACATCTTTGGTCTGTTGGTACTGCTTTTCCAACTCATCGATGGTCACTTCAATCTTCTTATACTTCTCCAACATTTTCTTTGCTTCGTCTGACAGCTTTTGATCTGCTTTTATAGTCCAGGCTTGCGAACTCTCCTCGGCCGGCACGGCACTATCAGCGCTCTCCATGTCAGCCGGCCCAGGCTCTCTGACTGTTTTTGAGTCAGCAAAAACGAGAATCAAGAAAAAGACCATGGGAAGGATCAACAGGAACTTAAATTTAGCCAATCCTTTGGATTTAGATTTTGTCATCATGGTTATCCTCCTTTTGATTTGCGATTGATTGAAATTGTTGGCGAATTCAAACAATTTCACGCCCACATGCTGCTCGAAGATGAGCAGTTGATACTTCGCTGCGTTACAGCCCTGCGCAATGACTGCATAATCAGCCAAGTACTCATGTGTCTCTTTCAGCGATTTTTTGTATGGCCATACAAAAGGATTAAACCATTGAAAAATTGTGAGCCATTCCAGAATCAATAAATCGATGGAGTGGTACTGTTTTATATGAATCATTTCATGGGCGACGATTCTTTGAAAATCATCATCAGAAATGTTGGATTTATTGATAAAAACAAAATTGAAGAAAGAAAAAGGTGAGCATTCTTTATCGATAAAAACGACTTTCAATCCGTTATATTTTTGAACTCCATTTTTCCTGATAAGTATGAACACCCTGAGAAGCTGGAAGACAAAGCGGATAAGAAAGAACATCACACCCCAGAAATAAATCAGCAACAGAACATCAAAGATTCCCAGGGATTGAGCCGGCAGACTGCTCCCCTCGCTGAAGACAACGGGACTTCCCGACAACGGGCGCGACCCAATAAAAGACTTTATATTGATAAAAGCAGGAGATGTTATATGGATTAAAGGGATAATTAAAGAAAAGGCAGCAGATGATATCAAGTAAAGCCGGTTAATGACAAAAAAGGTCTCCTTTTTCAATAAAATCCAGTAGACAGAATAAAAGAGTGCCAGACTGATGCTCGATTCTAAGAGGTATAGAGCGAAATCATTCATTTTTTTCCTCTTTTTGCTTTTGGATTTCCTTATAAATCATCCTCATGGTATCTTCTAATTCGGAAATACTCATATCCTTTTCTTTGGCAAAAAACGACACCATTTCCTTAAAGGAGTCACTGAAGTAGTTTTCAACGAACCGTTTGAGAAACTTTCGTGTGTACTCCTCTTTGGATAAGAGCGGGTAATACTCATGGGTCTTCCCGTAGGCTTTATGGGAGACAAAACCCTTCTTCTCCAAAATCCTGACAATCGTCGATACAGTATTATACGCCGGTTTGGGCTTGGGCAACTGTTCAAGGATATCTTTGACAAAGCCTTTTTCCAGCTTCCATAATATCTGCATAATTTGTTCTTCGGCTTTTGTGAGTTCTTTCATGGCATATGTATTATAAAACTAAATCTTTAGTTTTGCAACTATTTTTTTAGTTTTTTTTAAAATTATTTTGCCGTCCTCAAAAGCTCTCCGTTCCCTTCCCCTAAACACAGGTTGGAGAGATCCATCTTCAAAGAGAATGGATGAAAGAGACAACCTGGCTTACAGTTCTCCATGAAATCTGTTTTTTTCCTTTATCATTAAAAATCTTGCAATATATCCGATATCCTGATACTTAGAGTGGGCGTCTAATGAAGCGAAAATTCCAGTGTTGCTGCGAACAAGCCCAGAACACACTTTCAATCAGAGTCATACTCACTGTCAACAAATCAAAAATGCATCCTCCAAAATCAAGAAAGGAAGATCATAGCATTAATGAAGTCAGTCACATTCGACTCTTTCTTATGAGGCTTGCCGGTGAGGAAGTCGATAAAGCCCTTTTTTAGAAAACGCCATGTCGATCATTGGATTATTCTGAGTAAGCAGCTATCATGAAATGGATGAACCTTCCAGAGGGTCAATCGTATTAATCAATGAAGAATTACCCTTAATTATTCAAAAATTATACCAACAGAGAGTGAATTTATGAGCATCACAGAAAGTTTAGTTCTTGATTTCGAGAATAACCTTCCTAACGAACTCATTTCCTCCAAAATAATGTAGAGTGCCGGCATATTTTATGAATAATCCGGGAAACAATGTTTTCATCAAAAACGAGGAGGTATGATGTCCGATACTATCATGGAAAGAAGAGATTTTCTGAAAACACTCTTGGGAGGTTTATCCTTGGCCGCTCTCAATTGGGAGGCCTTCCCGAAGGGCACACAGGAGAGCAAAGGAACAAATGAGTTTGATGCTGTGATCATCGGCGCCGGGCTCGGCGGATTGAGTTGTGCCGCAGCCTTTGCCAGGCAGGGATTCAAGGCTTTGGTTCTCGAGCATCACAACAAACCCGGAGGATACGCCACAACCTTCAAACGGAAGGGATTTCTCTTCGATGTCTCCTTGCATTCCACGACAGTCGGAGAACGGAATGGAGTCCATAACCTGATACCGGGCTTCCCCGAAATCAAGGATGTCGAGTTCGTCCCTCATGCTGTTCTCTACCGGCTCATCTTGCCCGACTATGACATTCGCGTTCCTCATAAAAACCTTCCTGAATACATGAAAACTCTAGTCGGCCATTTTCCTGAAGAAAAAGAGGGTATCCAGGGAATCTTCGATGACATGAAAGGATTGGCCAAAGATATCGATAAAATTTCCAAAGCCCAAGGTCAGGTCAACATGCTGACCTTTCGTCAAGACTATCCGTATCTGTCACAAAGCATTAATCAAACATGGGGGCAGATGCTGGATGTTCGGGTGAAAGACGCCAAACTCAAAGCCATCATTTCCAGCCTCTGGGGCTATTATGGATTGCCTCCCTCAAAGCTGGCCAGTCTCTACTATGCCATGCCCACGATAAACTATCTTCAAGAAGGGGGATATTATCCTCTAGGAAAATCCCAAAAGATCAGCAACGCCCTGACGAAATTCATCACAGACCGGGGCGGCAAGGTCATGCTCAGAAATCGAGTTGATAAAATTCTGGTCAAGGACCATTCCGCCTACGGAGTGAAAACCGCTGAGGGGAAGGAATACACTGGAAAGGTAGTGGTCTCCAATGCCAATGCCTATGATACCTTCCACACCATGATGGAAGAGGACGACTACTTGAAAAGCTATCTGGAGAGAATGGACACATTCTCAGTCAGTCTTTCCTGTTTCCAGGTTTTCCTGGGATTGAAAAGAGACCTTGTGGGTAAAATCGGCATCAAAGATACTGAAATTTTTTATGAGACTGACTACGACATCGAATCCGGATACAGAGTCTTGCTGAACGCGGATATGGAAAATCAGGGTTTTGGACTCACCCTGTACGACAACCTGTACAAAGGTTATTCCCCTGAGGGGAAAAATACTCTGAACATCCTCAATCTCCAGGGTTACAGTCACTGGGAAAAATACGAATCTGATTACTTTCAAGGAAAGAAAAAAGCTTACCGGAAAGAAAAAGAGAGGATGGCAGATATCTTGATCGATAAGGTCGAAGAAACTCTTCTTCCGGGCCTCAGAAAAGCCATCGAAGTCAAAGAGATCGGAACTCCTCTGACAAACGTGCGCTACACGAAAAATTATCGCGGCGCGATCTATGGCTGGGATCAAACCCTGGACAACTCCACTCCCAGACGTCTCGCGCATAATACACCGATCAAGAACCTGTATCTTTCCGGTGCCTGGACTCAACCCGGCGGCGGTTACGGCGCTGTCATCCCCAGCGGGCTGGAATGTTTTGCTCAGATTATGCAAGAATGGAAGAAAAAATAAATCTTGCTGTCTGATATGAATAAAGTTGATTCAAGGAGGTCCTACTAATATGAGAAAAAAGAATAAAAATTATTATTTTCTAATTTTATCGATTGTCTTGTGTGGATTATTCTGTTTTCCTCAACAGGGATACGGTCAGGATAAAGCCAGAAAAATCGATGAATTTATTCAAGTCTATCATGACTACGGCCGTTTTAATGGAACAGTCCTGGTCGCCGAAGGAGGCAAAGTCATATACAAAAAAGGATTCGGACCGGCGAATATAGAATGGAATATTCCGAACAAGCCAGACACTAAATTCAGGATAGGCTCTATTACCAAACAGTTTACCTCCATGCTGATTCTGCAGCTTGTTGAACAGGGACAGATTGACTTAGAAGGAAAGTTATCTGACTACTTACCCTATTACCGAAAAGACACAGGAGAAAAAGTCACCATTCACCATTTGTTGACGCATACCTCTGGAATACCGAGCTACACCAGCATGCCGAATTTCTTCGAAGAAGTGAGCCGTGATCCTTATCCTGTTGATGAATTCGTCAAACAATACTGCAGCGGAGATTTGGAATTCGAACCAGGCTCGAAATTTGTCTATAACAATTCTGGTTATTTTCTTCTAGGGGCTATCATTGAAAAAATCACCGGAAAAAAATACGAAGAAGTGCTGAAGGAAAGGATTCTTGACCCACTCGGCATGAAAAACACGGGATACGATCACTACAACACCATCATTCCCGGAAGAGCTGCAGGATATTCAACTACTTTTGACGGATATGATAATGCCCCCTATCTGGATATGTCACTGCCCTACTCCGCGGGTTCTCTGTATTCTTCAGTCGAAGACCTCTACTTGTGGGACCAAGCTCTGTACACAGAAAAATTGCTCTCAAAAAAAATGAAAAACCTTTTGTTTAAACAGCATGTTCCCAGAATGGGCGGGAGCTACGGTTATGGATGGAAGTATCAGGGAAATCGGTTTTCCCAAATCCAAAGATAAAGTGATGAGCATTTCTCACGGCGGAGGGATTAATGGATTTAATACACTTATAGAACGGCTGGTCGACCACAAGCATCTCATTGTCCTCTTCAACAACACGGGTGGAGCTCCACTGGCAGAAATGAGCAGCGGAATAAGAAATATTCTGTATGGTCATCCATACAATCTGCCAAAAAAGTCAATCGCAAAAGTGATTTACGAGGCTATAACTGAAAACGGGCTGGAAACAGCCATAAAGCAGTATGAAGAATTCAAGAAAAATCATCCAGAAGAGTACAATTTTGCAGCCGGCGAAATGAACAGGCTGGGATACTATCTGCTTCAGACAAAGAGAATTAAAGAAGCCATAGAGATTTTTAAATTAAACGTGAAAGTCTATCCCAAGTATTCCAATGGCTACGATAGCCTCGCGGAAGCCTACATGCTCAACGGAGATAAAGAGCTCGCCATCAAGAACTACGCCAAATCACTGGAGCTGAATCCCAAGAACACCAACGCTATTGATATGTTGAATAAAATTAAAGAAGAAAAATAGAACCGAAGAGAAATTTTTCTCTACTCCAGCCGCTATCTATTCGGCCAGAGTAATTCCTGAAAGGGAGGATAATCACGGAGAGGTTCTAAATCCATATCCCGATGGAGATAAACACCAAAAGGCCGACCCTGAGCAAAGGCTTGCTGAAGCAGTTCCACAGCTTGCTCTTGTTCCCCAAGAAGAGATGCGATGCAGGCCCGTGAATACGTATGGATTCCAAAAAGATAAGCCTGGTCTATACTTGCCAATTCTTCTGAGAGCTGGAGCGCTTCCTTCTTGTTTTCCAAGCGTGCGGCCAGTCTTCCCAGAAATCCTTTGTATTCGACATGCTCAGGATATTCCTCACTCAGTTCCTTGAAAAGCATCTGGGCGTTTTCCCATTGCTCGGCAACGTAGTGCGCATACGCAAGGCTGGAGCGGTGTTTCTCGTCAGGTGCCTCCGCAGGAATCTGACTTTGATACCAGGAAACAGCGCGGTTCGCTATTTCCTTGGATTCATTCAAATAACCATGGGCCCGGAGTTCCTGAGCAGCAACAAGCATAATAATTCCAGGGGTTTCGGACGGCTGTTTCAGAGCCAAGCTTTTATCAATCACCCCCAGGACTTCCTGTAGCCTTCCCAGGGCCACAAGAGCACGAACTCTGCCCAAGCGAAGATCGATATTATCAGGAAAATTTTCCTGTCCCTTACTGACTTCTTCCAACTCTTTTAAATACGTCCCAAGCATGTGGTACGCTTCGGCAAGGACTCTAAAGCGCCAAGCTCCGATTTCGGTACTGTTCACAAATTCAGGAATTTCTATTTTCATGAATGTATCGACTGTTTCCTGAGGTCGATTGAGCCTGAGTGTTTCAAAGCCCATAAGATAATTAAGAACATAATCTTCCGGAGCCAGAGTTTCCGCTTGACGGAAAAATTTCAAACCTTCTTCGTAATTCCCTTGAAGCCCTGCAACAAAGCCATCCAGCAGGGAACACTCAAAAAGGTTCAACCTTTCTCGTCTTTCATTGGCTAGATTCACCATGGATTCCGCTTTGGTGAATTCTCCCTGGTGACTGTAGATAATGAACATTCGGATGCAAGGAGCCGGAAATTCCGCGTCTAGCACGACTGCCTTCTCAAAATGGGTTAACGCCTGCGAATAGTCTTGCTCAAACGCCTCCATACCGCTCAAATATTCTTGATAAGCCTCAAAGAGAGGCGGCGCCAAAAACCGGCGGGTTCGGCTGGGAATATGACTGAATAAAATAGCGAGCGTTCCCATGATTCTCTGACGAAGTGTCTCGATAACCTCCATCGGCGATTCTCCCAGACCACTGACAGGCTCGAGCGCATGGATGGATTTTCCCTTGTTTGCATCTATAATTTGGGCTTCAAATCGGAGTATTCCCTCAGCTAAACTATAAGAGCCGGAGATGACTGTTCCCGCTTCCGTGTGCTTGGCCAATTCACGGAGCTGCGCCATTTTCTGGATTCCTCCTGTTTCCACACCCATTGTCCGCAAAGACTCAAGGGCCTCACTGACAGGAACAACTTCCCCTTCATCTATCTGTGACAGGCTCTGGGTGATCCAATCCGCCGCCACACGGCCGTAGGAGTCAAAAGAGGCATCACCTGTCTTGTTTTCGAAAATAGCCACGATAAACCGCTCGGGATTAGCATCCAGCCCCTTTTTACCTAAAGGAACAAAAAGAATGACAAGGACAGCCAGCAGGAGCAAGACAGGAATTAAAAACCTCCACCAGGTGAACGTCAAGGTGATCTGTTTTGTTGTGGTCGGTTTTTTCTTGGGCAGAACGAGCTCACTGGTTGGGAGCTCTCCTTCTGTACTTTCCAGGGCCGCACTCAACTCTCCTACGTTTTGATACCTCTTTGCTTTGTCCTTCTCCATACATTTTAAAACCAAACGGCTGAGGTCCTCGGGTATCTGGTCATTATAGACCCTTGGATCTTTGGGCTTCTCTGTCTTATGCATGAAAGCTACGCTAATCGGACTTTTTCCTTTAAATGGGACTCGACCCGTGAGCATTTCATAAAGGATCGCTCCCAGCGAATAAATATCTGTGCGTTGGTCCAACTCTTTTCCTTCAACCTGTTCTGGAGCCATATATTCCGGAGTCCCGATGATCATCCCGTCTGCTGTCATGCCTTCTCCTTTCATCGTCCGGGCTATCCCAAAATCCATGATGCGCGCATTTCCTTGGCTGTCTATCATGACATTTTGGGGTTTTAAATCCCGATGGATAACGCCACTTTTATGGGCTTCAGCCAATCCCTTGCACAACTGCTTGGCAATGGAGATAGCTCTGCCTGGATTCAAGGGTCCCATTCTTGTTATAGAATTCTTTAAATCCTCACCAGGCACGAATTCCATAGTGATGTAGTGAGTTCCCTGCTCTTCACCAAGGTCATACATGCGGCAGATGTTCCTGTGGGAGACTTTTCTGGCGAGTTTTAATTCATTGCTGAATCTCTCAACACTCTTTTCATCCGATGGAGTTTCCATATTGATGAGCTTTAAGGCAATCTTCTCGTTGATCTTTTTATCGAGAACTTTATAAATACTGCCCATTCCGCCTTTTCCCAACTCTTCTATCACCTGGTACCGTCCGGCGAAGGTGCTTCCCGTTTCCAGATCTTTAGATCCTACTTGGGTGGCTTTTACTGTTTTTGTCTGAGATACGTAGGGCTTTTTTTTCGAGGTCTTCTTGGGAGCTTTTCTGGGAGTCTTCTTGGAGGATAATCGAGTTCCACATTTACTGCAGAAAAGGCTCTTTGGGGAGTTTTTAAAGCCGCATTTGGGGCATTTCATAAATTTCTATCCCTGGCGGAGTTACACACAAGTTCTGGATATGTTATTTTTTAGCAGAAAAAGAATAGGGGTATCGGATTAAAAAGTAAATAGCCTTATAAGGTGATTCCTGGGGTGATTTTTCTCTCACCTTTTTTAGTGAATTGACATCAATCTGGAACAAAACCGGGAAGTCCACAGACTTTTGTATCTTCTAGATTCATCTTTGAAACGGTCGGCGTCAAAGTCCTCAAAGAGGGTGTTAGGCCTCTCTGATAAATGGAAATGAATGTGCAGATATCTTTAGTAGATTAAATGGGTATAGAGTATTTTGATAAATCCTCAAATACTATGATTCTGCTTACTGACTTAGCTCACGACGATAATGATGCGAGCCAGACGAAACTTATCCGCATTCAGCAGTTGAATTGTCGCCGATTGGCCATCACTAGAGATAGTAATCCGATAATCCACGTTTTCCGCTAATGTCTTGGGTATAATCTCTACTTTCTTGATTTGAGGAACATTGAAATCTCCTGCACTCAGCTCAATTGTATTTTCTTCTCTCAGATCAATCCTGTTCTGAAAATCTCTATAGCTGACTGCACCAAGAGCGGACTTTCCTGAAGCTTTAAGGCTATCCCTCGTCCCGGTAAAATAGTAAACGGAATTCAACCTGGAGTCCAATTCAGCTGTTGCGGCTCTGTATTTTTCGAGATTCTCCTCAAGCACGGCATTATTCTTCTGGTGTGCTTCCATTTCTTTCTTGGCCATCATCATTTTATCCTGGAACTCTGCATCCTGCCTCATTCCTTCAATTTCCGCCAGTGTCACATTATTCCTGAGAACAACTTTCTCCGCCTCTTTCTTTGTATCCTCTACTCTCTTCATCTTGCCTGGAGAAGCCATTGCATTTCCCTGTGCAAGAAAACTGGAATACTCACCACCATCACTGATATTCCCCACTTGGAAGCCCGCAAGCAGCGAGTCGTAAAGATACGAGTTCTTCAATACTTTAATGGCTTCATCTTCTGATAGTCCCTTAGTTTCGGTCAGATAATTTTTAGCGATCTCGTAGTGATTATCCCCCTCCCGAACTTCCAAAGAAACCGGAACTTTACTCTGAAGGTCTGCATTCTCTTTCTGAAGCTGTTTGATTATATCATTCTTTGAATTCAATTCCCTCTGTAGCTCTTCTATCCTTGCTTGATCAGTAGTCTCTTCACCTTCAGGAGCGGCTTCTCCTTCTTCTTTGCCACCACACGAAGCCAAAAATAAAACTCCGAAGATTAAAATGAGTGAAAGCCCCAGAACTAATGAATTTTTCATGGGAATTCTAGCTCCTTTCATGATGCCCTCCTAAGTTTAAATAAACATATGGGATGTTGTATATATAACTTATAAATTTTATTTCGAGAGTGATGTGAATATCAAAATCCATTGTTTTACAGACCCTGGAATTGAGGTCATTATATCACAATTTCCTCCAACCAGGCAATCTAACTCTAATAAAAGGAATTGTTTTCCCTTTTTATAAAAAAAAACGGACTTTGTCAAATATCTTTTTGATAAAAATATTCAGAAAAGGTGCCCACCTTAAACATTCTTCACAAATTTTCCTCTCTTCCGGCTGCTAGGGCTGATACTGGTATGAGAGGATTTTTTGTCAATCTGAAAGGATTTCATTCTTCTTCATTATGACAGCGCAATTGTGAAATTTTGCATGCTGTTGAAGAAAATGAATTCAAGGAACTCAAAAAATGACATTTTTCGAAAATGGTTGCTGCTCAAGAATCCCCCCAAGTGAATCAGGCCTTTTTTACTTATGGAATTTTTTTATGAACTCCTCGACTTCAGGCACGCCTCCTTGATAGATAAGATAGCCGTTATACGGTTCACGCTCAGTGATATCATCTTGAATTGAAGTCAGCATGATCTCCTTGACTTTTTCAAGATCATTCGTCTGACCCAGAGCCCAACCTAATTTTATGTACGCCACTTCGGGCAACATGTTCCCTACGGGTATAATCCCTTTGGCCAGAAGGTCTCTCCCGGTTTCATAGACGTGCATATGAACATAACCCCATAAAGTCTGGACAGTCATGTAAATAGCGACTTTGCTTGCCACGGCTCTTTCGATGGCAGGATAAAGCGGTTTATTCACATGTCCGAGCCCAGTGCCCGCAATGACGATTCCTTTATATCCGTTATCAACCAGCGAATCTATGATATCTGGATTCATATTGGGATAGTAAAAAACGAGAGACACCTTTTCTTCAAAATAAGGCAGTATTTTGACTTTTTTATCTTTTCTTCTGTGATTGTATGAGTCTTTCAAATGAGTAAGGCTGTTTTGGGTGACGCTGGCCAGGGGAATATCGCCGACAGTCCTGAAGGTCGAACGGTACGAAGAATGCATTTTTCTGACTCTCGTTCCTCTATGAAGAAATCCATATTCATCCGATGTCGGCCCAAACATGCAGACCAGGACTTCCGCAATATCCGAATGTCCGGCTGCATAGGCTGCGTGCATTAAATTCAGGGCCGCATCCGAACTCGGCCTGTCTGAAGATCGCTGAGAACCCACAAGGATAATCGGTATGGGGGGATTTTGAATCATGTAGGTGAGGGCGGCTGCAGTATGATGGAGTGTGTCAGTTCCGTGGCCGATGATGATCCCATCTATGCCTTTTTCGATTTCTTTTCCGATAGCCACTGCGAGTTTCTTATATTGATCAGGCCCCATGTTTTCACTGAATACGGCAAACAGCTTTTCTGTTGTGATATTGCAGATATCAGCCAGTTCAGGAACAGCTCCGTACAACTCTCCAGGCGAAAAGGCAGGAATAACAGCGCCTGTCCTGTAATCAAGCCTCGAAGCGATTGTCCCTCCTGTCCCCAAGAGTTTTACATTGGGTTTGTCACTTGAGTAAGGAAATTCTTTTTCCTTGATTTTATATTTGGCTTTTTTATACCCAAATTCTTTTATCGACTTTATCGTCTCCACGTTGACTCCGACATTATAGCCTGTACTGATTTTGAGGACGATATGCCCCTCATCGTCGTTTTCTGAGCGGGGCAGGATCGTCCCTTTGAACAATCCCCGTGTGGTATCAATCTCGACTTGGCTCCAGACTCTCACTTTGAATTTCTGCAGTACTGAAAGAGCTTTGCCCTTATAGCCTTGAAAAGTGTCATCAGCCATGATTTTTTTCTCAGAACTTAAGCCTTACCTGTATTTTCTACAAATTTTCTCAATTCAGCCAGAGAAAAGTTTCCCAAGGCTGATTTTCTGAGCTCTCCCATGATCCAGTTTGTTTCCGCATCTTTGCAGCGTGAAGCGTTAATCTTTTTAAATTTTTTCTTAAGACCAGTAATTTGGCTAAGTATCTCCTTTTTCGGAATGGGAAGAAAACCAATCGCGGTCAACATCGAATCAAAGTCCATTCGTGCGTTCTGGAATATAACAGGGATCATGATTTTTGCAATAGTGAGTTCGATTTTCCTTTGACTAAGAAATCTGATTAATTCGTAAATCTTCTCATAATTAAAATCAGAAGATTGGGCTTGCTTTCCTTCGGCATGCTTTAAAGCATGCCCAAACAGGGTTCCGGCAAATTTTGGATTGACTCCAAGCTCTTTGATGAGCCTCTCAATGTGGGGAACGAGATTATTCCTCAGAATATAATTATAGGTGTCTTCCGGGATCTTCCAGTCTCGAAGCTGTTCATACCGCTTATGGATTTCCACAGGAAGATTTTTTTTCAATCGATCAATATAACCGTCTTCCAAGGGGATAGGTTCTGAATCCGTATCCGGGTACATACGGTCAGGCCCGGGTAGGACCCGCTCAAAGATTGTTGTCCCGTCGACCAGTGATTTTCGGCTCTCATTGGGCACTTTCTCAAAGGCCATCTTGCATCTTTCTTCGATTGTCTCCAGGGCTGTGGGGATATCGTCTTCAGGACCCCAGATGACTAGCTGAGCATCACCCATTCTTGGTTTTATTATTTTTATCATACTCTCGAGCTGGCCGTCAGGAAGTGTTTTTTCGATTTGTTCGGAATGGAGTAGATTAGGCTTTTCGATGCAAGCAATGACTTTTAACCTATCGCTCAGCTCATTGGCAAACGTTTTTCCCGGTTGAGTAAAATGGGAAAGAATGCCGCTGAAATCCGGAAGGTTCACAGCGACAATCTTGTAGTTGTTTTTTTGGGCAAAGACCAAAGGCTCATAAACGAATTCAAATTCATCGGGATTCAGGAATTTATAATGAATTTTCCAATTATCCGGATTTTTCACTTTTTTGTTCAGGATATTTCTTATTTTTAATAAAGCCCATTGACGGAAAACCTCATTATGCGTAATCTGCGGGATCCATTTGTTGTGGGATACACCTTTTATCTCAATGCGTGTGCCTCCCCTGCAGCTGACGTTAACGTCCTCTCTTCCGGCTCCGATTCCTGTCCGGACTTTGCCGGTGCTCCTGTTCAGAAAACGGATATACTCGGCTCCTTCTCTCACCTCGTCAGGGTTTGTAAAATCCGGATAGGTAACTGTTTCAATCAGAGGGATCCCTAACCTGTCGGTCTGATATGTCCTGATATGCCCCTTATCAGAGACCTCCCGGCATGAGTCTTCTTCGATACTCAGTTGAATCAGGCGGACTGTTTTGTTTTGTAGCCGAATCTCCCCCTCAACGCCGAGGATAGCTGTCCTTTGGAATCCTGTTGGAATACTGCCGTCCAGATACTGCTTCCGAGTAATGTGAACCTCACCGACAATGTTCAATTTGCATAAAAGAGCAATCTCCAGGGCTATGTCAAGAGCTTCCTTGTTAATGGGAAAGGGAGGCGTATCATCGATATCATAAGTGCAGGCGGTTTCATTCTTGATCCTGTAGATTATCGTTTTTCTCGTCTTGAATTCCATCAAGGCTGTGCCATCATATTCACCGAGTTCGCTCAGCGTGGGCCTCATGTGTCTGATAATTTCAGCGTCATAATCATCAAACTTGTTATATATTCTAGCCGGGCAATTGCAGAAAAGTTTTTTTTCGGTCTTGAGTTGCTGATGAATCTCTAATCCTGCTTTGAAACCTACTCGGTCATAATCGGCTTGGGTGGCTTTGTGCAGCGGCACGTATCCAACAGTTTTTTTGCTTTTTTCATAGTTGTTTTTTGGATTAAAATCTCGTTTCATTTTTGAGCAGTCTACTATTTTAGCAAAATAACATTTCTTTGAAAGAACCAAAATGTATCATGTCCAACAATATTTTTCGAGAAATTGATAAAGAAATTTTTTCCGGTTGTTCCAATACTTTTGGATTTAGTTTAAGAAAGATGGAACTAATCCATCTCGAGTGAAAAGACTATAAGTCAATTGATTTTTTCTTGCACCTGTCTATCTGTCTCATTCGAGTCTACACTTGGCGAAAATTTCGGAATCAATATAGTAATTATTCAACAAGGCGGCAAGATCAGTGGAAAAGAATGCTATGGGATTTCCTGTTTGATCAACTGAAATGTAGTGGGAATAAATAAGCTCGAAATTCAGGACGATTAATGTTCTCTTGCTGGCGAATCCATCTTTCTTAATTTTAGCTATAATACAATTTATATATCGCCAAATTTTCTTAGATTTTCTCTGTACCACTCTTCCTGTTTCTTCACTATCCTCTGGAAACGCGGATCATCGCGCAAGCTGTCGTAAAAAGGATTTTTTACGAGATAACGATAATGGAAAGGATACGTTTTTATCTTTTCCAGCCCTTTTTCAATCGCCAATTCAATATTCTGAATAGCTTCTTCTTTCATACCCAGTATTGAATACACGTTTGACAGAAGGTTGGAAAAGTAAACAGGCTTATCTATTTTCTTTATAATCTTTAAAGATTCTTCTCTTTTTCCTTGTATGGCGAATAACCAAGCTCGTGTATACGGAATATCCTCGTTTTTCGGATCGCGCTCTTCCACACCAGTCACAATCTCCTCAGCCCTTTCATACTCTTGCATCATGATCAGCACTCTTGCATAATACAGGCGAAGCGTCATATCATCCGGCTCAAGCTCTAGCGCTTCCCTTATAAGAACAACAGCTTCCTCAAATTCTCCCATTTTAACATAACAGCTTGAACTGAGTTCGCGATATACTACAGAAGCCGGGTCCAATTCTATCGCTTTAGAATAGAACTCAATAGCTCTTTGATTCAAATGGATATCTTTCAGAAAAGCAGCCATATGGTGGTTGATCTCTGGACTATCAGGATCTATTTCTTGGGCTCTCCTAAAATATTCAAAGGCCCTGTCTAAATTCTCCTTATAAAAATAAACCCATCCCAAACCCAAGTTCGCCTCCGCTAAATCAGGTTCCATCTGATAAGCCTTCATATAGAATTCTTCCATCTTACTAAGATCATCCTGATTATTTTCCCTGACAAAACGGGCCTCGTAGGCATCACCTAAACCCCAATAGGCCAACGCATAATTCTCATCCATTCCAATGGCCTTCTCAAAGTGATTCACTGCCGCTTCAAAATCTTCTTTTCTGCGCAAATCTCTGTATCTTTTATCAAAATGTATTCCCTTCACGTAGAACTCATAAGCCTTGGTGTTTTTTGTCTCTTTTATTTTAATCGCTTCAAGCTGCTCCTCAGTCAGGCTCACATTTAATGCCTCGGCAATGTCTGTGGATAATTTATCCTGCATCTCAAAAACTTTGTCGAACTCTTCTTCATATTCCAATGACTTGAAAACGAAATTTTCATTTGCATCCACTATATGGGCTGTGACGTGAATACTCTCTCCTTCTTTTTTAAGATACGGCTCTAAAATTGTTTGAACACCCAGCTCCTGCCCGATCGTTCGACTGTCTTTGTCTGTTTCTTTATAGCGCCGGATGGAGCGTTCAGGGCTGACTTTCAATCCCTCCACGCTGGAAAGCTTTGTGATGACAGCCACAGTCATCTCTTCACAGAAAGCCGCTTGATCTTTTTCCTGGCTCAAATCTTTAAAGGGAAGTACGGCGATGGAATTTTTCCATTTCAATCCACTCATTCTAGGGATTTGGACCAACACTAAATAACCGAGGACAAGGATTACACACGAAAATAGGACGGCTGGCAACGCCAAACGAATTCTTTTTTTCAGAACCTGTGTTTTGATTTTTCTGGCAAAAACCTTCTCCTTTGTCGGAATCTCCTCCTCGATTTTGGTCAATTCAGAAAACAACTCTCCTGCGCCCTGGAACCGTCTCCCTTTATCCTTTTCCAAACATCTCAGTATTACACGGCTGAGCTCTTTAGGGATCTGGGTGTTGAACTCCCGGGGATCCGGGGGAATCTCTTTTTCATGTTTCAAGGCAATGCTTAAAGACGTATCCCCTTCGAAAGGCACCTGGCCGGTCATCATCTCAAAAAGGATGATTCCAAACGAATAAATATCAGACTGTTGGTCAACCTTTTCTCCCTTGACCTGTTCTGGTGACATGTATTCGGGTGTTCCAATGATCGAACCCACCCGGGTAATCCCTTTCACTTTTATTGACCGGGCGATCCCGAAATCCATGATCCGGGC
>JABAOC010006537.1_pt1 | contig 16913 bp, 19 predicted proteins | sample 7062161 | NCBI WGS metagenome assembly JABAOC01 (sample SAMN14538625, study PRJNA623070) | marine sediment metagenome | biome: marine biome [ENVO:00000428]; feature: marine pelagic biome [ENVO:01000023]; material: deep marine sediment [ENVO:00002113] | place: India: Gulf of Khambhat ... | reverse complement strand
CCCATCACCCATTCCCCTCATCCTCAATCTCCAAGCTTTTGAGAAACCTCCTCACTTCCCTCTTATGGTGCTCAATCTCCTTCAACAATCTCTTGAGGGAGAAATCGGGAAATAGGCGGTTTAAATCCCTCCCATTCCCTCTAAAAATCTGATTAAGATCGATATCCCCCTCATCGGCAATCCTGTTCATCCCCAAACCACCCCCTTTTTTCCGCCATCGATTCTCCACTCAACCGATTTTCAAATTTTCTCCCCTATTTCAGGATCGCTTCCTCACCATCTTCGCGGATTTACACGGTCCCCATGACACTCATCCGGATCCGAATCCTCGGGCAAGTACCCGTTTTGTCCCAAAGGACCAGCTTATCCATGGAGATCAGCGGATATCCATAATCTATCTCGCCAAGGGCTTGACTCCGGATACCTAAAATCTCTCCAACAACGGTAATCATCCTCCCCTTATCCGTTTCAGGATGCAGCTTCAGTTGTCGTAAGGAAATATCGATGTCGCAGTCTCTTAAGGTATCGTTTGGGAAAACAGCGAAACATCCAGAGAGCCCTAGCGAGAAGAGAAGGAAAGAACATAATACCCCACTTCTTCGCCTCTCCCTCGGACTCATGGGGCGCTCTTGGAAGCAATTATTGCAAAGTTTTCCCCAAGGGTCAACTACACGCATTGTTTTCGGCGAAAATCCTTCTATTTAGGGAAAATACTTGACAAAAAATGTCACCCTTTGCGTATTTTTTCCTTCTTCGGCCTTACTTGCCGACATTTCGTTCCTTGATGAGTACGAATACCTATGATTTTAGCCCTCAAACAAGTGGCATGCGTTTTGCTATTTTTATTTTAAGAACTACCCCAACCAATCCCCGAAAGGGGATGCTCATCACTTAACCTTTTACGGCGAAGGTGGAATCTCCCCAAAGGGTGAAGGTCATAATGAGGAGAGAGGAAAGAGTGGATAAACGGTATGTCTCAAAACAGCCGTTATTCGGCACCAATAACACGGCACAAAAGAGGTATCTGGAGAACCTGAAAAAGGTAGCGGGCCCCACGATTAGCCATCCGGATTATGGGGAAATTTTCCTCCTGCGACCTAATGAAGTCCCACATTCAACCCTCTTTCTCTTCGATGTCAATAAATTTTGGTTTATCGATGTAAAGGAAAATAAACGAACGGAAAAAATGACCATCCGCCCTTTCATCCATAAACTGAGGGGATATTGGTACCCCGTATAACTTCAACGGGATGATGATCGCTTCCGAGCATCTTCCATCGATCCCTCCAGTATATCATGAACTCATCGCTTACCTTCCTCCCCCGCCGTCTCCCTTTCCATCTTCTCAATGTAGGAATGTCCAACGTCCATCACTCGTTGATCCATCTCCCTAGCCTTCTCCCACGAAAACATGACCACAGGTCTCGCAGGTCAGGACATGGAAGCAATCTCGGGACGCTAAATCACACCGAAAGTCCACCTGAAGGCCATGTCCCCCGCATTTGGGGCACCCGCTTTTCTTTAACTTATCCTCCAATACGGGCTCCAATTCTTCCATGGTTTCACTCTTCGTGTTCACCTCAAAGACGTTTCCGCAATGCAGACATTTGGCCGTATAAATACATTCATCTTGACCAAGGTCGCACCTCAGCACCAATTCCAGCCGAGTGTTGAAACACAGAGGACATCCCACCTTTTGCAATTTCAGTTGAACCTCTGTTAGCTTATCCATCGTGTTCCCCCATTCTCCCCGAAATCTCTCATAATAGTAAGATGAAGTAACTGATAAAGAAGGAGAGGGCTAGTATCCCCACAATTATCGTGACCTTCTTGATCTCATACATATTTTCGTTGGCCCGCTCAATGGAGAAACCAACCGAGGTAATCCCGACGTTCTCCCCATGGAAAACCAATGGGCGGGAAACTCTTCGAATGTCCCTCTCGGGAACGTTCCTCTTATCCCGATAACTGGCGATCAGCTTATTGCCCTGGGTGATCTCGATGAAGACGATGTCCCTTTCCTTTCCAATCTCTCCTGTATACCGCTCCAGTAATTTTGGATCTCGATTGATGGCAGAATCTTCGTTCAGGATGGACAGAATTTTGGCTATGCTATATCCTCGAATGGTAGTATTCTTGATCATAACATCCCTTTCCGCCATGAACGCCATAAATCCAAAACCGAAGATGGCGATAAAACAGATGATGGCAATGGCCACAGCAAATCCGAATCTAGATCTCACCGTTTGCCTAAGCCTACCCAATTCCATAGCGCTCCCCTTCTCGAGGCAATGGGTGTAGGTTCAATGAACATATCCCGGGCCTCTCTCTCCCTTCCTCAGCATCTTCTCGAAGCTAAACCCATAGGGGCAGTTTGGGTCATGAGAAATGATCAGGGAATGGAATTCCCAGAACCCTGATAGTTCACCTTCTCGATTGGACCAAGTCCAAGAGAGCTTTGGAAATCCTCTCCAATTTCCTCATGATCTCTGCTTCCGTCTCTCGATCATCTCTTCTGCGACCCAATTGAAATTGAAGGCTCCTCACCTCCAAGATTTCCCTCGCGGTAGCATCGAGTTTACCATCCAGGATATCGATGATGATATCCAGCTCATCCGATAGGTTCTTGATGAAGATATCGGATTGCCTTCGCCTAACCCTTCTCCTATCGACTTGATTCTCGCTCATAACCGCCCCCTAGCAGATACCGCCCTTCCATATTCTTCCTCGTCAACATTATTGATTTGAGCCTTTTTTGTCAATTTTTTTATGATTTCAAGCGTATCCATGGGGTTTTCTCAATGTAATGGATCCCACTGCCCCGATCATAGAAACACCTGCAGCTAGGGCAAAAGAGAGGGTAAAGGAATCGGTGATATCCGCGAAAAGACCACCCACATATGGGCCAATGGCCTGCCCAATCCCGAAGAATACGGTGATAAAACCCAGTCCAGCTGGCGCTAACCTCGGGCCCACATAGTCTCCTGCAGCTGCGGCCATAATGGTGGGTATACTCCACGCAGTGATTCCGAAAACGACCGCGGAGAGGGAAAATCCCATCATGGACTTATAAAAGGCAAAAATGAAATACGAAAGGGCTAGCGTTGCATAGGCCAAAGCTGCCCCATATCTTCTTCCAACGAGGTCAGAAATGCCTCCCCACACAATCCCGCAGAATATGCTTAGGCCGCCAGCCCAGGCCCACAAAATGCCGGCCTGTGCTGAAGCTAGGCCCATTTCCTTTTCCAGATAGGTTGAAAAAAAGTGCATGTAAATAATGTAAGAAAACCCGTACATGAAATAAACGAGCCCTAGATGCCATACCTCTTTTACCCTGTAAATCAGCTTCCAGTTTAGGGAATTTGGCCCTCCCTGGTGAGGGAGCTTTGCCTCCGGTGATCGAGACCCTACGGGAACCAATCCCAGTTCACTAGGCCTGGTCTTAATGAATAAGCCACAAATCCCAGCGATAACCAAAACGGCTGCGCCGAGCCAGTACCAAGAAAATCGCCAACCTTCTCCTCCGTATACCTGCAGAATCCAGGGAACGACCAAACCCGATATTAAGGTACCCAAGCCAATTCCGCTCGTCACGATACCCGTGGCCAATCCTCTCCTGTCCATAGAGAACCACGCAGAACCGAGTGCCATTGCCGGAACATAGGCACCTCCATTTCCCAGGCCGGTCAAGATCCTCATCATGAGGGCAAATTCGAAACTCTCTGAAATCCCTGTCAACATCATAGTGATTCCCATCACCACCAATGAGCAGAAGATGACGATTCTGGTTCCGTATTTCGCCGCCAAAAAACCGCCGATGAGGGCGAAGGTCAGATACCCTAAGAAGTTTCCGGTGCCCAAAATACCCGACTGAGTATACGTCAATTTCAATCCGTCTATCATGTGGGGTAAAATCGGGGTAAAGGCCATCCGACCAAACCCGTGGGCCCCTATCGTTGTAAGGGTTCCCATAGCTATGACGATCCACCCGTAATGGATTGTTCCCCTCCCTTTCATCCCCTTTTCCCTTTCACCGCTAAAACACTTTGAACTATAAATCTCCAACACCCAACAAATTTTTGCAGTCTCCCGCTGAAAGATCTTACGTTCAATTACATCGAAGAATTACAATAATACTTCCAACAAAAAATCAGGAGGCCCCAAACAAATTTACCTGGAAGCTGAGAATTATCCATGATAGTATATGATAGATAGCTGAAATGAAAGCAAGAAAATTTCTTTTCGGAATCATTTTCTGTTCAATCTCCTGGTGTGGCCTGCCACCCTCATTATCGGCCTCGGGGGGCTTCCCCTATTTCATACCCAAAGGAAACGGCAATACTGACTCACAAGCTTTAACAGTAATAGGTAGTGAACGAGATCACATCATCCAGTCAAAGGAGACATTACTGGATATAGCGAGGAACTTCAATCTCGGTTTCTGGGAACTGAAATCCCTTTATCGGGAACTGGATTCATGGATTCCACCTAAAGGGCTAAAGCTCAAAATCCCCGCTACGTGGGTACTCCCCAAAACCCGGCGCGAAGGTATTGTAATCAATATCCCGGAGATGAGGCTCTATCTCTTCATCAAATCCATAAAGATGGTGAAGACTTATCCCGTGGGAATCGGAGTATTGGATGGGAGAACCCCCTTTGGGACCTTTCACGTCACCGCTAAATTAGAGAATCCCACATGGCACGTTCCACCTAGTCTCTGGAAGAAGCATGGAAGGATATCTGTTCCTCCTGGGCCGGAAAATCCCCTTGGAACCCATTGGATTTCCCTTTCCCGCAACAACTATGGAATTCACGGTACCGATTTTCCCTGGGGTGTGGGCCGGTTGGTGAGTCATGGATGCATTCGGCTCTATCCGGAAGATATCGAGAATCTCTATCCTTTTGTCAGAATTGGCATGCCGGTGGAGATCATCTATGAACCCATCAAATTTGGATTTAGAGACAAAAGGATCTCCGTCGAGGTCCACAAGGACATCTATCATCGAATCCCCGACCTCATCCGCTACGGCTTTGCTCAATTGAAAGAAGAAGGGCTGGAAGATCGGGTAAACCTCAGGAAATTCACCATGGCCCTCGTTGATCGCATGGGGATCCCCACTGATGTTACGAGGCCAAACGCGGAAAATGAGTTTGCCGATAAACCCATCCTTCTCCTGGGAAGGGAGCTTACCGGCAAACCTCAAACCTCGATGAACCCTTAAAGGTCCACCCGCACCGCTATTTCATCATACGCTTCTTAAAGGCTGCCTCAGCCTTCCTCGCAGCCGCCTCAGCCCGATCGGCCGCAGCTTCCGCCCTATTGGCTGCATTCTCTGCACGCATGGCGGCAGCATCCGCCCGGTCAGCAGCCGCTTCTGCTCTGTCGGCAGCGGCACCAGCTCGCTTTGCAGCCTCCTCGGATTCTCCGGCTTTGACGACTGCTGAATCGGCTTTGCTCATTGCCTGTTGGGACTTCTGCAAGGCTTCGTCAGCAGTTGCCTGAGCTTTTTTCACTTGCTCCGTTGTGGCACAGCCGAAGGCGAAGATAGCCACAAATGCAACAATGGCTACGGTTGCGAATACCCTCGCAAAGGAAAAATTCCGCATCATACCGCTCATCCCTCCTTTCTTTGAGATTCTACCCCCTCTCCAGTGTTACGGTAATCATATCGGTATTTATTGAGAAGATCAAGTCAAAAAGTGGAAAAACTACAAAAAAACCACCTCAATTTCGATTCCCTGCTTCAATGAATAAAATATTATAGGATCTTTCCCCTTGAGTCAATAAAAAATAAACCCAACGTGGCAGATTTGTCTGGACAACGAAATCCCAAGAATACCTGGAACTATGAACTTTCAGGAGTGCATCAAGGCCCTTGAAATTTCCATATCGTCTTTTGGGTCATCTATAAAAAAGTTTGCGAGTCTGCCAACCCATTTCAGAAGAGACGTCATGGGGAAAAAGGTGAGAAAGGGTTAATGTACTGAGGAAAACAGAGGAAAATGGTAGATATGAAAGGGAGCCCTAACAATATCCCTTTGAAACAGTCGTGGGGATAAACCCAAATGGGTTTAATCCAATGTAGGCGGCATGGAGCCGTCGGAATCGACTCCACGGTGGGAGGTACCCGCCGAATTCTCCTCTCCTTCTGGAATAAGTTCCCATTCACATCCTCGATCGATGTAATGGTTGCCTTGCTTTAGGAATACCCTATAGAGATAGTGCCTGCCATCATCGGAATGGGTCCTTGAGGCCTCGTAGATCTCCTCTACTGTTCCACAAAGCCACTTGAGACCCCGATGGCGAACTTTATCCCCGATGTTAAACCTCATCGACCTCCTCCTCGAGCACTGGTTGCATGTGATGTTGCCGCTACCTTCGGGCTCGTTGCAAAATCTATCAGCTCGTATGAAAAATAATCACAATGGCCTTTGCCCTTCCCTATTGTTAACCCGAACAAAGGGAAATGCAGGGGGAGAGCGTCATTTTGGAACGCCCTGACATGGATTGATAAGCAATTCATATGCCAATCCAGATGGTTCAAGCACAAATGAGCTCAAGCACGTTTCCCCTCGATAATTCCGTGAATACTCCACGGGCTGGGACATCAACTTGGAGAAGGAGTATGGCCTATCCGGGTGCAATGATAAAAGTGCCAGGAAATATCACCGAAGTAAAATGTTCCCTGGGCGGCCAGAAAGCGATTCACTGCTGGGTTGTTCGATACCGATTTGGGTACCGTCAAAGAAATATTGAGGCCCCACCCTAAATGCGGGTTTTCCCCGGCCAATCGAACGGTTTCCTCGAACGACCACCCCCTCACCACAATGCGGGCAGCAGTGTCCACGCCCTCTCGATCGGCTTCTATGACTTCCCTGTTACCCCATGGGTTATCCCGAAATCATCGGCATTAACGATGAGGCGTTTCAACAAATTCGTATAAAATCGACATCAAATTGAAGGAAAATTTTATTTTTCAATAAAATTAACCGCTTTTTATATAACCTGGCATCGGATTTGCAATAAAATTCGATAAAAATTATACGGCCCACTATGGCTAAGTTCAAAAAGAAATCGAAAAGAACTATCTTCCCACTCTGTAGCAAAGAGGCCGACGATGCCAGGACAGACCATCAATGGAACAATTACCGATAACCCCCATCCGGCTTTCAAATCCGAGGCATCAGAAAAGAACCGGGATGCCCTCGTATTGATTCAGGGTCTCATAAAGACCATTAAATCCTACCGCACCTATGCCCTCAACAACCCCATATTGATCAAATTTATCGACCAACTCCGCCAAAAATTGGCATCGTACCTGAAAAAACACGGCTCTTTTCGAATTGCTGTCGATGAATTCGCATTTATCTTCGACGGGGAGGTGATCTATGAGAATGAAAATATGGACGAAAGCCTCCCTTTTCTGATGCATCGAAACGGGTTGAGGGAGCTCTGGTTCGATGACGGGCTCACCTGTGAAGAACTTACGGATTTCCTGAAGGCCTTTAGATCCTATGAAATCATAAAGGATTCCCACGAAGACCTCGTCACCCTGTTATGGGATAAAGAATTCTCCCACATCCATTTCTTGGCTACGGACGATTTCCTCTGGGCTCCCATAGAAATTCCCGAGAATATGAAGAATATCGTCGAAAAAATGGAAATGCCTATAAGCGAACAGAAAAACATTGCAGTTGAAATGGAAACTCCTTCTTGGCTTTTTGAATCCGGTGAGCTCGATGCGATCAAGGAGACAATTCCACAAGAAATTGGGGAGGTTAACTACATCAACCTCTTGATGATTGTGTTGGAGGTCATAGGCCGTTTTGAAAAGGATTCCGAAGGATTCGAACTCGGCGTTGAGTTCTTCAAGAGAGTGTTGGACAGGCTCATCAATCTGCGGGACCTCAAGAACCTGACCAAGGTTCTGTCCTTCACTAAGATTCTCTTGAGGGATCCACGGCTCGATTCCAGCGAAGGGGAGTTTATCGGAAGGATCACAGACTATTTGGGTGAGCCAAAAAGCATCGAACGGCTGATGACGTTGCTTGCTCGACTGAAGGGTTTCGATCATAAACTGCTCCAACAGTACCTCTTTCTGCTTTCCAAGAATGCCATACTGCCCCTGTGCAACGCATGGCTCAAAGTAGAATTGGCTGAACCGAGAACAGCCATATCTAATGCCCTGGTGGAATTGGGGAGGGAAGATATTCCAACCCTGGGCAGCCTCTTGACACGTTCTCAACCGCGGTTAGTCCGAGCTGTCGTAAGCATTTTGGGCAAGATCGGAAAGAATGAATGCATTCCCCATATCGCCAGAGTGAAGGGGCATAGAGATCCAAAAGTGAGAAATGAGGCCTTGCGTGCCCTCTCCGTGTTCAACTATCAAGACGCGAAAAGGCTACTGGCGAGCTTTATAGATGACTCACAGATGGAAATACGGATGAATGCTGCAAAGATCTTGGCCAAAAGACTGGGGGTCGAGGCGTTGCCCTACCTCGGACCCCTTATTCTGTCTCAGGAGTTCGATAAACGAGAACTGGAGGAAAAAAAAGCATTGCTTGAAGCCCTGGGCCAGATTCAGGTGCCTGATTCCGTAAAAATCCTAGAGGAGATCTTGCATAAGAGGGTCTTCTCAAAAAGGGCAAAATGGAAAGAGATAAAATCCCATGTTCAATCCATTTTGGCTTGCATGGATCTCGATGAAGCAAGGAATGCTTTGGTTAAGCGGAAGGGGGAGCGAAGCAAATAGTCCTTCGCACTCTAGTTTTGACTGCACATTTCTGAGGTGAAAAACATGGTTTCGGATCAAGAATTCTATCACATTCGCTCGAATTTCGTGTTGAAATTGAGCCTTCTCATCAGAACCATGAAAATCTTCAATCCCGAAAATGAAACCATTGATCGTCACTCACAGGATTGCCTCGATCTCATGGGCGGGATTTTGAAGACGGAAAAACGCCTTTGCTTGAGGGTTTTGACTGATGCCATCTTCATAAACGAAGAGCGGGTAAGAATGAGGAAAGACAGCTATCAAGCCATCAAATTCATCATGGAAGAGCTGAAAGAGAAAAAGATCGGAGAAGTGCTTTTTACGGAAGGTATTTCCCCTGAGGATTTCAGGGAGTTTCTGTATCTCCTCGTCAGCAATGGATGGGAAATGAGGGATGATGGCCATCCGCTGATGAACCAGCTTGTAGAAAAGAAGATTGACTCTATCGCCGTGAAACCGTTCGAGCCCATCTCTATTGATGAGAAACTTCGAAGAGAGGAGGTCAAAAAGATCTATTTTCGCTCCATAGCAATGGTTAAGGAGGTCTCCCAAAACCTCATGGAGGACAAGCCTTTGGCGTTCAGAAAGGCGAAAAGGTTGAGCCAATCCATGGTCGATTTGGTCCTTAACGATAAATCTGCCTTGTTGGGCCTTTCGACCGTTAAGAACTACGATGAATATACGTATAATCATTCCGTAAATGTATCCATTTATTCCTTGATGATAGGAGCAAAATTGGGCTTTTCCAAGAGAGCACTAGCAGAGCTCGGCCTGGCAGCCCTCTTCCACGACGTGGGAAAAACCAAGATTCCCAGTGTAATCTTGAAGAAACCAGGGAAGTTGGACGAGCTGGAATGGGAAATCGTCAAATCCCATCCCACCATAGGGGTGGAGGAAATCCTCGAATTCCATCAGCTCGCCGAGGTCAAACCCAGAGTTCTGTTCGGTATTTTCGACCACCACCTCTACTTCGATCTTTCGGGTTATCCCACCATGAAGCGAAAGAAGAAGCAGACCCTCTTCGGCAGGATCATCACGATTGCCGATGTCTACGATGCGATGACCACCCCTCGGTGTTACCGCAAAGAGCCTTATTCTCCCGCAGACGCCATCAAATTAATGTGGAAGGAATGCGGGGCTCATTTCGACCCTATCCTCTTCAAGGTATTCGTAAATGCCATGGGAATCTATCCCGTCGGCTCCCTCGTCCAATTGGACGACGATGAGTTAGGGATCGTTTACGATACCAACCCTCGTTCAGAGCTCTTGGACCGTCCCACGGTATTAACTATTACTGGGGAAGGTACCGAGGGACGAACTGTCAACCTGTCTGATCGGGATGAAAAGACAGGAGGATTCAAAAGGAGTATCATCCGATGTCTTGATCCCAAGAAATATAACGTTTATGTTCAGGAGCACTTTCTGTAGAGGAGATTCGAGGCTTAACTATGGCAAAACCATGACAATGGGGTAGAAATGGAAAGCAAAGGGCAATGGGTTGTCAAGCCCTCAGAACGGAAGAAAGAGCTTACCCGATCCCCCAAATGGAGGGTCGGAGATTCGATCCGGGATCGATTTGAAGTCTACGATATCAAGGCGGGAGGAATCGGAATTGTCTATATCGTCTACGATCATGAGGATGGGGTTCCCTACGCCATCAAAACGCTTCAAGATCGGTATTTGGGAAATCCCACGGCTGTGGAGCGTTTCATCCAGGAGGCAGAGGTTTGGGTAAGATTGGGAAGCCATCAAAACATCGTCCGCGCCTTCTTCGTGGATCGGATCGACAGTCAGCCCTATATCTTCCTTGAGTGCGTCGTCGGTTCTAACCTTAGGAAGATCTTTTCGAGGGCACCTTTGGCGAAACGAACGGTAATGAGATATGCAATCCAGTTCTGCCGGGCAATGGTCCATGGCCAGCAAAATATCCCCGGGTTTGTTCATCGGGACGTTAAGCCCGAAAACTGTCTGCTCACCCAAGATGATCGGTTAAAGGTAACCGACTTCAACCTGTCCAAGGCCATTTTTGAAACGACTCCTGGTCATGACAATGGAGTTCCTCCCCCTAAGACAAAGGAGAAGGGTGGAGGAACATTTCCCTATATGTCCCCCGAACAGTTTTTGGACTTCGGGAGGACCGAGATACGATCCGACATCTATTCCTTCGGAATCATGCTGTACGAGATGTTGACCGGAAAGAGGCCATTTTTTGCGGAAACGGCGGCCCAGTGGAGAGATGTCCATCTGAAGGCGAAACCTGTAGAACCTCGAACCGTGATCCCCTCGATTTCACCGGATTTGAACGACTTGACCATGCGGTGTCTAGCCAAAAAGCCCACAGGGAGGCCTGAGGACTTTCTGTCCATTATGAATATCCTGGAGGCGATGCTTTGGGAGGAATTTGCTGAGAAAATCCCACCGTCAACCCCTGAAGATCTGGAGAGTTGGGAACATTCCAACAAGGGAGTCTCTCTCTGCAACCTGGGACATGAGGAGGAAGCCATTTCTTGTTTTGACAGAGCACTCTCCGTAAATCCCCAAAATCCCAACACCTGGATTAATAAGGCTGTTGCCCTCGGCACGTTGGGACGTATCGAAGAGGAACTCGAATGTTACGAGAATGCCTTGGCTATCGCACCCGAATCCATCGAGGCATGGTACAACAAGGCATTGGCCTTGACTAATCTAGGGCGATTTCGTGAAGCCGTCTCGTGCTGCAATCGTGCGTTGATGATAAACCCTCGTCAAGCTGAGGTGTGGGTAAATAAGGGATTAGCATTGGGCAGTCTCGGCCATTTTGAGGAAGAACTCTCCTGTTACGAAAAGGCCTTAGCAATAAAGCCCAATCACGCCAAGGCGTGGATTAATAAGGCCTTTGCCCTCATTAACTCAGACAACTTTGAAGAGGCCGACGCTTGCTGTGAGAGAGCACTGGCCATCAATCCAGGCCTCGCTGAAGCTTGGGCAAATAAAGCCTCAGCCCTTGGGGCTTTGAAGCGTTTCGATGAAGCAATCCGCTGTTGCGAGAAGGCCTTAGCTATCAATCCCCATCTCTGTGAGGTATGGGTAAGTAAAGGGCTGGCCCTAGGAGGATTGAGACGACTCGAGGAGGAACTCTCCTGCTATGAAAAAGCACTAGCCATTAACCCGCACTACCTCGAGGCATGGTACCGCAAGGGCTTGGTCCTTCGCGACATGGGATTAAGCAAGGAAGCAGAACGATGCATTCAAAGGGCAACGGCCTCCAATCACACCATCTCCCCAGAAACTCGGTAGCCTATTTTTCCACGAGGAAATAGAGCTTCCCCTCGGTTTTCATATGTCCAGCCGGGACCCCCGCCGCCTCGCCACTCCCCCAAAAAAGGTCTACCCGTCCCGGGCCTTTGATGGCACCCCCTGTATCCTGGTTGAGGGCGAATCTCGAGAAGGGTACCCATTCCACGACAGCGCCGGAATCATCGAAGACAGGTTTTTCAGCACGGATATAGACCAAGCCACCCTTGGGGAACAATCTGGAATCCGTCGCAATGGAACGGCCAGGGGTAAGGGGAACCTCGATATTCCCCAATGGCCCTTCTTCCACGACCCTGAAGAAGACATAGCTCTCATTGTGATTGAGGATCTCCTCCCTTTGGGCGGGATTATCCCGTAGGTATTCCCTCAATCGGGGGATGTTCATCTCTTCCCTGTCAATGATTCCCATGCCGATCAATAAACTCCCAATACTTCGATAGGGCCTGCCATTGCTTGCCGAGTAGTTGACCCTCAGGCGGGTCCCATCCTCAAGAATGATCTGGCCCGATCCCTGGATCTGAAGAAAGAAGGCATCAATGGGGTCCTTCAACCAGGCGATCTCCAACTGCCTTCCAGACAGTAATCCATGGCTATCGATCTCCTCCCGGCTGAAATAGGGCACAATCCGGCTGCCCTCGTTACGGGCAACGATCCTTTCTCCCTTGAACTTGGGCCTGAACAGTTCAAGGTCAACCTCTATCAAATCCTCCGGCCTCCTATACAGGGGCCACCGATACTCCTCATCGGGAGTTAAACGACCTGTAAGAATGGGTTCGTAATACCCGGTGTAGAGAACGGTTCCACGACCATCCGAACCAACAGATTGATAAACGTTAAAGCGCTGCCGAACCATATCCGTCAGCTCTTCCATGTCCTCGGCTTTATCTAGGAGGTACAAGAAGGTCTCCATGGACCGGATAAGATGGCCAGCTGAGTATTGATCCTCGCCATACTGAAAGATGCGATCTTCCGGCAGCCGCCGGAAATACTCTATACTCCAATTGATAGCAACCCTCATTGATTCCTTGTCCAGATCATTTTCAAAGGAGGGAATATCGCCCCCCTGCAGCAGGATCAAGGCTTTTTCGGGTATCTTCACCTCCTCAGCCAATTTCGCGCATCCAATGAGAACTAGAGGGACCAGAAAAATAATCAGCGCTTTCCTCATCCATCACCTCCAGATTCTCCAATTCCCGCTGGGGTAGGCTGAGCCGTTCTTTCCGAATAGATATCGAGGATCGTGACACAGACGGTCACCACTAATGGCCCGATAATCAATCCCAGCAATCCAAAGGCCTTTATGCCCCCCAGCACCCCGAAAAACAGCAGAATGGTATGGAGTTTCGTCCTCTTGCTGATGAGCATCGGGCGTAACAAATTATCCGACAAGCCCACCACGGCTCCACCCCAGATCAGCAGAATAATCGCCTTTAAGAACGACCCCTGGAAAAAGAAGTATAGGACAACAGGCCCCCATACAAGAACGGGTCCGATGATGGGTAAAAAGGAGAGAAAGACCATAACCGTGCCCCAAAAAATCGGAGCCGAGACCCCCAAAAACCAAAAGGCAAATCCTCCCAAAAAGCCTTGAACAAGGGCGACGAGTATCCCGCCGTACAGGGTCGCGTAGATCATCTCTCCCAAACGTTCAAGGAGCAGATTCCTATCTTGAGATGGCAATGGGATTGCCTGGCTGATTTTCCTGAGAAGTTGATCACCGTCCTTGAAGACATAGTACAACGAAATAACCATCAAGCAGAAATTGATGATAATGGAGGAAAATCCCTTTATGATCCTCGAGGTTTGATTGATGGCAAACCTGCTTATCCTTCTCAGGTTTTCAAGCAGAAGGGAATTGAGATCGAGTTCGGAGAGGTCAATGTACTGATTGAGCCTATCCCACAATCCTTGGATAATCGGGTGATCCTTCAATTCCAAAATCGATTGAAATCGGCCCTTTTCCAATCCCCTTTCGAAAAAGACATAGGCGCTTATTGCTTCGTTAGCCAACATCGAAAGGATGTACGTAAATGGAAGTACGATGAGCAGCACGATAAGGATCGTCATTACCAGGGCACACAGGGATTTCCTTCCCTTCAGCCGTTGGTTCAACCTTCGGTTAGCGGGGTAGAATACAATGACCAAGATGGTGGCCCAGACAATCGGAACCAAGAAAGGAGAGAAAACCACATAGAAGAGGTAAAAGGACAGGACAATGAGACCAATGATGAGCATCGATGCGAAATACTTTCGCTCCATCTGATTGCCCCGAACAGTGGAAAGCAATAAGCTTACAGTACGCCTTGGAAGACCCTATCAATGGCCTCTGAAAGTTCTTTATTGAGCGTTTCCTCGATCCTTTCCGGGCTCGAGGTAACTCCCACTATTTCCTTGGAAATCTCCATTTTTTGGCGCAATACCTTTCCCTCCCTTACCTTCCCCACGTGAATCTGAAGCTGGACGTGGACTCTTACCTTCGTCCGTAGGCTAGTCCAGGCCTCACTTTTCAATTGGATAATCTCCCCCCCTACTACTAAATCGGCCGGAATGCGAGAAAGACTCTCAGGACTCAAGTCCCAGCCCGTATAGTTAACAACTCGATACTTTCGCGAAAGAAAATAGTCCGATATAGCCTGGGTAACCGCCTGATCAACTGGCTTGGAGGCCATAAAAGTATCCAGCCGATCCCTGGGCCGCGTCCAAGCTCCAAGTCGGTCCCTTTCTTCCCTGATATCCGTAAAGCCGCTGACTGCAACGATTTGTTTCCCTTCCACGTTCTCCGCAATAGGACCCGAGAGGTACTGGAGATCCATCCAATACGTCCGACTTGCCCCACATCCCAATAGGGAAAAGAAAAGAACCAAAGCCCAAAACCATTTCTCCTTCACCCTTTTCCCTCCGTTCGCCCTTGTGAAATGTCCCACCCACACCACTGTTCCGGGGGAAACTACCCAGAACATCCTTTTCTCTCGTCAACGTCCCCCAAGGATGAAAAGCCTCTCCTTCTCCATAATGACCTTCCCCGCGTGCTGAGGTGCCTACTCCAGGTAATCCTCAGCTATCTTCTGATTGCAATAGGAGCAGTAGGCGACGTCAATATCGTTCAGAAAGCCGCAACTCTGGCACCGCTTTTGGGTTCCCCTGGGCTTTCTTTGAACAGACAGTCTCGTCCCACACTGGGTGCAGTAGGCAGAATCCGGAAGGTTCTCGAAGTGGCAACGCGGGCAAGCGAGGTTGACGTTGAGGTTGGAACCACACCGTTTACAGAACTTTGAATCCTTCTTATTGATCGCTCCGCAACTTAGACATTTCATAATCAATACCTCGCCAAGTACTCGAATCGTTCAGGGAAACGGGGAACCGATATCAATATAAAGTATTAGGACGTGTTTTGCAACGATATTCCGCTCCGATGACAATCTCAAAATGCCCCCCCGGGCATTGAGCCAAAGCCTTCCACCGCACCATTGACCACCTGTACTGTTTAGGGTAAAAGGAGATGAATCCGGTTGGGGCTTCACCAAAAGAGTCCGAACGGTTCAAAATACTGCATCCTGTATAAAGGAGAAGCGGAGAGAATGTCCGAATGGAGGCGACGCGCAATAGAGGGGCTGAATCCGGGGATGACCTTCACCTTTTCGCGCACATTTACCCAGAGAGACGTCGAGGTTTTCGGTGATATCACCCGGGACTATAACCCAGTCCACTATGAGGAACGTTTTACAAGGGTTAAGGGATTTTCAGGCCTTATCTGCCATGGGTTGCTGGTTGGAAGCATGGTCTGCGAGCTCGGGGGACAGGTTGGGTGGCTTGCTTCGGGAATGGAGTTCCGGTTCCTGCGCCCTGTCTACATCGGCGAGACGATTACCTGCAGGATAGTCATCAAAGAAGTAGATAAGCGGAACTTCGCCAGGGCGGAGGGAACATTTACGAATCGGGATGGGCAGAGAGTTCTGGAAGCTACCCTGACCGGGTTTATTCCCGGCGCCCGCGAGCGAGAAATTCTCGCCAAGATGATGGCCGAAAGTGACCCAACGAATAAACTTCGATGAGATTGAACCATCTTTCTATTTCCCAGGAAGTGGGAACCATTTGGCCCCCGATTTTGTGATCACTGGAGGCAATCTCCACAACATAGGGGCCAAAACATGAGGATCATTGTATGGTGTATGCATGATATGATTCCACCTTCCGAAAACTATAGAATAAGTTATACGGGGCCATTTGCTTCGTTTCTGTCCTCATTAACCAATTTCCAATGAAGTTTATCTCTCTCATTGCGGTATTCTCCCAAATCCACACGATGACGCAAGAACTTATAGGTGGCCAAAAAGGCGCTTGATAAGGGAGAATATTTATTAAACCAGAAATGGAGGAAATTGAGCTTGGCTCGAGAGATTAACCCACATTCAGATACTATCTCTATCTCTTCTCTTCTCTTTATGTATTCAAATACTCATAATTTCATTTTTTTGCTATGAATCCCACGTTAAGAAATCTCGCCAAATCATAAATTTCCTTTGACCATCTCTTTTTTTATCACTATTTCACAAAAGTTATCTGAGGTGGCTTTGAAGGTGTGTTATGGTAATCGCCTCATGGGCCATAGTACAATGATAAAACGATGTTTATATAAAAAAACTATTCCCTTTCGCTGAATTTAAGCAAAACGGAAACAAGAAAATGCAGAAAATTGGAAGAAAATCAAAGAAATAACGAGAAAACCTAAGAATTTCCTAATGAGAGTAGTAAGAATTTTCCATTCTAAAAATATTCTTTTTTTTAAAAAAATACAAATATTTTAATTATTTATAGTTTATTAAAAAATTGTAGTGGAAAATTATT
>JABAOC010024971.1_pt2 | contig 16923 bp, 20 predicted proteins | sample 7062161 | NCBI WGS metagenome assembly JABAOC01 (sample SAMN14538625, study PRJNA623070) | marine sediment metagenome | biome: marine biome [ENVO:00000428]; feature: marine pelagic biome [ENVO:01000023]; material: deep marine sediment [ENVO:00002113] | place: India: Gulf of Khambhat ... | reverse complement strand
TTCAAGCTGCGCATGCCGTTCCTCTACCTGGTCGGCGGCCTGGCCAACCACGGCAAGACCAGGGGAGACATAGATCTGCTGGTCAAGGGGCCGCTGTCCGAGGAGATGCGGCGGGTCGTCGAGTTCAGGCTCGGGCGCATGCTGCCCAAGGACCTGTCGGCCAGGCTGCAGCTGCTCGAGGACGACATGGCGGGGCCGTTCACCGATCACTATGAGCTCGCGGACCTGGTCGTCGAGATGCGGCCGCGTTTCGAGCGCAAGGAGATGCGTGCGGAGCCGCCCGAGGACTGCGGCCACCCGGTCGGGAAGCAGGCGGAGTCGCTGCTCTCCATGCCGAAGCGCGCGGGCAAGCGCGACGCGGTGCTGCAATCTCATTTTCGCGGGACGTCTCTTCACTCCGATTTGCGCATGGACGTCGGCCCCGACCTGGCCGGGGTCACCCTCGCCACGCAGAAGGCGGGCCGAATCAAGCAGCCGGTCGAGACGCTCGCCGAGGCGCGCAAGGTGGACCGGACCTGGGAGATCGGCGGCTCGTTCTTCTACAAATCGATGCTCGCGCCGGACGGGGTGTTCGGCACGCCCAAGCTCCGGCAGCCGAAGGCCTGGCTCAAGCTCGAGGATTCGGTCTTCGAGCCCGGCAGCGTCGGGGCCACGCGCTTCAAGGAGGGGGTCATCATCGTCACCGACCGACCGAAGGTCGAGTGGGGGACCCAGGACGACGACTTCCACGAGTGGTTCTTCACGCAGGGCAAGAAGCTCAACGGCGTGCTGATGATGCGCAGGATGGACGGAGGCAACTGGAAGGCGTTCGTGTCCAAGGAGTTCCTGCCCTCGATCCTCAAGCGCCGCGCGCTGCAGTCCCTGCGCATGCCGCCGGACGGGTTCAGCTGGATCCCGAAGACGCTAGAGGAGATCACGCCCGCCGAGTTCCGCTACTGGAAGGAGAAGGGGGCCGAGGCTCGCAAGGTCCGCGACGCGCTGATCGAGTCGCGGTTCTTCACCGCGCGCAACGTGCAGATGGTCGGCAAGGAGTTCCGGCGGGTCGAGACGGTCCGGACCCACCTCTACGTCAACAAGCGGGTGTTCCCCGGCGGCGAGCCGGAGGGCGGGATACACATCCACTCCTTGCGGCGCGACAACAACTCGACGCACAGGGACGGGGCGCACGTCCACCTGTTCCAGCTCGAGGACGGGACGCAGTTGCTGACCAAGGAGGACGGGGAGCACGCGCATCCGATGCAGGACCCCGCGGGCAACACGGTCGCCGAGAGCGGCGAGCACAAGCATGAGATAGGGCTGCCCGGCGGGTCCGTGGTCGTCACCTCGTTCGACGGGGCGCACGGCCACCAGCTGCAGGTCGCCACTTCGGCTTTTGACGGGGTCCATGAGCACGGATTAGAGCTGCCTGATGGACGCGCGGTGCGCAGCGTCAGCCCCGGCGAATCCTGGCAGCTCTCCGGCAGCCCGAGCCAGGCCGAGCCGCAGAAGCTCGACTCGGCGAGCGAGGTCGCCAAGGACGCGCTCGAGGACCGGCGCGAGCTAGTCGAGCGCGCGGTCGAGGCGGGGCTCGGGGAGCACGCCGACTTGATCAAGCTGCCGAGCGCGGAGCTGGAGAAGCTGCTCGAGGAAGCGGAGAAGAAGGAGAAGGCCGCGGAGCGCACGACGATCAGCGGCCGCATCCTCAAGCTCAGGGGGATCCTGGCGGAGGAGCTGCCTAGCCTGTGCGAGGCGATCGACGAGGCCGAGGGCTTCTCCCTCGCGCGCGACAACCCGCTCGCGAAGAGGGGCGAGCAGCGCGTCGCGTTCGGCGTGGTGCTCGAGCCGGAGACCGTCGACGCGCAGGGCGACATCTACTCGGCCGCCGCCGTGCGCGGCGCCGCCGAGCGGTTCAAGGGCGGGCTCGGCGACATGCACCGCCGCGGCCTGCGCGGCGCCAAGATCCTAGGCAGCTACATCGCGGCCAAGGCGTTCGTCATCGACGGCGAGCCCGTCAAGCGGGGAACGTGGCTGATGCTGATCAAGTTCACGGACCGCGACGTGTGGAACAGCGTGCGCGGCGGCAAGTACACCGGCCTGTCGATCGGCGGGACCGCGGTCAAGGACCCGGCATGAACGGCAACGGCGACGTCGAACGCGTCTTGACACCGGTGGGCGATCCTGTTTTTGTGAGGTGTGCCCGCTACCTGGCGCGGCTCGCGGCCGACAAGTTCTACGGCCGCGTGACGATCCAGTTCGAGTCGGGTACAATACAGATCGTCAGGCAAGAGCAGACGCTCAAGCCGGGCGACCTGGGCTGAAGAAAAGAAAGGGTGTCGGAAGAACCGAGCCCGGCTGACCGCGAGGCGGTCGGCCGGGCTTTTTTGCGTCTAGGGGATGACGGAACCGAAGAACAGGCTGCGGCAGATACAGGTCGACGAGGTGTCGCTCGTGGACCTGGCCGCCAACCTCCGAAGGTTCCTGGTCCTCAAGCGCAAGGGAGGCGAGATGAGCGAGGTCGACAAGGCCATCCCGGGACCGGTCAAGCAGGCGACCCTGCGCATGCTGACGTCGTCGCTCGAGCGGTTGATGTCGCTGGTCAACCAGCTCAAGGACATGCCGGAGGGCGAGGAAGCCGAGGGCGCGCCGCTGCCCAAGGAAGTGGCCGACGGGATCTCCTCGATCCGGGAAAGCCTCGCCGCGGTCGGCGAGAAGTACCCGAGCCCCAAGGCCGGCGAGGGCGGCATGGACGACGGCGGCGACCCCGGCGACGCGAAGCCGGGCGAAGGAGAGGAAGAGGAGAAGGCAGCGGTCATCCGCGAGGTGATCGCCCGCCTCGACTCGCTGGTCAACAAGCAAGAGGAACCGGAGGCCCTGCGCGCCGAGCTTGAGGCGGTCGCCAAGCTGCTCGGCGGGGAGGGCTTTTCACAAAAACCCAACGAAGGAGACCCCGCGGTGAGCAAGCCAGATCTTGAAAACCTACCGGAGGAGGTCCGGGCCCAGGTCGAGAAGGGCTTCGCGGACCGTGACGCCAAGCTCGAGGAGCTGCAGAAGAGCCATGAGGAGACCCAGAAGCAGCTCTCCGAAGAGCGCGACAAGCGCGAGTTGAAAGAGATGGAGGACTACGTCGGGGCGACGTACAAGAACCTCCCGAACACGACGCCCGCCGACCTGGCCCCAGTGCTCAAGGCGCTCAAGGGCAAGGCGCCGGACGAGCTCGAGAAGCTCGAGTCGATCCTCAAGGCGGCCGACGAGCAGATCGCCAAGGGCGGGCTGTTCCAGGAGAACTGTCCGCAGGCCGGCGACGACGACAAGACACCGTATGAGAAGCTGCGGTCGCTCGCCGACGAGCTGGTGCAGAAGAACGCGGGGATGACCCCCGAGCAGGCGCGCGTCGCGGTGATGAAGACCCCCGAGGGCAAGCGCCTTTACAACGAGGACCTTGCGGCCCGGACGGCCGTCAGCCTCGCGCAGTGAGGAGCTAGACCATGGCCTACGAAATCGACGTTTTTGACCACAGCCTCGAGGCCTCGGTTGACCTGAGCGCCTCGCAGCACCTCTTCGTGAACATCGACTCCAACGGCAAGTGGGCGCTGTCCGGGGCCGGCGAGGCCGGGTACTCGCTGCAGGACAAGCCGGAAGCCGGGCAGTTCGGCGAGGCCAGGATGCTCGGCATCGCCAAGGTCGTGGCCGGGGCCGCGGTCGCGGCCGGCGCGTTCGTGACGTCCGACGCCAGCTCCAAGGCGGTGCCGGCGACCACGGGCGACGTCATCAACGGCCACGCGTTGACCGCCGCCAGCGCCGCCGACGAAGTGATCACAATCCTCGTGCCGGGTCTCGGCGCGGTGGCGGCGTAAAGGAGACACGTCATGGCACAGCCAGATCCGAAAGCGGTCTACACCAACCAGTTCCTGACCGACGTACTCGTCGTGTACCTGCAGTCGCCGAACAACTTCTTCGCCAACAAGCTCTTCCCGATCGTCGACGTGGAGCAGCAGACCGGGATCTTCCCGGCCTACAACAAGTCGGCGTGGCTCCGGGACGAGGCGAAGGTCCGCGGCGACACCGAGGAATCGGCGGGCAGCGGCTGGGACACCGACCTGACCATCACCTACGACTGCAAGCAGATCTCGGTCCACAAGGACCTCGGTCCGCAGGTGCTGGCCAATCAGAAGGACCCGATCGACCTCGAGGCGCACGCGGCGCGCTGGGTCGGCCAGCAGCTGATGATGCGGCGCGACCGCGAGTTCGCGTCCAAGTTCCTGGTAACCGGGCAGTGGGGCTCCGACCCCGTCCCGGCCACCAAGTGGGACGCCGGCGGCAGCACGCCGATCGAGGACGTGACGAACAAGGCCGAGGAGATCGCGAACCTCACGGGGTTCAAGCCGAACAAGATCCTCACCAACAACAAGGTGTTCAACGTACTGCGCAACCACGCGGACATCCTGAACCGCACGACCCCGACCTCGCCGCGCGTGCCGACGGCGGAGGTGCTGGCCGAGTTCTTCGACGTCGACGAGTTCATCGTCGCGCGGTCGGTGCGGGAGACGGCGGCGGAGGGGGCCACCTCGGCGGTGACCTCGATCGCGGGCGACGTGCTCCTGCTCGTCTACGCGACGGAGGCGCCGTCGATCCTCGAGCCGTCGGGCGGGTACTCGTTGGCGTGGACCGGGCTGCTAGGCGCCGGCGCCTATTCGGGCCGGATCGCCAGGATCCCGATGCCTCTCAAGAACAACGCGGTGCGGGTCGAGGGCGACATCGCGATCGACCAGAAGATCGTCGCCGCCGACCTCGGCGCGCTGTTCAACGCAGTCCTGACCTAAGGCCTTCCCGGGGGCGCCCGGCGTTGATTCGTCGGGCGCCGTCGGCTAGGGTGGCGGCATGAGACGAATACCCAAGATCGAGCCGAGGACCTACATCGCCCTGGCGCGCGTCAAGAAGAACGACGGGACTTTCTGGGAGCCCGGAGAGGAGATCCCGGAGGCCAAGACCTGGCGCAACCCCATGTCGTGGGTCCTGTCGGGGAAGATCGCGCCGATCTACGACGAACCGAAGCTCAAGGCCGTCGCCAAGGAGGCGCCGAAGCCCCCCGACGTAACCAGGCCCGACCCGGAGCTCTCGGCCACCGTGGCCGCCGCGGACCAGTTCGAGGCGGAGAAGTCCGGCGAGGCCAACCCCCCGCCGAGCAAGAAGGTCAAGGGCAAGGGCCGCAAGCCCAAGTAAGGGCGGCCCATGAGCTGGAACTACTCGGGGAACCCGGCCGACTCGGACAAGGACGCGGTCCGGTTCTGGACCGGCGACAAGGACCCCAGGGACCAGCTCGTCCAGGACGAGGAGATCCTCTACGTCCTGTCGCTGCAGCCCGACATCATCCTGGCCGCCGCCGACATCCTCGACGAGCTGGCGATCAAGTTCTCGCGCTACGTGGACTCGCGCGTCGGCGACGTGCAGGAGTCCGCGAGCAAGCGCGCCGACGCGTTCAAGAAGAGGGCGGACGAGCTGCGCGCCGGCAAGTCGGCGGGCACCGTCGGCGTCGAATGGTTCTTCGGCGGCCAGAGCAAGCAGGGCAAGATCGACCTCGAGTCCGACGAGGACGCCGTGCGGCCCACGTTCACCGAGGGGCAGGACGACAACCCGAGGCACCGTCAGGCGGACGAGGACCTCGACTGGAGATGCAGGCGATGAGCATGCTGTGGGCCAAGAAGACGTTCCGGCTCGGCGGGCGCCTCGTGCGGCGCGGCGACCGGGTCAGGCGATCGGAGTGCACCGCGGCGATGGTCGCGCGCGGCTGGGTGGGTATAGATGCAACCACAAGCAAGCCCCCGCCGCCCGCCGCGGCCGTCTCCGTCGCTGTGGCCAAGGAGGAGAAGCCGCCGGTTGAGTACGAGCCGCCCCCGCCGCCCAAGGACCCGGGCAGATTCGACGGCAGGACGCGCGCGGAGCTCGAAGAGATGGCGCGCGAGGCCGGGGTCCAGGGCGTCGAGCACCTTGCCAGGAAGCAGGACGTGATCGACGCGATCGTGGCGATGGGGGGCTGATGGCGGAGAAGGTCATGGATCGGGACACCGGGTTCCGCGAGTTCTTCAAGGGGCTCAAGGCGCTGGGCGAGCTGCGCGCCAAGGTGGGAATCCAGGAGCCGGAGGCCTCCTCGGGGCACGAGGGCGGAATCACGTTCGTCGAGCTGGGCGCGATCCACGAATTCGGGGCGCCTGCCGCCAACATCCCGCAGCGCTCGTTCCTCAGGTCCACCGCTGACGTCAACGACCGCAAGTACAGGACGGGGCTGGGCAAGGTCGTGAAGGCGGGCAAGGAGGACGCGTCCAAGGGGCTCGCCGCGCTCGGCGAGCTGGGCGAGCAGGTCCGCGCCGACGTCGTCTCCAGGATCTTCGGCGGGGAGATCGAGCCGCCGCTGGCCCCCGCCACCGTCGCGCGCAAGGGCGAGGCCACGCCGCTGTTCGACACCGGGGCCCTCGCCAACTCCATCACCGCCAAGGTCGGGCCGAAGGGCGGAAGATGAGCGCGATCGTCAACGACTTCAGGCGCACGATCCACAACTTCGGCATGACCCTGACCGTCACGCGATACTCGCCGGCGACCCTGGTCAAGGGCCGGGTGCAGGCGCCGCAGGTCGAGTCGACGTTCGACGTCTGCGGGTCGATCCAGCCCATGGCGCCCAAGGACCTGCAGCTGCTCCCCGAGGGCTCGCGCGTCGAGGGGCTCAAGAAGCTCTACACGCACGATGAGCTGAAGACGCTCGAGGACGTCGGCGAGTCCAACTTCCCCGATCGCCTTGAGTACCGGGGCGCCACCTACAAGGTCGACCGCGAGCTGGACTGGATCGACCACGGTTGCTACCACAAGTACGTGCTGGTGAGGGTGGAAAGGGAATGACGCTCACGCCGCCAGCGCCCGCCAAGCAGCCGATCGACTGGCAGAAGGTCGACGACGCGCTGTGGGACTGGATCTCCGGCAAGCTCGGCTACACCGCGATCTGGGAGAACCAGAACGTCGAGCAGCCCGCCTACCCCTACGTCAGCATGCTCAGGACCTCTCTCGTCGAGGAGGGCGGGCCCAAGGAGACGCGCTGGGTCTACAACTCCGGCGCCGCCGCCGGCGAGGAGATAGAGCTGCGGACCTACGAGCCCGTGCTGTTCACGCTCGCGGTCTCGGTCCACGTCGACAGGGGCGCCGGCGCCAACGACCCGGGCGCCAACGCCATGGACATCGCCTCGAAGATCCGGGGCGACCTCGGCCGCGAGTCGACGATCGAGCAGCTGCTCGCCGAGGGGCTCTCCGTCGTCGGTGAGGCGGGCATCCAGGACACCAGCGTGGTGGTCAACGCGGAGTGGATCTCCCGGGCCACCATGGACTTAACCTTTCGCACGGCTTCTGTTATGACAGAAGAGACCGGCTACATCGACAAGGTGGGCCTGGAATCGACCGAGCTCGGCATCGACACGATCGTCGACGCCAGTTAGGGGAGAGCCCATGGCCCTCGAAGACATCGTCCAGGTAACCATCACCAAGCAGACCGCCACCGTCAGCAGGGCGGGGTTCGGCACGCCGCTGATCATGAGCAGCGAGGCGGTCGCCCTGCTCTCGGAGACCGCGAAGATCTACGCGTCGACCGCGGCCATGATCACAGACGGGTTCCCGTCTGACGGGGCGGCGGTGACCGCCGCCGGCAAGATGTTCAGCCAGAACCCGAAGGTGGCGCAGGTCGTCGTGGGCAAGCGGGCGAACCTGCCGACCATGAAGGTCGACCTGACGCCAACCGCGCAGAACGCCACGCTCTACCAGGTGCTGGTCGGCGCCACGGAGTTCGACTACACCTCCGACGCGACCGCGACGGTCGCCGAGATCACCGCCGGCCTGGCCGCCGCGTTGACCCAGACCGCCTGGGCGGCGACCACGGGCTACTCGGTCGGGGACTACGTCTCCGCGAATGGCAACGTATATATCTGCACGGTGGCAGGCACCTCGGGGGCCACCGCGCCCTCTGGCACCAGCTCCGCCGAGGTCGACGGGACCGTGACCTGGGCCTACAAGGGCCCGGTGCAGAACGTGAAGGGCACGGACGGCACGACCAAGGTCACCGCCGAGCACGACGACGGACCCGGCGGCGTCGCCGCCGCGTGGGCCGGGTCGACCGCCTACGTGGTCGACGACTACGTGACCAACAACGGGATCGTCTACCGCTGCAGCGTGGCCGGGACCTCGGCCGCCAGCGGCGGGCCGACCGGCACCGGCAGCGCGCCGATCGTCGACGGGACCGCGAGCTGGCTGTTCGTCGGCATCTCCGGCGCCCCGTTCGCGCTGGAGCTGTCGGACCGGAGCCTGCTCGCCAGGCAAGACGTCACCGCCGACCCCGGGGTCTCCACCGACCTGGCGTCCATCCGCACCAACCTCGACGGCAACGACGACTGGTACGGCGTGGTCCTCGACACGCACGGCAAGGCGGAGATCGAGGCGCTGGCCGCGGCCATCGAGCAGATCTCGCGGGTATACTTCGCGTCGACGGCCGACGCCGACGTGCTCACCTCGGTGGCGGACGACGTGGCCAGCGAGCTGCAAGACAGCGCCTACGCGCGCACCGCGTTGCTGTGGCACGAGGAACCGCACAACTTTCCGGAGACGGCGTGGCTCGGCAAGGGCCTGCCATACGATCCGGGGAGCATCACCTGGAAGTTCAAGACCCTAGCCGGCGTCCCGGTCTCGACGCTTACCGTCTCTGAGATCGCGAACGTCGAGGCGAAATCCGCCAACTACTACGTCGAGGTCGCGGGCAACAACATCACGATCGAGGGTTGGACCTCGAGCGGCGAGTGGATCGACGTCACGCGCGGGATCGACTTCATCGAGGCCAGGCTCAAAGAGAACGTGTTCCTGCGGCTGGTCAACAGCCTCAAGGTCCCGTTCACCGACCCGGGCATCGCGGTGGTCGAGAACGAGGTGCGCGGGGTAATGGACCTCGGCATCAGCCAGGGCATATTCGCCGCGGATCCGGCGCCGACGGTCACCGTGCCGCTGGCCGCGGACACCGACGCCAACGACCGCGCCAACAGGCTGCTGACGCCGGTGGAGTTCCGGGCCACCTTGGCCGGGGCGATCCACGCGGTCGAGATCGAGGGCATCGTGACCGTCTGAGGAGACAACCATGAGCGTCAAATCGTATAGCCCCGACAAGGTCCAGATCGTCTTCGCGGGCGAGATCGTCAGTGGCTACTCGGACGGCACGTTCGTCACCGTCGCCCGCGACAACCCCAGCTTCACCAGCGGCACGGGCGCCGACGGCGAGGGCTGGCGCGCCAAGTCGAACGACAAGAGCGGAACGATCACCATCACCCTGCTGCAGACGTCCTCTTCGAACGACGCGTTCTCCGCGCTCGTCGCGCTCGACGAGTCGACGGGCGACGGGGTCGCGCCGTTCCTGATGAAGGACAACTCGGGCCGCTCGCTGTACTCCGCGGAGACGGCCTGGATCGAGAAGCCAGCGGACGGCGGGTTCGCGCGCGGGGGCTCCGACAGGGAGTGGGTAATCAAGACCGACAAGTTGAACATGTTCACGGCCGGCAACTAAAGGTCGCCGACCCGACGACTGAGGGGAGAACCCATGTCGCAGACGGACGCCAAGTCCAGGACCATCGACGGCCACACGTACAAGGTGATGATGCTCGACCCACTCGTCGCGAGCGACGTGCTCATCGACATCGGCAAGGTGCTGGCACCCGCGCTCGGGGCGATCGGCGGCTTCGCGCTCGGGGACAAGGACGCGGTGGCGAAGCTGCTCGACGGCGAGGACGGGGCCGAGGGGGAGAAGGAATCGGAAAGCAGGCTCAGCCCTGCGTTCGAGCGCGCGGTCATCGGCCTCGTCGACAGGCTCGACAAGGCCAAGCTGCGGGAGATCGTCGACCTGCTGGCCAAGGTCTCGTTCCTTGTCGGCAGCGAGGGCGAGGCGCAGCTCAGGACCGTGTTCCCCGTCCACTTCCGCGGCCGGCTCAAGACGATGTACCGGTGGCTTGCCTTCGCGCTGGAGGTGCAGTTCGCGGATTTTTTCGAAACGATCGGGCCCGCTATCGGCCGCGCCGCCCGCTCCGCGGGGCTGGCGCAATCCAGCTCCCGGGGCACCTGAGGGGCGACGCCTTCGTCTGGCGGGTCGCGAGCAGCCAGCGGTTCTCCGTTGGCTACCGGGAGATCCGCGAGTTTTGGGACATCAACGAGGTGATGCGCGCCAACGAGTGGCTTGATATGCTAGAGGACTCGGAGTGGCTCGCGGCCAAGGAGCTTGAGAGGAAAGCCAAGGCACCTAGGAGGCGCTAGTGGCCCTCAGGGAGATACTCGTCGAGCTGGGGATCGAGGTCGACCCCAAGTCCGAGAAGCGGGCCAACGCCGCCGTCGACGGGCTCAAGCGCGCGGCGGTCGGGGCCGCCGCGGCGATCGCCGGGATCGGGGTCGCGGCGTTCGCCATCAACAGGGTCGTCGACAGCGTCCGCGCGCTCGGCGACCAGACCGCCAAGACCGCCAAGCAGCTCGGGGTCAACGCCGAGCGCCTGCAGGAGCTGACGTTCGCGGCCAACCTGGCCGGTGCCTCCGCGCAGGACGTCAACGTCGGCCTGCGCACCCTCGCCCGCAACGCGCTGGAGGCGTCGCAGGGCACCAAGTCGTTCGTCGAGGACTTCGCCAGGCTCGGCGTCAACGTCCGCGACGCCAACGGGCAGCTCAAGCCCACCGAGCAGATCATGCTCGACGTCGCCGACGGCATGCAGCGGTTGGGCTCGGAGACGGAGCGCACGGCGCTGGCCCAGACGCTCATGGGCCGCGGCGGCGCCAAGCTGGTGCCCCTCATGGTGCAGGGCTCGGACGCGATCCGCGCGCAGGCGCAGCGTGCCAGGGAACTCGGCGAGGTCATGGGCGAGGAGCTACTGAAGCTCACCGAGGACTACACCGACGCGCAGCGCGAGCAGGAGGGCGCGGTCCGCGGGCTCAAGAACGTGTTCGCCGAGGAGCTGCTGCCGACGTTCATCTCCGCCACCAAGGAGCTGACGGAGTTCACGATCACCCTGCGGCCGATGGTCCGCGAGATCGGTTCGGCGATCGCCGAGTTCCTCAAGGGCAACCGCGAGTTCATCAGGTCTGGCGCGGTTCGCGCGTTCAGGACCATGACCGACGTGGTCAAGGGGTTGTTCACGGCGCTGAGGTTTTTGGTCTCGACCTACGAGTCGCTGACCGACGGCATGTCAGACGTGCAGAGGGCGATCTTGGGCACGGGCCTGGCCCTGATTCCCCTCGTCGTGCTGCTCGGCCTCCCCGCGGTCCTGCTCGGGGTCATAGGCCTCGCGATCATCGCGGTGATCCAAGACCTGCAGCGCATGGGCGAGGAAGGGGAAGGGGTCTTCGCGACCTTGGCCGAAGGGTTCTTCGACCTGCAAGAGCAGTTCGGCAGCACCGCCGGGGCGCTGCGGCAGATGGCGAGGACGGCCGTCTCGGAGTGGCTCGAGGCGATCGGAGTCAGCGAAGACCTGGCGGAGGCGATAGCCGACCTGCTGCCGATCGACGTCGTCGACGCGTGGAACAAGTTCACCGAGGCGACGACCGAGGGCGTCAACGCGGTCTTCGAGGCCGTCCGGGCCCTGAAGTTCGAGGTCAAGGGCCTGTTTCTCGAGATGTCCAAGCTCGGGGACCTGCCGGTGATCGGGCCCGTTCTCGAGCGCCTGGGGCGCGGGGGAGCTGGCCTCGGACCGGCCGGGGTCATGGCCCCGGCGGCGGCGGCGGGGACGCGCACCATGATCAGCCAGCCCACGATAGAGCAGAACATCACGGTCGACGCCTCGGGCAACGCGAACCCGGCAGACACCGGCCGGGAGGTCCAGCGCGGAGCGGCAGGCGCCGCGGTCATGGACCTGAGGGACGCGCAGATGCCGGTACTGGTGGTGCAGTGACGTGACCTCGTTCTTGCCAGAGGTCAAGAGGCGCGTGGGCATCCGGTCCGTGGCCACGCCCGCCGAATTCCTCGAGTTCGACGCGAGCGTCTCGGAGACGCACGCGGGCAACGCGGAGGTCACCGACCACCCCGTCGAGGACGGGTCGCAGATCACCGACCACGTGCGGCGCGCGCCCGAGGAGCTGCAGGTCAACGGAATCGTCACCGACGACCCGATCGTGGTCCTCCGCTCGATCCGCGGACAGCCGGCGTTCGCCGGCGGCGACCCGCGCGAGCGGGCCAAGGAGGCGTACTTCCTGCTCAAGCGGTGGAAGGACGACGGCGAGCTGCTGTCCGTCACCACCACGCTCCGCCCCTATTTCAACAACATGGTGATCACCGCGCTGTCGGTCGCCCGCGACGCGCGGACCGGGCGCGTGCTCAACGCCAACCTGACGCTGCGCGAGATCGTGACCGCCACCACCAAGCGCGCGCAGCCGGCCACCCCGAAGCCGGAGAAAACGCAGAAGACCCAGCAGCAGGACAACGGCCGCAAGGAGAAGGCACAGGTGCAGGAGGGCAGCGGCACCGGGAAGTTGCTGGAAGACACGTTCAATTCGTTCTCCGGGCTGTTCGGGGGGTAGCCATGGCGTTCTTCACCCTGCCGATCGACCGGGCGCTCGCCAACTACAGGTTCGAGACCGACCTCGACGGCGTCACCTACCGGATCGAGTTCAAGTACAACGCGCGCGACGACTCCTGGAACTGCAACTTCCTGGACGTCGCCGGCAACGTGCTGCGCGCCGGGATCAAGGCCGTCACCGACTGGTCGCTGTTGGAGCGGTGGGTGGACCAGGGCCGCCCAGACGGCGACGTGTTCTCGGCGGCGCTCGGCGACATCACCGCCCCGGCTTCGCTCGGCGAGCTCGGGGACAAGGTGCTGCTGGTCTATTCCGGCGAAGGCTGAGGGCGGATGGCGGAGCTGTTCAACAGGGACCTGAAGGTCAACGTCGGTGGCATAGAGATCGCGATCCGCCCCGACGAGGAAGACGAACCCAGACCCACCCTGCGCGTCTCGTTCAAGGTCGACCGGAACACCGGGACCGAACCGAACACGGCCCAGCTGTCGATATACAACCTGCGCAAGGACAACCGCGTGCTGCTGCAGCAAGGCAAGGACCTGCGCACGGTGGTCGACGCTGGCTACGTCGGGTTCACGCACACGATCTTCGACGGCGACCTTCGCCACGCCAGCAGCGTGCGCGACGGCACCAACTGGGTCACGAGCCTGCAGTCCGGCGACGGGGCAAGGGAGTACCTGTCAGCGCGCATCAACAAGGCGTTCAAGAAGGGGGTGACCGCCGCGCAGCTGCTCGACGGCCTGGCGGCGGAGACCGGAATCAAGCCAGGAAACCTGGAGGACGCCAAGGCGCGCGCCGCGTTCTTCGAGTCGCTCGGTGGCCTGCAGAACGGCCGCGTGTTCTCCGGCTCCGTGCAGAAGTTCACCAAGGAGCTGGCCAAGGCGCTGGGCTTCGAGTACAGCATCCAGAACGGCGCGCACCAGTTCTTGGAGCCGGGCGCGGTGCTCACGCTGCCAGCCGTCGTGCTGGCCCCAGGCACCGGCCTCGTCGGTTCGCCCGAGCCCGGTGAAAAAGGGATGGTCAGCGCGCGCAGCCTGCTGCAGCCAGACCTCATGCCGGGCCGGCAGGTCAAGCTCGAGTCGCGCGAGGTCGACGGTCACTACAAGGTCACCAAGGTCGTGTTCGTCGGCGACACTTGGGGCAACGAGTGGTACTCCGACGTGGAGCTGAGGCCGCTGTGACCAGGAAGACCGCCGCCCCCAGCAGGACCCCGACGCTCTCGGAGCTGATCCGCAACTCGTTCGACTTCTACCAAGAGGACATACACACGTGCCTGCCCGGCCGCGTCGAGAAGTACGACCCGGGCGAGCAGCGCGCGGACGTGCAGCCCATGGTGCAGCGCCGGTTGGTGGCCGAGGACGGGACGGAGCTGATCGAGGCGCTGCCGCAGATCCCCGAGGTGCCGGTAGCCTTCCCGCGCTCCGGCGAGTTCTTCGTCAGCTTCCCGGTCAAGCAGGGCGACCTGGGGATCCTCGTGTTCGCCGAGCGCAGCATGGAGCTCTACCTCGAGGGCGAGGGCCGCAAGCAGGAGGGCGACGACCCGGCGGACTACCGCAAGCACGACCTGACCGACGCGTTCTTCATCCCCGGGGGCTACCCGTGGAAACGCTCGATCAAGGAGGCGGACCCCGACAACATGGTCATGGGCAAGGACGAGGGCGGCCTGCAGATCCATGTCAAGCCCGACGGGACGATGGACATCCGCGTCAGCGGCACCGCCGACGAGGTCGTGGCCCTGGGCAACGCGCTCAAGGCGTTCTGGGACGGGACCTTCACCACCTGGGCCACGGGCCACACGCACCCCACGGGCGTCGGCCCCTCCGGCCCCCCGACCCCGGGCGTGCCGATAACGTTCCCGGCGCTGCCGACCAGCATCCTCTCCACCATCCTCAACCTGAAGAGCGGGTGACCCGTGGCGCGCGTCGGGCAGGACATGGTCAACGAGCTGCTGGTGGCGCCGGGGTACACGCAGGGCAAGCTGTTCACCGACGAGCCCTCGACCATCGAGGGCTGGGCCGAGGCGTACACCAAGTATTTCGAGAAGGCGGAGGCCGCGCTGCCGACGCCCGTGTTCGTCACCGTCCCCGCCCTGCGCTCGACCACCCCGCCGGCGACGAGCAACCCCAAGACGGACATGAAAACCGCGATGGTCGGACTCTCCCTGCCCGGCGGGGCGCCCGCCGCCATCCAGGCGGGGGTCGTGGCGTTCTGGGCGGCGCTCGTCGCTTTCCCGGTCGTCTACTTCGCCGCCGCCACCGCGGTCACCCCGCCGCCCGGGATCTCGGTGATCTCCGCGGACATCGTGCTGGCCGCGCCGCTGAACGTCGCGGCCCCGAACGACGCGCCAACGTCGTTGGGTTACCTCGTCGACGGGGGGTTGGGGGGCAACGTCGGCATCCACCCGCTCACGGTGACCAGCGCCACCGCGACTTTCCCGGGCCCCACCACGGTGCCTATACTGTGACCCCATGGCAGACCTCAAGCTAGACCCGCTGACCGGGGACCTGGACCTGACGGGCGACGAGCTGACGATCGTCGAGGGCGACGACGCGCTGGCGCAGCACCTCGCGATCCGCCTGAGGTTCTTCCTCGGGGAGTGGGCGCTCGACACGAGGGTCGGGTTCCCGTACTTCGAGCAGGTGCTGGTCAAGAATCCCGACCTGCTCACGATCCGCAGCCTCTACCGCGAGGCGATCCTGGAGACGCCCGGCGTCCGGGCCATCACCCGCTTCGACTTGTCCGTGGACGCCGCGGAGCGTAGGATGTCGTTGGACTTCACCGTGGAGAAGACGGACGGGGGAACCCTGGACTTCACCCGGGAGTTCATCGTGGGAGACTAAATGACCTCTTTCGGAGTCCTGTCGACCGGTTTCCTCGAGAAGACCTTGGAGGACATCCTCGCGGAGATCGAGGAGGAGCAGCGCGCGGCCTTCGGGCCGGGCATCAACGTGCAGGCCGACAGCGTGCTCGGCCAGCTCGACGGGGTGTTCGCCGACCAGATCTCGGAGCTGTGGGAGGCGGCCACCGCCGTCTATCAGGCGCAGTATCCGGACTCTGCGTCCGGCGCGGCCCTGGACAACGTGGCGGCGATCACCGGGGTCACGCGCCTAGGGGCCACCGCCACCCGGGTGACGGTGACCGCCACGGGCACGCCGGCCACCGCCCTGACCGCCGGCCGGGTCGTCAGCTCGAACGCCGGCGACCGGTTCGCGAGCGTGGCCGCCGCGACGATCGTCGCGGCCGACGCGTGGGCGGCGAGCACCGCCTATGCGGTCGGCGCGTTCGTCGAGAACTCGGCGCAGGCCAACGGGGACAACGTCTACGTGTGCGTGACGGCCGGGACCTCCGGGGCCACCGGCCCGACCGGCACCGGCAGCGCCATAGCCGACGGCACCGCCGCCTGGGACTTCGTGGGGGACGGCACGGGCCTGGCCAACGTACTGTTCGACGCGGAGGAGACAGGGACGGTGTCGGCCAACGCCGGGGCCGTGGACACGGAGGCCGGGCTCGGCGCGATCGAGACCCCGGTCAGCGGCTGGGAGGACGCGAAGAACCTCGCCGACGGGGTCGTCGGCCGCGAGCTCGAGACCGACCCAGAGCTGCGCCTGCGGCGCGAGCAGCTCCTCCGGGCCACGGGGGCGGGAATCGTCGACGCGATCCGGGCCGACGTGCTGGCGGTCGACGGGGTCAACGAGGCGTTCGTCTTCGAGAACACGTCGCTCACCACAGACGCCGACGGCGTGCCGGGCAAGGCGTTCGAGACGGTGATCGACGCCGTCGACAACAACGACGAGGTCCAGGCGAGCCTGGTCTCCGGCAACGCGGAAGCCTACTCGATAGGCGTCGCCCAGACCCTCACCGTCAAGGTAGACGGCCAGGCGGTGGCGCAGACGGTCACGTTCATCGTCACCACGACGGCGGCCTCCGCCGCGACGCAGATCACGGCCCAGCTGACCAACCCCTCGGCCACGGCCAGGGCGGTCACCGTCGCGGGGCAGACCTACGTCGAGATCCGGTCGGACGCTGCCGGCACCGGCAGCTCGATCGAGGTCACGGGCGGCACGGCCAACGGGTCGCTCGGGTTCCCGACGACCGCCGAGGACGTGGCGACGACCACCGTCCGCTCGGTCGCCGACGCCGTGTTCAACTCCAAGCCAGCTGGCATCGAGGCGCACGGCAACATGAAGCTCGCGGCGCAGGACAGCCAGGGGTTCGAGCACCTGGTGGGGGTGACCCAGGCCGACCTCAAGCCGGTGAAAATCGCGATCACCGTGGTCAAGGGCACTGATTACGCTGGAGACTCCGCCGTCGAGAACGCGCTCGACGCTTTCGGCGACACCCTGACCATCGGCGACGACGTGGTCTACGAGCGCCTCAAGTGCGAGG
>JABAOC010000744.1_pt1 | contig 16930 bp, 18 predicted proteins | sample 7062161 | NCBI WGS metagenome assembly JABAOC01 (sample SAMN14538625, study PRJNA623070) | marine sediment metagenome | biome: marine biome [ENVO:00000428]; feature: marine pelagic biome [ENVO:01000023]; material: deep marine sediment [ENVO:00002113] | place: India: Gulf of Khambhat ... | reverse complement strand
GAGCGAGCAACCGAGCGAGCTGAGCGTGCCGCTCACCGAGGACCAGACGCGCACGCTCATGAGCGCAGGCTTTACGTGCATGGTCGACGGATCGTGGTCGAAGACCACGCCGCTTCACGGCGGCGGCTACAACGTGGGGCCGCCCGTCTCCCAAGTCTCATGTAACCTGTATATTTAATTTAAAAATGGTTAATCTAGATACTTTCATTTATTGTTGTGAGTATATTCGTGATGAGTGAAGATGAGTGTAGCAGTAACTGTAATCTTTCAGAAAAAAGCTGAGAAAATAATATCAAGGCTAACCGAATAAGAAAAGGAACTATCTGATGAAAATAAACAGGAACTTCAAGATATCATTCGGATGATTCGTGAAGACTTTGATATACTCAAATAAGCACGCGCATCCTGCTCTTCAGCGCTGTAGCGTACCTATTCGAGGCCGTCAAGCAGCACCGCGGCCTATAGTTCATGAGAAACTGCTCCCGAGAGCCCCCCTCTCCCCCTGAAATACGCGTACGAGACAACCGCAAACTCTATACCGAAGACGCCTATCGTTGAACCAACAACCTCCCAAACTACGCTGGTGATCATATCCTGGACGGCGGCCCCGTGACCGTATAAACCGATTATATCCACCATTACGCCTCCGAGAACCATGGGGACGAGCAGAGAGCAGAGAACATCGACGTACCTCTGCTTCATGTCGATCGCCTTCCCTACACCGTACAGATAGTAGAAGTACACCAACGAGACTAGGACCCCCACCAGCGACAGAGCAGCGACGTAAAGCCCCAGCCCGCCCACGCTTATGACGCCGGCCATCATTCTTCTGAATTGAACCGCCCTGACAACAGCAGCGGATACTCTCCAAACCTGGATCAAGGCGACGAGCTGGACGATTCTGGTCACCCAACCCAGTTTAAGAGGCACTCCTCTGTAGAGCCAGGCAAGCGCTAACCCGGTGTATATCTTGCCCGTGAAGCCGACGACCCTGCCTAGAACCGTCGCTGAACCTACCTGTATTACTGTTCTTATCACGTCGTCCTCGATCAATAGAGAGACGAGCCCCAGCAAGACAGAGGCAAGCGCCCCACCCACGAAGAGAGCCACGGCGTAGTCGTGGTGCTTCCTCTCCTCGGCTCCCCTTCGTCCTATGAGGAACCCGATCAGCACCGCCGCGACTGACAATGAAAAATTTGCTACATAGAAGATCGTCTTGTAGAAGCTCGTGTTCTGCATGTAACTCTCATGCAGCCACACCGGTAAAATGGATCTCAGACCGTTGATGGTGCCCGAGATCAGGTTCAAGAAAAAACATGACGACAACAGAATCAGGCTGCTCTTCTCAAGATCTAAGCCCCTCTCCAAACCACGCACTCACATGTATTTCCTAAAGAATTATATTAAAGTTGATGAAAACTATGAAACCTAAAAACGCGCGCTCATATAGTCTAAATACCGGGCGTATCGGTAGTTTGCGCCTAGAGCTGGAATGTATGAGGAACAGGGAACTGGTTAACCCCTGTTATCGCCTATAATCTCGTGGCTCTGCTGCTCGCTGGAGGAGTATAAGGGTTGCATGCTGGATTTCATAAAACAATATCCAACAGGATGTTCAAAAACCTAGTATTAAATAGACATCCATTAATTTTTTAATTGAAACATGTCAGCGTCAAGACACCACGATTTTACGAGGAGTGTGTGATTTCCAGCTATGCAATTTAAGGAACGGAATTTCATACTGTACAGCGTATGCTTAATACTCATAACATCAGCAATAACATACGGCATAGTAACCCGCACCACTACACAATCAGAGCCGCCTATAGACGACGAGGTCTCAGGGATCGTCGTCCACAGAGGAGGAGCCAAGATCTGGCTAAGGTTGATAAAACCAGACCAGGTGAACAATGTCTCTATAGGCGAGATAGAAGCTTACCGTATTAATGACAAGTACGCCGAGGACTTCGACGTTGGCGACCTGCTGAAAGGAAAACTGCTCGACAACAAGACCATCAGCCACGAGCCGGGTCTACCGTTCTTTGAGCATGATTGGAATTACGGGTTCGTGAACAGGGGAGACCTGCTGTTATTCGGAGGAGGCGGGATCAAACACGACCTTTCTAAGCCTTACCCGTCGCTATCATTCAGCATAAAAAACCTAGGCGAAAAAGAGGTCATAGCTATTAGAGCCAGAATCAACGAGCTTGATCTACCATACGCCTTCGGGGTCTCACAAGACTCTCCATTAGAGCCGTCAAGAGGCGAGAGTTTCTCATGCTTAGATATCTTCTTAAGTTAAATAATATTATAAATATTTCTGGAATAAAATTTTAGGTGGATACCCCCCAGTCCACCTCGGTTTTCATCGATGAAGACCCGCGCCTAACTATGCAAGGCTGGAGACCCCTTCGCAGTCGGTTACACGTATTAAGCGTCTTTCAGGGAGGTAGAACATCGTACTAGCCTGTAGAACGCTACATGGCTTCGTAAAGCGTGAAAGCCCCACTTAACTCCCTCCAGCCCACGTTCCTTTAAGAGGCACCAAAAAAAAGGGAGGGTACGGGTTTTAATTATTTGTCATAAACTCATGTACGCTCTCGTCCACGATCGAAACAGGTATGTCGTCTGTGAGGAACTCGTAGGAGCCCCCGGATTCTTCGGTGATCTTGAGATCAAACCTGTCCTCCTGTTCGATCTCCTCGATGTTTTCGTATGGTAGGTTGAGGGTCACGGCGTATTTCTTCCTCAGGAAACCTTCCTCCTTCACGAACAGCATCTTTTTGTTCGACAGCATGAGGTGGCCGTAGTCCCCGTTGAGTCTCCCCGTGTAGTTTTTCTTGATTTCGTCGTCTTTTGTGATGCTTTTTTCCCCGAACTCGTACCACTTAGGCTTCATCCTTACTCGAGTTTATTAACATCAAACACAAAATATATACATTATACTATTATTATTAATATACGGTAATACGTATATATATGGTCGTTGTCGGTGTTCCAAGATTATTATAAAAATAACAAAACATATAATGTTTCTATTTTTATTAAGTAAACATGGAACACAGGAAAATCATGGCCCTGGGACAGTCCTCGAGGGCGATCACGTTACCTAAAGAGTGGCTGAGGCACAACGATCTTAGCCAAGGAGACACCGTCGTCGTGAGAGTCCAACAAGACGGGTCCCTGGTCGTCCTACCCGCGGCCAAGGCCGACGAGAAAGTCAAACAGATCCATCTGGAGATCGGCGTCGATGAGGACAACGAGTCCATCGTGAGAAAGCTGATCGGCACATACCTAGACGGCTACACCCTCATCACGATAGAGTCGGAGAACATATTCACCGCCAGCCAGCAGAAGGCAATCCGCGAGATCATACGAAGGCTATACATGATGGTCATAGAGTCTGAGTCGAACCGCATAGATCTCGAGACCCTTGTAGACGAGTCGAAGGTGTCTATCCCTTCCTGTGTAGAGAGGATGCACATGATAACGTACTCCATGTTCAGGGACACGATACAGGCCATCAGAGACCGAGACGAGTCCCTCGTCTTGTCCGTGGTCTCGCTTGAGGAGGATGTAGACCAGATGATGTACCTCGTCGTGAGGACGCTGCGTACCGCAATCGGTAACCCGGTTTTATCCAACCAGCTGGAATTGGATCCGTTGGATTGCCTCGATTACCAGACGCTTGTACACTGCATAGAGAGGGTCGCCGACCACGTCACTAACATAGCGAGCAGCATACTCGCCCTGTACAGGGCTGAGAAGACTATCCCAGACAAGCCGAGGGACATTCTATCGGAGGCTGGTTGCATCGCCTTCGATTCTTATGATCGTGCCGTTCACTGTTTTCTGCGCATGGACGTCGAGCCGACGAACGACATCATAGACGTGCAGGACAAGATCAGAGATCTCTACTCTGAGATCACGCCGCTGCCTATCGACGAAGACGCTAACGACGTGTCCACGCTGACCCACATCGTTACGGTCAGAGAGAACATTATGAGGATAAGTAACTTGACGGCGGACATCGCGGAGCTGACCATAGATAGGGCCTACCAGATAAGCCAAGAAGATGAAGCGTGATAACGAACATCCGCGTCCACATGCACATCGAGCCTCCGGGCAGATCCCTGCGTCCTTCATGGTGCAGTGATCTAATAGAAAAAACGAAGCGGAAACTACGCTTTAACGCGAAAAAAAAGAGTTGGTTTTTTCTATTTGGTGGTGATGGTGTACCTGACCCCTACGTCGGATAGGGCTTCGTCTACCTTCCCCATCAACATGTGGAGGTTTTCCTTCGACGGGTTCTTGAACCACTCGAAGAAGAAATCGTATTCTCCTAGGCTCTCACGGGACTTGCTGATGATGTTACCGCATCTCTCCTCCGAGATGACGCCCGGTCCACCGAAGTAGTTCATCAGGGGCTCTCCCCCTAATGGTGGACCTATCGCGAAGTCCACGTCCATTATGCAGACCTCAGGCATGTCGACGGCGATCTTCTCCAGGGCTTTTAGTGCCTTCACAACCGGCGGTCCATAGATCTTTATGTAGCTTTTCATTGCTCTTCGAGATCTTCGAAAACATTGTTAATAAACGTTCACTAAACCTGGATTAATTCTTAGATACAGTTACTCCGCTCCAGCGAGATTTTCTCAGCCTAAATATTTTGGGCTTGGTTTCAGGAAGCAGGTTGTCGGCCGTCGTCGTCCATGGGTGGATCGGCGCAGATCATCTGTGGCAGGCCACCCAGTGCCTGGGCCCAACCTTCACCAGCTCCGGCTCGACTCTCCTGCACTGTTCATCGGCTTCCCGGCAACGGGGGTGGAACCTGCAGCCCTCCGGGAGGTTTATGGGCGTCGGCGTCTCGCCCTCGATGGGTATCCTCACCCTCCTGGTGTCCGGGTCGGGGACCGGGACGTTGCTTATGAGGGCCTTCGTGTAGGGGTGGCGTGGCTCAGCTATCACGTCCTCCATGGGCCCCCTCTCCACCACCTTGCCAAGGTACATTATCATGAGCTCCTCCCCCACGTACCTTGCCTGGGCGATGTCGTGGGTGATGTACAGGAAGGTGAGGTCGTACTTCCTCCTCAGCTCCTTCAGCAGGTTCAGTATCTCGGTCCTGATCGAGGCGTCCAGCATGGACACCGGCTCGTCCGCCACGATGAAACTCGGCTCCAGCATAAGCGCCCTGGCTATGGCTACTCTCTGCCTCTGGCCGCCGCTCAGCTCGTGGGGGAACCGCCTCATGAACTCCTCGAAGGGGACGAGGCGCACGTCCTCCAGGGCTTTCCGGACCCGCTCCCGCGTCTCGGCGTACCCTGTGGTCACGTTGTTGACCTCCAGCGGCTCGGCCAGTATGCTGAAGACGTCCATGCGGGGGTCTAGGGACTCGTAGGGGTCTTGGAATATCATCTGCATCTCCCTGCGCTCCTCCCTGAGCTGTTTCTTGTCTAGCGTGGAGACGTCGACGCCGCGCAGCACCACGCTCCCCTCGGTGGGCTCGATGAGCCTCAGCACGAGCCTGCCCGTCGTGGTCTTCCCGCATCCGCTCTCACCCGCGAGGCATAGCACCTCGCCTCTCATGATCTCGAAGCTTATGCCGTCGACCGCCTTCACGTACTCCTCCTTCCTGAATATGAAGCCCCTGCTCCTAGGGAACCACTTCTTCAGGTCCCTCACAACGAGTTCTTCAGTCATCTTCAGTCCCCCAGGCGAAGCCTCTCCCTGAGTTCAGCGACGAAGTGGCATGCGGCGTAGTGCCCCGGCTGCTCCTCGACGTAGGCCGGCTCTTCCCGGCTGCAGATGTCTTTGGCATGCGGGCAACGGGGGTGGAAACGGCAGCCCGTGGGCGGGTTGATGAGGTTTGGGGGAGACCCGGGTATGAAGTTCAGGGTCTTCTTCTCCCCGACTATGCTCGGGTAGGCCCCGATCAGGGCGCTGGTGTAGGGGTGGAGCGGCGTCTTGAAGATGGGGCCGGCGTCTGCGTACTCCACGAGCTTCCCGGCGTACATGATGCCCACCTTGTCGCAGGTCTCCGCTATGACCGAGAGGTCGTGGGTTATTAGTATCTGGGAGAGGTTCAGCTTCTCCTGGAGGCCCTTCATCAGGTCCAGGATCTGGTTCTGCACGATGACGTCGAGGGCCGTGATGGGCTCGTCGGCTATCACCAGCTTCGGGTAGCAGGCCAAGGCCATGGCTATCATCGCCCTCTGCCTCATGCCTCCGCTGAACTCGTGGGGGTAGTCTGTGATCCGGGAGGGCTCTATCTCCACGAGGTCGAAGAGCTCCCTGACCCTGTCCATGGCGTCGTTCCTCGTGATCTCCTCCTTCTCTAGGATCACCTCGGCTATCTGCTCACCCACGTTGAGGACCGGGTTGAGGGCGTTCATGGCCCCCTGGAAGATGATGGAAATCTTCTTCCACCTGATCTGTCTCAGCCCCTTCTCGTCTTTCTTGAGGATGTCCTCGCCGTCGAGTATTATCCGGCCGCCCATGACGCGGCCGTTGGACGGGAGCAGCCCCATGATGGACATGGCCGCCGTCGTCTTCCCGCACCCCGACTCGCCCGCGAGGCCGAAGGTCTGGCCCTCCTCCACGGTGAAGCTGACGTGGCTAACGGCGTCGACGTTACCCTGGCGCGTGACGTAGTTGGTAACTAGATCATGGACCTCGAGGACCGGCGTCTTCACCCCCTCCTCTCCCTGAGCCTGGGGTTCAGTATCTGGTCCAGGCTGTAGCTGGAGAACGCGAAGCCTATGGCGATGAGCATGATGCACACCCCGGGTGGGATGATGAACCACAGCCTCCCTGTCGCCATGGCCCCGGCCTCGTTGGCGTACCGGAGTATCAAGCCCCAGCTCGGCTTTGTAGGGTCACCCAGCCCCAGGAAGCTGAGGCCCGACTCGCTCAGTATGGCGTTCACTATGCCGACGATGGCGTTAGCGAAGATGAGGGGGATGATGTTGGGCAGTATGTGGCGGAACATTATCTGGCTGTCCCTTGCTCCGACCGACCTCGCGGCCTCGACGTAGGGCCTCTCCTTTATGGACAGCGTCTGAGCCCTGACCATCCTCGCCGTCCCCGTCCACCCGGTTATGGCGATGACGAAGATGATGTTCCAGACGCTCCTGCCTATGATGGCGGCTAGGATCAGCATGAGGGGGATGTTCGGCAGCGTGATGAAGAGATCCGTTATCCTCATCATCACGGTGTCTATGGGCCCCCGGAGGTACCCTGAAAACAGCCCGATGGCGGTGCCGATCGCCACGGAGAAGGCGCTCGCGAAGAGGCCCACCATGAGGCTGATCCTGCTGCCCCAGATGAGCTGGCTGTAGATGTCTCTGCCGACCTGATCCGTGCCCAACACGTGGTTCTCCCCCGGGCGCTCGAAGGGCCTGCCCACCAGCGCCCTGGGGTCGTAGGGCGCAATCCACGGCGCAGCGAGGGCCACCGCGATGAAGGCCAGGACCAGGATGAGGCCGAACATGCCGATGCGGCTCTCCCTGTAGAGGGCCCAGAAGCCTCTGAGCCTCCTGACGCTGGTCGAGAACCTCTCCCTGCGCAGGCTTACCTTCGTCACGTTCTCCTGTGCCATCTCAGTCCACCGCCTCCTTTATCCTCGGGTCCAGGAACGCGTTCACCACGTCTGCGAGGATGCTTGCCACCACCACCAGGACGGCCATGAAGAGGAATATGCCCTGCAGCACGGGGTAGTCGTTGTTCCTGACCGAGTCGTAGATGAGCCTACCCAGGCCGTCCCAGCTGAACACGGTCTCCGTCATCGTGGCCCCGCTTATGAGGAAGGTGACGTGCACCCCCATCAGGCTGACCATGGGAAGGAGGGCGTTCCTCATGGCGTGCTTGAAGAGTATCTTCCTGTTGGAGAGGCCCTTCGCCCTCGCCGTGAGCATGTAGTCCTCCGTGAACACGTCCAGGATGGTGTCCCTCATGAAGAGGAAGTATCCGCCGAAGAACGAGACCCCCAGCGTTATCATGGGGGCCATGAGGTGGTGCAGGTAGTCCTTGGCGTACGCCAGGAAGTTTGGGTGGACCAAGCCGGGGGTGATGGTTCCCGCGATGGGGAAGAAGTGGATGTAGTAGCTGAAGAAGAGCAGGAGGAGCATCCCGAACCAGAAGACGGGCATCGAGTACGTGGCGAGGGAGAGGACTATGAAGGATATGTCGATCCTTGTGCCGCGCCTCCAGGCCGCGAACACGCCGACGACGATGCCGAGGATGAACGCTATGAACATGGAAGAGCCCATGAGGATTATCGTGTTGACCATCTTCCTGCCCAGGATTATCTCGGTGACGGGGCGCCCTATCTGTACGAAGCTGATGCCGAGCTCCCCCCTGAGCAGGTTGTAGAGGTAGATGAAGTACTGCTCGAACAGGGGACGGTCCAGCCCGAACTTGGCGATGAGGGCCAGCCTGGTCGCCGTGTCCACCCTGGGGTCACCCGACACCGCTCGGGTGGGGTCGCCCGGCATTATCCTGAAGAGGATGAAGTTCAGCGTCACCGCCAGAAATATCGTGATGACTCCGTGTAGCGTCCTCTTGCCGACGTACTCCTTGAAACCCATTTCGAAGCACCCCAGAAATATCTAGGTAAACATTTATTGACTGTTAACAAAAGGTTTTGGGGAAAAAATTTGGTGGGGTTGTTTTGTTTCTAGCTTTTCATCGCGTAGTAAGCGGCGACGAGGGCTACTATCAACGCCACCGCGGCTATGCCGTATGCCATGTTGAGTGAGCTGTTTAGCCGTCCGCTCAATGCTTCTAGCTCAGACTCCATCATGGTCATCTGGCCCCTGGTCTCGGAGAGCGTCGTGGAGAGGCTCTCGATCGATTCCTGCAGCGCCTCGATGGTCTCAGGCTCGACTGCTTCCTCTTCCTCCTCTTCCTCCGTCGGGACGGGCATCTCCCTTATCCCGTCGGCGTCGATGTCCAGGTACCCGGCGGCGTCCAGCATCTGGTTGGCCAAGAACACGTTGTACTCGTAGGTCGTGGCGTCCGGGTTCTCGTAGGCGGGCCCGAAGAACTGCGGCGGGATGTATGTCTCTGTCACGGTGCCGTATCCCAGCCTGGCGATCTCCGCCAGCCGCTCCTTGTCGATGGCGTGTGCGATGGCCTTCTTCACCACCGGGTCTTGCAGCGCGGGGTTGAACCTCTGGTTGAAGTTGATGTAGTAGTCCCACATCCCGACGCACCACGTGTCCTCGAGGGGCGCCAGGTTCGGGTCAGCGGAGGCGGTTTCGATGAAGCCCGTGTCCAGCTCGTAGCGATCTGAGTGGACCTCGCCGGTCGAGATGGCTAGGTACCGGGCGGAGGACTCGGATATTACCCTGACTGTGAAGGAACCCAGGTGTGGGTACCCCTCCATCCAGAAGTCCTCGTTGGCCACGAGCTTGATCCACTCGCCGTCAAGATAGGAATCCCATTTGAAGGGCCCGGACCCGATGGGCATCTCGTCGGGGTGGACGGGCCAATCCCAGTCCTTTCCCTCCCAGATGTGCTTCGGCATTATCGGTACGTCCTCGAAGTCGTTCACGGCCCAGGCGTAGGGCTCGGCCATGTGGACGATGACCGTGTAGTCGCCGTCGGTCTCAACAGAGTCTATGCGGCTCATGAGGGCGGTGTCGTAGGGGACGTCCTGCCCCTTGTAGAAGTCGATGGTGAACTTCACGTCCTCTGCGGTCAGCGGCACGTCGTCGTGCCACATGGCGTCCTCCACGAGGTTGAAGGTTAGCGTGAGGCCGTCGGTGGAGACCGTCCAGTCCTGCGCCAGCCACGGCGTCAGGTTCATGTCCTCGTCGTAGGCGACAAGGTCGTCGTAGACCATCGAGACCACGAGGGCCGACCTGCCGTCGGTCCCCATGATGGGGTTGTAGTACCTGATGTAGCTCGGGTAGGCCATGATGAAGTCTGCGCCGTACTCCATGTCCTCGTGCTGCAGGTTGATGGCGGTGAGCCGGTTGTACCAGTTGAAGATGCCGCCCGGCATGCAGACGTAGCCCGTCCACTCCTTCCTTATGGCGTGGACGTCGTCGGAGGTGAACAGCGGGATGTAGGGGAGGTCCTCGGCGATGATGTCCTGTACCTCCCATAGGATCTCCACCCTGGTCTCGAAGTCAAGCTCGGCGTTGGCCTGGTCGAGCAGTGCGTCGACCTCGGGGTTGTCGTAGGCCATGTCGTTGGCCCCGTAGTCCATGATCTCGCTCGAGTGGAACCTCGGGGTCATGTGGCTCGGATACGGGTCGTACCCGCCGCTCATCTCGTAGACCTCGTAGTCGTGCTCCAGGTCCAGGTTGTCGTAGAGCACCTCGTCGCTGATGGGGATGGCTTTCATCCTTATGCCGATGTCTCTGAGCATCTGTTCGATTACGTCCCCGGCGTCGACGGAGATGGTGTCCCAGTCGAGGGTCCACATCTCGAAGGATAGCTCGTCCTCTTCCTCCGCGTACGCCAGAGGCGTCAACGTCGCTAGGCTGATCAGCGCTACCATGAATGCTGCTTGAATTACCTTTGGTTTCATTGTTGTATGCTCCTCTGCGGTTTGATTTGGGTATTATTGATGGTTAAAACTTTCCATTTTTTTTTAAAATGGAAGCCCGTTTGACGCCCTTCCAGGGCACGGGGAACAAGCTCCACCGCGCGGCGCCCGCTGTCTAAATGTTTACGGCATACATAAATTCGGGTGAACGGCGTAACAATCAGTCCAACCTTGTCACGGAAGGCAGAGATCGTATCGCTGCTCCGTGATTTCTCGGCCCCACATCGTGTGGGTCTTCTCCTCCGTGAGCTTGAACCCGTAAGACCTGTACAGGTGGGCGGCGGCCTCCAGCTCGCTGAACGTCCACAAGAAGATGGAGCTGTAGCCCCGTTCTCTACAGAACTCGAGGGCCCANNCGAGCCCGACGCCGCGGGCGTCCTTGGACAGGATTAGCCACCTGAGCTGTGCCTCCTCCCGGCTATGCTCCACTATGGCGACGCAGCCGCATACCACGCCGTCGCGCTCCGCCACCCATATTCTCTGGCGTGGGCTTCCCTGGCTCAGCGCGAACTCGGCGAGGGGCTTCGCCACGTAGGGCTCGAACGTGGTGTCCAGGCCGTACTCCTCGTCGTATACGACGCCGTGGAGGAAGGTGATGTAGCCGACGTCCCCCGGCCTGAGCCCGGTCCTGACCCTCAACCCGTTCTCCTGGTCCAAGAAGACAGCGTCCAAGCATGCCACAGCCATAGTATTCGCCTGAACCATGTAAAGCTATTATCATGCCGTGTCCATGATCAGCCTGATGGACATGGGTAGGCTGGTAGACAAGGCGCTGGAGTTCGCCAGCGAGAAGCACAAGGGCCAGCTGGACGACCAGGGGAGGCCCTACTTTTTCGCCCACATAGTCCAGGTCCACAGCATACTGAAGGACGTTACCGACGACGAGGAGGTGCTGTGCGCGGGGATACTCCACGACGTCATCGAGGACACGGACACGGGCTACGAGGATCTCATCAGGGAGTTCAACAAGCCCATCGCCGACCTGGTTCAGGAGCTCACCCAGCAGGGAGACTGGGGGACGGGGTACTATTTCCCCCACCTCAAGACCAGGAAGGCCGTGATGGTTAAGTTCGCCGACCGGCTGAGCAACCTGAGCAGGATGGACGACTGGCCTGGGGACCGGCAGCAGGAGTACCTCGGGATGAGCAGGTTCTGGCCGGTGGAGCCGCCGGGGGACAAGGTTCCTTCACCCAACGTCCCTGATGAACCCTAGAGGCTTGCGAGGCCCTTCGGCGATAAGGTTTAATTACGGTCGTATTCATTCGTCCGTGAAGCTACGAGTTGGTCGTGTTGAGTGAAAACGCAGAAAAGGTGCTTCAAGCCATGAAGGACGCGGGTAAGCCCGTGCGCCCCGGCGACGTGGCAAAGGCCATCGGGCTGGAGAGTAAGGAGGTCTCCAAGGCCATCAAGGCCCTCAAGAAAGAGGGCAGGGTGCACTCACCCAAGAGATGCTACTACGCGCCCACAGAGTGATCCCGTTCTACGCTATTTTTCTATTTGCAGGATATCCCAGGCNNGCCGTCTTGATTACCTCCCGGCACTTCGTAGCCCACATGTCCTCCTCGGAGTATCTCCTGTAGTCGTCGGGGTCGCCGATGTTGAGGCCGAGGACGCCGGGGCACGTCACCGAACCGTATGACTCCTCGAAGGCCTCGGCTAGCCTTCCGCCGTACCAGTAGGGCCTCCTGCCCGGCTCAGTCTCCGGCGTGTCCCTTCCATACCTGAGCCCGAGCCCCATGACGGCGCCCGACAGCGCGCCGCACACGTTCCCCGTTCGGGCTACCCCGGCGGCGAACCCGGTGGAGATCCTCGGGATGAGCTCCGACTCCACTCCAAGGCTCTCGGCGAGCGCCAGCAGCACCGCCTCGCTGCAGAGATACCCATCCGCGGCGTGCCCCTCGGCGGCTCTGACCGTCGATTCTCTCTCTTTCATCCACTCACCTCGCGTAGAACCTGTACACGGTGCGTTGTCTATATGTTTCCCCGGGCCTGAGCGCCGTGGAGGGAAAGCCGGGCTGATTCGGCGAGTCGGGGTAGTGCTGCGACTCCAGGCAGAGCCCCGAGTGCCTCGTATAGGCTCTCCCCCTGCCGCTTTCCGAGCCGTCCAAGAAGTTCCCGGTGTAGAGCTGGACGCCGGGCTGGGTCGTCGAGACCTCTAACACTCTGCCGCTACCGGGGTCACGGAGGGTGCAGGCGGGCTCGGCTCCACGGTTCAGCACGTAGTTGTGGTCGTAGCCGCCCCCGTGCACCAGCTGCCCGATGGGCTCGGTGATGCTCTCGCCGACCGTGTGCGGCGTCCTGAAGTCCATGGGCGAGCCTTCTACGCGCCGCTTCTCCCCGGTGGGTATCAGCTCACGGTCGACCGGGGTGAACGTGTCGGCGTCGATCATGAGTAAGTGGCCCAGCACCGAGCCGCCGCATGCCAAGTTGAAGTAAGTGTGGTTGGTCAGGTTGACGACCGTCGCCCTGTCTGTCTCCGCCCTGTAGTCCATCCTCAGCTCGTCGGCTTCGTTCAGGGTGTAGGTCACGCAGACGTCGAGGTTCCCGGGGTACCCCTCCTCGCCGTCCACGCTGCGGTAGCTGAGCCCGAGGCGAGCCGAGTCCGAGTCGACTTCTGCCTCGGCGTTCCACAGGGCCTTGTCGAAGCCTCTCTCACCGCCGTGGAGGTGGTGGGCGCCGTGGTTCCTGGTGACGGCGTGCTCGACCCCGTCTAGACTGAACCGTGCCCCGGCTATCCTGTTGGCGTAGCGCCCCACCACGCACCCCATGTACGCCTTGGACGCCAGGTAATCCTCGACGGCGTCGAAGCCCAGGACGACTTCGCCAAGCTCGCCGTCCCGATCTGGGGCGTGGACGCTGGTGACTGTGCCGCCGTAGTCGCTCACGGCGACCCTCAACCCGTTCTCGTTCTCCATGACGTAGAGATGGGCCTCGGACCCGTCCACCGTGAAGCCCCACGGCCAAGTATCCAGCTTCATGGCGTGTGAATAGCCGTGGTAAGGAAAGTATTTTGCCTCCCCCGGCCAATGTATGGGGGATAACGTTGAAAGGCACCATTCTTCTCACGGGGTTCGAGCCCTTCGGCGGCAGCTACGTCAACCCATCCATAGAGGCTTGTAGGAGGCTGGAGGGGAGGACCTTCGACGGGTACAGGGTGGCCGTCGAGGAGATACCCCTGCGGTACGCCGAGGTGTGTCCGAGGCTCATCGAGGCCGTCGAGCGTCACGGCCCCTCCGCCGTGGTGTGCACGGGCCAATCCGGCGCCGCCACCCTTAACGTGGAGAGGGTCGCCGTAAACGTGGCGGACGCCAGGTCGCCGTACAACTGCGGCGACAAGCCCCGGGACAGGGTCATCGTGGAGGGCGGCCCCGCCGCCTACTTCACCGGGCTGCCCTTCAGGCGGCTGCTCAAGGCCCTCGAGGAGGCGGGGGTACCATGCAGCCTCTCCAACAGCGCCGGGACCTATGGATGCAACCATGTGTTCTATGAGCTCATGCACCACCTGTCGGTGAGCGGCGTCGACATACCGGCGGGCTTCATACACGTGCCCTCCCTGCCCGAGCAGGCGGTGGAGAAGAAGACCGCTTCCATGAGCGTCGAAACCACGGTTCGGGAACTGGAGGCCGTGCTGAAGGAGCTCTNNCCTCTCGAGCTTGAAGACCACGGGTCTGAGGCCGTCCGTGCAGCAAGTTATCATGGTTCCCCTCTGCCTCATCCACGGGAAGTCTCCGCCCAACGCCAGGTGGGCGACGTCCCTCTGGATGTCGGCCCAAGCCCAGCTGCAGAAGCTGGGGGGCATGGCCATTCCCTGGGACACGAACTCCATGCCCACCTCCACGGTCTCGCAGCTCGACTGGGCACCCCGGTCCGCGTACACCCGGAAAACCTCGTCGTTCGAGACCTTCTTGACGACCGTGATCCTCACGTCGTGGATGGCCATCCTCGCTCGGGTGCCGTTCAAAGGCAACGCTAATCAACGGTTCTATGTATCCCGGCTCTACCTACGGCCACTATTAGAAAATTGTTAAAATCTGCTGTTTAGACGTGAAAATGTAAGATTTTTTCATGTATATTTAATTGTTTAACTCTCATATGATTGATAAAATGGAAAATTACTTAGTATTCAGCCTAGATAATTTCGCTCAATAATTCCTTTATATATAATACTTGTCCAATCACCCGAGCACCGTGTCACAAAGCGTAGTCGTCGATCCATCAGATGAAATTAGGATTCTTCACGTCGACGACGACGTAAACCAGAGCGAGTTCCTCCGGTACTTTCTGCCCGAGATGGATGAGGCGTTCAGGATAGACAGCGTCTGTGACCCAATCCAGGCACTGGATAAGATGGAATCCATGGGATACGACTGTGTGGTGACGGACTACCAGATGCCCAAGATGAACGGCATCGAGCTAGCCGTGGAGATTAAGGAGAACTTCGACGTCCCTATTATCATATACACGGGTCAGGGAAGCGAGGAGATAGCCGAGGCGGCCTTCTCCGCGGGCATCGACGACTATCTGCGCAAGGAGATGGAGCCAAGCCACTACCAGGTTCTAGCCAAGAGGATCCGTCAAGTAGTCGAGAAGAAACGAACAGAGCTGGTCTACAGGACGGTCGTCGAGCAAGCAAGGGACGCGTTGAGCATCTTCATAGATGGCGAAATGGTGTTCGCAAACAAGTCGACCCTCGATCTGCTTGGAGTCAACCATTTCTTCGAGATCTATGGCTCTAACCCGTTCAGTGCAAACAATGGTGTAGGTTTTCAAGATTTCCTCGATGTCGGATTCCACGAATTCGATATAGAGAGAAAAAACAGTGAAACGCTTCACATCGAGGTGTCGACGAGCCCGATAACCTATAACGGGAAAGACGCGGTTCTCTGCTTCGCAAGGGACATCACCGAGAAAAAGATGCTGGAGAACGAGAAGATAATCAGTCAGAAGCGCTTCGAGACTCTGGTAGATAGTTCACCCGATGGAATAACGAGCGTAAATCCTCTGGGTTTCGTGACTTTCGCCAACAGGGCTTTTCTCAAGTTAACCGGTTTCTCAAGAGATGAAATATTTGGCAGGCACATTACCAATATAGGGACGATACGTAAAAAAGACCTGATTAAACACATGAATAACTTCGCTTCGATCCTTAGGGGGAATAAGGTTCCGCCCATCGAGTTTACGTGGAAATCGAAGGAAGGAAATCCAGGTGTCGGCCGCGCGCATGTATCGCTGCTAGACATTGAAGGACGTAAAGAGGTTCTACTCATCATTAAGGACATCACGAATTATAGGAAAAAGGAGAAAGAACTCGAGTTTGTGTTCAACAAAGCTCCCTATGGCGTCATCCAGCTTGATTCAGCGGGTGCGGTTATATCCATCAACGATGCCGCGTTGAGACTAAGCGATTTGAGCCAGAACGAGGCCATTGGTAAGAGCTTCAACACGGTGTTTAACATCGAGGATGGATCNNNNTGAATGTAGAAGAGCCGAAGCCGTTTGAGCTGCGGATATGTGGCAAATCTGATGAATCTGTTTGGGTCGAAGTTCAACCGTTCTTCATCGAACTCGACGAAGAAAACTATGGTTTGCAGTTGATACTCAAAGACATATCCAGTAAGAAGCGTTTAGAGGAAGAGAGGAAGGCATACACACAGAAACTGGAAAGGTTTATGCGGGATATGGGCAGAAAATTTGACTCGATTATCGTCTCAAAACTAGATAGAGAGATTAAGATCAACCTTGATGAGATAGAGAACAAGTTGACGAAACTAAGGTACGAAAAAATCGTTAAAGACTCCGAGATCGATGAAATCGAGAAGGCTGTGTCAAACATCATCAAGGCGATTGATGAAACAGCAAAGAAACAAGTGGTAACAAACGCTAAAGTTCAGGAACTAACGGCTAACATAGATAAACATTAATAAATTTAATTGATTTATTTATCAAACATATTTTAATCCAATTTAATTCGTGTAAAACATTGATCTATACCAATATTACATGATTTATCGATAATCCATAGAATTAATACAACATTTTCTCATATATATTAATGGATTTTAAATATAGATCATATTTATATATTAAATTAGACACCTGAAAAAGGAAGGGGAGTGTAAGTTGGATTATGATAAAGCAACCTCATTTCTAAACAGCATCGTGATGCTGTTCATTTCTAGAGTCGAGATTACCTTCGCGGTTACCTGGACCGGGGCGATAGGCTGTGTATTGGCTAGCCGAGGGTTACCGCCAGCCAGGCCGACGTTTATGGCGCTGGCTACGAGCCTGTTCCTTTCGTTGGCGGTCTACCTGTACAACGACGTTATAGACAGGGAGATGGACGCTGCGTCGGCTAACCCGCGTAAACAGGTGAGG
>JABAOC010002834.1_pt2 | contig 16932 bp, 7 predicted proteins | sample 7062161 | NCBI WGS metagenome assembly JABAOC01 (sample SAMN14538625, study PRJNA623070) | marine sediment metagenome | biome: marine biome [ENVO:00000428]; feature: marine pelagic biome [ENVO:01000023]; material: deep marine sediment [ENVO:00002113] | place: India: Gulf of Khambhat ... | reverse complement strand
TCAATTACTTCTCTTGCAGGCTTGGACATAAGTCCAACAACATTCAATCTAACTTCATGTCGAAAAAAATGGAAGAAATTATTACATAAAATATTTAGAGAACAGGAGGACAAAAATCAATGAAAATCCCCAAAAAGAAAAACCTTATTTTGTGGTATTCCTTACTTATTTTTCTCATCCCTTTTATTCTCAATGCCCAGACAACTGGCAAAATTGCTGGAAAAGTTGTGGACGCAAACACAGGCGATCCATTGGTTGGCGCAAACGTATTAATCGAAGGCACGACTCGAGGCGCAGCGACAGGGGCGGATGGGTCGTATTTCATTATCAACTTACCGCCTGGGACTTACTCTGTTAAGATCATGATGATGGGGTATGAAACGTTAATCCAACAGGACGTGCGTGTCTCTGTCAATCGTACGACTGAGGTGAATGCCAATTTAAAACAAACTGTCATTGAGGGACAGGAAGTCGTGGTAACTGCCAGCCAGGTTGAGATCAAAAAAGACCAGACCAGCTCGGTTCGGAATGTATCTTCAGAGGATATGAAGATTTTACCGATTGAAAATACGAGCGGTATTGTTGCGCTTCAACCAGGAGTTGTAGAAGGCCATGTTCGTGGTGGTCGGAGCAATGAAACCGCATATCTTGTTGACGGGATATCGATCTATAATGGTTATGATCGTAGCCAGGCGATATCTGTCGATCCTGAAGCATTAGAAGAAATTGAAGTCATTACGGGAACGTTCCATGCAAAATATGGCGAAGCGATGGGTGGAGTCGTCAATATGGTCACAAAAGAGGGTGGCAATAAATTTCATGGAAAATTTGAAGGCTTCCTGGAAAATTTTTACACCTCGCATCGGGATATATTTATTGGTCTCAAGCCCGAAGAAATTGATCGAAACAGGGATTATAAATTCTATCTTCATGGACCTATATTCAAAAACAGGCTCACTTTCTTTTTCAGCACCCGTGTTTCGGACTTTCTCAATCATTTAAACGGTATCCGCAGGTATAATATAACGGATATGCCAGACTATTATTATTGGCAGGACTCATCAGCTTATGACAAAGAAGGCAATTATTTGTTTAATGAACACACCGGGGATGGCTCTTATGTACCGATGAATTGGGCGCAATATGTGACGTTCACCGGTAAATTGACTTTTAATTTAGATCGATTGAAAATGTCGCTTTCATACTTTCTGGATCAAAATAAACTCCAGGATTACAATCACGCTTATAAATACAAGCCAGATGGAAGAAACATTATCTATAATGATAATTATATGATCATGTATCAGTTGAACCAATTCCTATCCCAGAGGGCTTTTTATGAATTAAAATTCTCCTATTCCAACGGACATAACGCTGACTATCTCTATGAAAACCCAATAGATCCACGATATGTTCATGATCGTTATTCAGCCAATTATGGATTCACAGGATTTTATACCGGCGGTCAGCAAAAAGATCATCGGAGAACCAGATCGGAGAAATTGTTAGGAAGATTAGATTTAACCTGGCAGGTTAATCAAACAAACAGCATTGAAGCGGGATTTGAGGGCGCGTTACTTCGATATGATAATCGCTATTATCAAATTCAAAACAAATACAGGAATTCTATCGCATCTGCTATCTTTTATGAGCCTGAAGTTTTACCCGATTCAACAACTTATTCAGATATCTATCATAAAGAACCCATTCAATTTGCAGGCTACATATCTGATAAAATGGAATATAAAGACATGGTTTTGACATTAGGAGCACGAATTGAGTATTTTGATCCGAAAACGAAATATCCATCGAATTACAGAAATCCAGGAAATTTATTAGCGAAAGAAGATCAACCAGAATGGCAATCGGTATACCTGGATGGCGACGCAAAAATCAATGTGGCTCCTCGTCTCGGTTTCTCTTATAAGCTGGGTGAAACTGCGCTGCTGCGATTTAGCTACGGTCATTTTTTTCAACATCCCCCGCATAGCACGATGTACCAGAATAACTCTTACATATTATCCACAGATAATTATGCGAGTACGATTGGAAATCCTCAAGTCTATCCTGAAAAGACTGTTAACTATGAACTCGGTCTGTGGCAGGTGTTAAATGATTACATGGATCTTGAAGTGGCTATCTGGTACAAGGATATTTATGAGTTATCGACAGTCAATATCGTAACAACTTATAATGGAATTCGCTACGGTTTGTATGGGAATAAGGACTATGGCAACGCCCGAGGGCTGGAAGTGAAATATCATACCAGGTTTGGAAACCTTTATGCTGAGTTGAACTATACGCTGCAATATACACGTGGTAATGCCGATAATTCGAGATTCACATTCGATCGGGCAGGCAATAACCAGGATCCAATCCCATCTTTAATACCTATGTCCTGGGATCAAAGGCATACGCTGAATGCGACTGTCGGTTATAATACGGACAGATACGGTTTGACCGCCACTGCGTATTGGGGCTCTGGAGCCGCATTTACCTGGACTCCGATAGATCAAAATCCTTTAAATCGGGTGAATTTATATCCAAACAATGGTCATAAGCCGATGCATTATTCTATTGATTTAAAGGCTTTTTATGATATTCCGACCACCTGGGGAGTAAAATTACGCTGGTCGCTTTATGTGTATAACTTACTCGATCGTACGAATGAGGAAAATGTGGACGGTCATACAGGAAGAACAAACCAGGCGATTATCCGTGAAAGTGACTTGCTACAACATTGGAGTGATTTTAGCACCTATGAGGAACGAATCTACAGTCCATCAAACTGGTCGAGACCACGGGCAGTGAAGTTGGGATTGGGTATTATTTTTTAGGCTATTACTGCATATTTGTATCTACTGCTAACATTCCCCCCATCCCCCCTTCAAAGAGGGGAATTTCAGCAAGTCCCCCCTTTAATCGGGGATTTAGGGGATGTTGGTTAGTCCGAAATAGAGTGATTTTATGAACCTAGCTTAGTAGTCATATCATCGCATTCAAAATAAATTTTGTTGTAACAGAAAGGACAACCAATGACAAGTAGAATGAAAAAAACAATATTTCTCCTGGGAATTTTACTTTTATGCGGCGTCAATTTATTTGCCCAGGGGAAGCGTTATGAGGGACCTGAAGACGGGGCAGGAGATCCTCACCTGGAACGGGAAGGATTTATGACGGGCAACCGTATTCAGCTTCTTTTTAAGAATAATACCGAATTGGGAGATTATCCCAGGAAAGATGCTGCCAGATGGCCCAGGGGCGTCGGTGGGAATGTGATGCACGATGGAATTGCCCTGTTAGTGAGCGCCAAAGTTTATGTCAGAGATCGAAATATACCCGTTACTGATCCTGATGAAATAAGATATTATCGACAGGCGGGTAACCTGGACTCATTGTTTTTCTGCCAGACCAACTATCGTGAAGAAATGGACCGGGATCCGACGGGACAGATCGAATGGGGATTTCATCCTGCGCCAGGCTATATGAACAATTCCAGTGAAACGCCAGCGATCAGCAATGATGAAAATTCCTGGCCCAGGAACGGCTGGCCCGTTACAGGTCGTGAATTACACTGGCCCGGTGAATGGGACGGACGTTTTGGTCGGGGTCAGATTAAAGCAGATCTGGAATGTTACTTTGTTGCCAACGATGCACAGGATCTGGAATACCTGGGCAGCGATGATTTTGTGAAATATTTTCCTCGATCAGGACTTAATATTGGAGATATTGATGGCGGTGTAACGGTTCAAAAAGGCCAGCCCTGGGGTGGCATTGGGATTCGTGTCAAACAACGAGGATTTCAATGGAATAATCCCATGGCCCAGGACTGCATTTTTTGGGAATATACCATTGCCAATACCTCCGATTATGACCTACCCAATATGGCTTTCGGCTATTGGATTGATAACGACATTGGCGGAGAAAACACCGGTGAAGACGGTAGCTTTGATAAAATCGAAGATATGGCTTATTCATGGGATACCGATGGTATCGGGGAAGATGGCTATAAAACGGGGACACAAGGTTTTGCATTTCTCGAAAGCCCCGGCATCTCTTACGATAATTATGATAATGATGATGATGGGTTGGTCGATGAGGCACGAGACAATGACGCTGGTGCTTTTCTGGATGATCCCTATGGCGGAATTGTGGATTTGCAAAAGTTTTTGAGTTTTTATGGCTATAAGGAAGAAGATCTAAAGCCGCATTGGGAGGGCGATGAGGATCAAGATTGGCAGGATGGTGAAGATTTAAATGGGAATGGAAAATATGATTCCGATGAATTTCCTGGCGATGATGTGGGGCTTGACGGTGTTGCGCCTGGCGAAGAAAATTATTTTGGACCCGATGCAGACGGAACTGAATGCGATCACAAGCCAAACAACGGGGATGGATATGCTGAGCCTAATTTTGGCTGGACTGACGTATCCGAATCGGATATGTTAGGTTTAACAACGCTGTTATTTGATCCCATCCCTGAGCATGTTGATCCCTACTATGCCTGGTTTAGAAATGATCAATCGATGTGGGAGAGAATGAGCCTAAAAGATTCATTGGAATCGGGCGCTTCTGCTATTGCTAATTTAGGTGAGCTTTTTGCTTCTGCGATATTTCCATTATATAAGGGTAGAACAGAATTTATTTCTCTTGCGGAATTGCATTCGTATGACGATCTGGCTGGCTTAACCTCATCGGAGCACTCAGCCCCAGCACTGTTTACACTAAAGAAAACGGTTCAGGTCATCTATGAAAAAGACTATCGTTTCGCCCAGCCACCGCTTACTCCAAAATTGTCTGCCATTCCTGGGGATGGATTTGTTCAATTGATCTGGGATAATCGATCGGATAAAAATACCCGAGAAACCATTCTCGATAACATTAATGATTTTGAAGGCTATAAAATATATCGGTCTACGGATAAAGATTTTCTCGATCCGATGCTCATCACTGACGGATTGGGTACCCCGAGATTAAAGCATCCGATTTTCCAATGCGATAAGCGAGATGGGAAAGAAGGCTTTGCAGATTTTGCATTATTGGATGGCATCGCCTTTTACCTGGGTGATGATTCAGGCTTATCTCATTCATGGATTGACAATACGGTTCAAAATGGCAGAACATATTACTATGCCGTTGTTGCTTATGACTACGGTATTGAGCCAGGTGTACTGAGAGGATCAGCAGTGATTGCCCAGGATAAGGACTATGGGATTTTGCCCAGCGAAAACAATGTTGTGGTCAGAACCGATGAATTTGAAAATATACAATACATCGGTCAGAATGTAGCGATTGTAACACCTGGTACAAGAGCTGCTGGACAAATATCCGATACAGAATATGAGTTAAATTCCAGTGAAAAAGCAGCGGCAAAGATAATACCAGAAGTTGTGTCACCCGATTTACTCAAGAAAGGACATCAATATAAAATCAAATTCTCGACTTTTGGTATTGATTCATTAAGCCTGTACCCCAGGAGATGGCAATACCAGATTATTAATAATGGAATAAAAGTCTATAATGTAACAGAAAACGATAGGCTTGTTTTCCAGGATATTATAGAACTTAGAACGAAAAGACCAGAGAATTATACCACGGTTTTAGAGTTCTTTGATGGGCCAGGTGCAAATGATTATTACCAACTGGCGTATACAAAACCCAGGGTAACTGATGTGTTTGATGGCATCAGGCTTCAAATTCAAATGAATACAAAAATCGCATCATTTGATTCGCTGCGTTCTGGTTGGATGCCAGGAAGCTCTCCAATAATCATGCGATTAACTGAATATGCTGAAAAATTCTACCCGTATGATTATAATATTGTTTTCTCTGACCAGGTGATCTTTACAGGTATTACTTCTGAACGTTCATCGGGATTTTATGACGCTGATGGTAACAACTACAAGAAGAGCGAGGTGTTATTGAATCAGGAATTTAAATTCAAAGTTGAAAATCTAAGCAATACAGACTCACTCGGCAATCCTGAATTGTTAGATATTATCGCTTATGATAGGAATAACAATAAATCTCTGGATATTTTTGAAGATTTAATTTTTGTTGGACGGACAACCGCAGGTAGGTGGGAATTTACGATTTTCACGATTGATTTTTCTTCGCTTTCTAGCGAAGATGAGCTCCCCAGGCCAAATGACGTATATGGAATCCGTTTTTTCAGACCGTTTTCGGAAAAGGATTCGGTTACGTTTGCCATCAATAGCGAACAAATTACGGATGATAATTTATTGAAACAAACCATGAAAGACATCAGGGTTGTTCCCAATCCCTATATTGCGACAAATGTGATGGAAGGCTCAGTTGTTAACAAATATTTGAACCAGGATAGACGCTTGATGTTTACCAATCTCCCTGGGAGATGTACCGTTAAAATTTTTACTGTCTCCGGAATTTTAGTAAGAAAACTTAATTTTCCTGAAGATGGATTGACAGGCTACAACGGATTCGGCGATTCCAGTAATGGCACGCTGCATTGGGATATGCTGTCTTCAGAAGGTCTGGAAATCGCTGCAGGAATGTACATCTTCCATATAAAAGATGATAAAACTGGCGAAGAGAAAATCGGTAAATTTGGGGTTATTAAATAGCATTACTTAAATCATTTCATTTATAGACCAACAACATCCCCCCTAATCCCCTTCAAAGGGGGGAAGTTAAGCGAGTTCCTTCTCAAAGGGGGGAATTTTGGCAAGTCCCCCTTTGAAGCTTGTGCCCGACCGGGTAGGGGATTTAGGGGGATGTTAAAATTTAATCAGACCATTTAGTGATAGATTAACTCAAGTTCAAGAAAGGACACAAAAATGTTAGTGAGAAAAATTATATACATACTGGTTTTAATTCTCGTTGTTAACCAGGGCGCAGTCTTTAGCCAGAAGCCTTACCGACTTGGGACGACGGCTGCCAATTTTTTAGAAATCGGCGTTGGCAGTATTGGTATCAGTATGGGAGACGCTTACACAGCCGCAGCTAATGACCTTTCCGCCATATATTGGAATCCTGCTGGACTAGCAAATATGGAGCAAAGTGAGGCACTGTTTGTCTATCAAACCTGGGTCGCTGATATAAATAGCTTTTTTGCAGGGCTTGGCTTAATTGTTCCGCAAATCGGCTCGATTGGTTTAAGTATATCAGGTCTGGATTATGGCAACATCGAGGTTACCAATATGGATTATCAAAACGGGACCGGTGAAATGTACAGCGCTTATGACTATGCAATAAGCTTATCTTATGCCAGAAGCCTGGTTACCTGGTTTTCGTTTGGCGCTTCTGCCAAGTATATTACATCTAAAATCTGGCACACGCAAGCCAATGCGTTTGCACTCGACCTGGGCGTACAGGTGCAAACACACTTCTTCTCAACAACAGAGCGTCGTGAAGATGGGATGAAATTGGGAATGAGCATATCCAATTATGGCACGAAAATGCGATATGACGGTGATGATCTGCTTTTTCCTGTAGATATCGATCCTGACGCTATCGGGAATTATCAAAACGCTCAAGGTAAACACAATACTAAAGGATGGGAATTGCCATTACTATTCCGTGTTGGGATTGCCATCGATCCTATCGTAACCTCAAACATGAGATTGACGGTATCTGCTGATGCATTGCATCCCAATAATATGTCTGAATATATAAATTTAGGCATGCAATACAAATTCATCTCACCAGGTTTTGGTGATTTCTTTCTCCGAGCGGGATATAAGGCGCTATTTGTCCAGGATTCGCAATATGGATTAACCTTTGGAGGCGGAGTAAAATGGTGGATCGCTGCAAGGAGCGCTTTAAAAATTGACTATGCTTTTCAGTCAATTGTTGACTTGGGGAATGTACATTGTACCAGTATTGGTTTTACGTTTTGATTATGAGTCAATTCTAAAAAAGGCTTTTGACCGCTAATTTCGCTAATTTAAGCGAACTAATTTTTCTAAATTTAAAATTAGCGAAATTGGAAAAAATAGCGAAATAGCGATTCTTAGGTGCGCTCAATAATGAAAAAATATAATATAGAAGGAGCATCCAATGAGAAAAGTCATAATATTTCTATTGTTTCTCGTTACACTAATTGCTCTTAATTCATGCATGAGAGACCATAGCGTTGTCGATCCGGTGGAAACAGTAGATTATCGACAATTTGGGATGATTATTAATAAATCGTTCTATCATCCCTGGGGGATTGATACCTTATTTATTAATGAGATGGACACTCTCGAGCTGAATGTAAGCACGATTCTTCTCAATCCTCACAATTACACCTGGGCATCGAATGACGAGAAGGTATTGAAGATCGTACCAAATTCAGCGATAGATTCATTGGCGTTAGCAATTGCAACTGGGGATAGCGGCGTGGAAACATCATTTACGATTTATGATCAAGGAAATGATGTATCAAAAACGATTCCCGTTAAGGTTTTGAAATATTGGGCTGATCCGCTTATCTTTGAGTTTATGGGCGAATTTAATCGCCATTATTACTATATCTCGAACCACAAAAAAACCTGGCTCGAAGCGAAAGAGCAATGCGAAAAAAGCGGTGGACATCTGCTCACCATAACCAGCGAAGAAGAGAACAAGTTTATCAGTGACTCGCCGCTCCGGATTAACGAAGATATATGGATTGGCTTGACCTATCTTTTCGGTAATGATAAAATAACACATTGGATTACAGGTGAACCTGTCACCTATCGACATTTTGCTGCCGCTTATACGGGGACAGGTCCAGGGATATTTGCTGAATATTATTTTTACCTGAATCCAGAGGGAGAATGGAATCAATGGCATGAAAAGATTAATCGATATGTGATGGAGATGGAATAACGATAGTCATTTTTGTTAGTGGTTAGTGGTCAGTGGTGAGTGGTAAAATTTAATTTATAAAATGTGAATAATCACTAACTACTCACTACTCACCAATAAATCCGTTGGGAAAAAACAACTAATAAGTATTGATTACTTAGAATCTTAGAATGAATCTCAGAATAAAAAACATCATCTGGCAAATTGTTTATCTCTTCAGTATAATGATCTTTTTCCTCATCAATTCATGTGAAAAAAATCAATTAAATCAGCCCGAAGAAATCATACTGGTCAATATTGATAACAAAGTAACCATCAGCAAAGATGAGTTTATTAGAAGAGCCGAATACACCATTCGTCCGCCATATTGTAAGGGAAATACCTATCTTCACAAAAAGATCGTTTTAAATTCGCTTATTGCAGAAAAATTGTTGGCATTGGAAACCCGCGATAATAATCCGCTGTTAGAGAGCGAACAATTTCAGCGATTTTTAAAGGGCAGAAGGGAACAAGCTATGCGCCAGTGGCTGCACCACCAGGAAGCCACGCAAAAAGTAATGATGGATTCATCTGATATAAAAAAATATTACAAATTCGCTGGCAGGGAATATGAAGTCGCCTATTTTTCAATTTCTGATAGCACACTCGCAAATCGTGCCCGGAAGATTTTAGCCAACAACAACGGTACTTTTGAGGAATTTTATCAGTATGCCTTTGGAGACACCGTCATTCCAAAAAGGAAAGTGATCTGGCATGATGCTGAACATCCAGAGGTATTAGCAGCGCTGTTCTCTCGAAATGTATCTAAAGGACAAATTCTGGAACCGATTGAAGTCGATAAAAATGATTATTTAGTAATAAAAGTACTGGGCTGGTCAGATACGAAAGCGATTACCGATTCACAGATCAAAAGTCGATATCAAAAGATCACCGAGACGTTAACTAATATCAAAGCCAGCGAGATCTGGCAAAATCATGTCGCCCAGATTATGCGAGGGAAGACCGTAAACTTTAATAAGCCTGTTTTTTGGAAACTGAACCAGGTATTTTTTGAATTGTATTTCAAAACGGATGAAGATAAAAAGAATTTGCTTCAAGAGCGTATCTGGGATACAGAAAAAGACATGACGCAAGCACTGGATAAAATAGAAATACATGAAATTATGGATCATCCGTTTTTTACAGTCGATGGTGAAACATGGACGGTTAGCGATTTTAGAAAAGAGCTGATGTCTCATCCGCTTGTTTTTCGTGATCGAAATATGCCATCCAATGAGTTCGCCAGGCAGTTTCGATTGGCTGTGGTCGATCTGATTCGAGATATTTATGTGACTCGAGAAGCATACAAAAAGGCTTACGATAAAGTGAATGTCGTCAAGCGGAATGAAAGCATGTGGCGAGATGCTTACCTGGCGAATTATCAGAAAAATGCTTACCTGAAATCCATCAAAGAGAATAGAAATTTTGAGAAAAATTATATGAGCATCATCGGTAAACATTTAAACGCTTATGTCGATAGTCTCCAACAAAAATATTATAAAAAAGTCCAGCTCAATTTTGACGAATTTGAGAACATCGCATTATTAAGCATTGATTTGTATGTCAAACAAAAAAGCCAACCGTATCAAGTGCTCGTGCCACGCTTCCCGGTTTTGACCACAGATCATTATATCCAATATATCACTAAAATGAAGAAATAACGATTTAATCGATATTTGAAATTTTACATCCTATCCGAAATATGATTCATCGTATTCAAGAAACACAATATATTGCGGTCAGGGACCGTAACTAACCCATATATGGTTAGAAGCCGTCCCTGACGGCGACTTTTCGGACAGCCTGTTTATCTCTTAGTTGAAGTCGATAGCCATAATTCAATGTCATTAAGTTAGCCTACCGATGCCACCAGCCTTTGGCGGATGGAATCGGTGAAAAAATTTATTTTTCCAAATTTGAAAATGGCAGCGAATTCACCCTTGTCCATGAATAAAATTATCAAACCGCTGAGTTCGTAAAGAAAACGCAGAGTTTTATAATTTAATGTTTTGATATAAAAGCATTGCNNGGTATTAAAATATTATCCTTATTCTGGCGGATGATCCTGTAAATCATGAAAATCCAGGAAATATTGTCAAAACTTAAAAATATTGTTGACAAATAAAAAAAGTTGTTACATTAATAACATAATACGAGTAATTCAGGAGGTGGGATTAAATAACCTGGCAATCTGAAATTTCCTATCTATTTAAAATTAACCGATTAAAAAAAATAAATGGTAAATTATTTTATCCCACCTCCTAAACATTTTGTCGCAGGTCGAGCAGCGCCTCAGCCTGGTATGACGATTGGACATCACCTCTTACTCTTTCCTGCTCACTAAATATTCCGCCTGCATAAAATGATAGTAGTATTTCTTTTAAGATGTCTGCAACTGATTTGAAGGACCAATCATGGAACAGATAAAGGAAAATCTTCCAATTAAAAAAGAAGATGATGCTTTTTAATCAAGTGCGCTATTCTGTAAAGAGTTGAATTCCTGTTTTTTTGTAAAAAGTTTTGGTCATTGAACTTTGAAATTTGAGATTTATTTGTTTTTTATCATTTGTGTTTTGGAATTTGCAGCTTGCTGCGCCATGTCCTTCGCACCAAACATTACAGCACTTGCAACCGAATATAACATTCATTCCTATCCTGAATTATTCAGGTTATCCCGATATCTTTATAAATTTTATGAATAATGCGGGATAAAAATAAAATTGTTCTACTGTGAATCAACGATGGAGAAGTTGATTTGGCACGAAAAGTGAAATAGATGGATTGAAAATGGAATAAAGTAAAAAAGGTTTGGGAACTTGCTTACAGCTAGGTTCAAGCCTATAGGATTAGACCAATGTATTGTCGATTAAAAGCATGAAAAGTTAATACTGTCGAAATCCAGCTATCCATTTTTCTAAGTTTAAAAACTTATTTCTGTTATTAGAAACATTTTTTGACCAAATATAAACAATATAGACTATGTTATGTAGTAAAGCTAAAATATCTTGGTATGAATGTAATAATGAATTGATTAACTCAATCATAAGATGCGGAGGTACTATGAAACACCTGATTTTTATGATCATTCTTACCTCGTTCGTTTTTATCTTTACATGCAATCGGATGACAGAAGAGGTTTATCCAAAGATCGACATGCACATGCATGCCCGCAATTCTGCAGTACGTGGTCCTGACGGCGTTCCTGTTCCAATCCCAAGTATCCCTATGGGGTCCGAATCAAAACCAACTATCGTTAAAACGGATGAAGATGTAATGGGGCTCGCCCTTGATGCGATGAACCGGAATAATATTGTCTTAGGTGTTGTTACTGATGCTAAGCTTGATCGGGTATATCAATGGGCGGATGCTGATCCAGGACGCTTCCTGGCGGGGCCAGCAATTTTTTCACCAGCCAAAGCGGACATATCATTCCTCAGGTCTGAATTCAAAGCTGGACGCCTTCAGGTCATGGGTGAAATTGCTGCACAATACAAAGGTATTCCTCCAAACGATCCATCCCTAGAGCCATTTTTCGCTTTAGCTGAAGCCCTAAATGTGCCAACGTTGATTCACTGTGAAGGAATTGCGGGACCCAGTAGTAACTTCCGGCTTTCCCTTGGAAATCCATTATTACTTGAGGATGTCCTCATTAAACATCCTAAACTACGGCTTTGGGTGGAAAATGCAGCGTATCCCTATTTAGAAGGTATCATTGCACTTATGTATCGATACCCACAAGTATACGCTGATCTCTCGACCATCACTTGGCTCATCCCCCGCAAGGAGTTCTGGCATTACTTGAAGGCATTGATAGATGCAGACCTTGGGTCACGACTTATGTGGGGTTCGGATCAAATGAACTGGCCGGGGAGTATCGACATTGCCGTGGAATCCATAGAGGAGGCACCATTTCTTTCCGAAGAACAGAAGAGGGACATCTTCTACAACAATGCGGTTAAATTTTTAAAATTGAATTCATTATCTGGTGATAGGTGATTCTTGAATTACTACATAACCCATTGTTCCACCCGACCGCCTAATCCTGATGGTTTTTTGGAGTTGGGTGCTATAAAAAAGTTCAAATTTAGCTTTGTAATTTCGTGTTATTAATTCGGCGGCGGGTGAACATCATCCGTTATCCTTTTTAAGCTATTCAAGAGTCTCATTTTCTATGAAATTAATTTCTACGCAATAACCACTTATAACTGCTCCTAATCCATATGATTAAGCAGTAACACGGAACTGCACTAACAATAATCATTTAAAATACGCTATATGTTCATGAGCGGCTTCCATTTCCTGAGCATTTTGTATCTTCTTCTAACCTCTATAATTTCTTATTAAAAAACGTATACCCCACTTTTTCAAGTCTGTGAAACATCCTCCAACTCCATTACTCCATTACTCCGCTACTTTACATCCCCCACCCTCATTATTTCATAAAAAACATTTCCATCACCCAAGCATCTAAATCTCAAAACTAACCCCAACCGACGGCAGAATCCCAATATCGCTGCTGGTGATGATGCGGTTTTCCCAGAAATCGTAAGACGGGCGCTGCGGGATTTTGTAGTTGTAAATATTTTGAATATCAAGATAAACGATCAATGTCCAGTTGCTGAAATTGAAATAACGATCGACTCGAATATCCAGGTGATGGCCTGGTTTCAATCGGGCGGATAAATATTCATCGGGCAGATTCACGATCGAGCCTGGCTGACCTGGATTTTCACCGGGGCGATAGATGGGCGTATAGGGCACTCCTGTGTAATAGCGGAATTTGGCTGCCACTTCCCATTTGGAATTGAAAATATAGCCGCCTGACAGGTTGAAAATCCCCCGCTGATCATACTGCCCAGGATAGGTGGTGCCATTATTTGCCGTCACTTCGGATTTGCTGTAGGTCAGGCTGAAAATGCCATACAGCGGAATATCCGAGAATTTCTTCTGTATCAAAAATTCTGTGCCATACGCCTGTCCCGTTGCCGTCGAGGTCAGGTCGTAATAGCCGAACGATTGAAAATCATCCTCTCTGCCGCCAAAACCTGTGCCTGTATTGGTCAGCACGATGTAGTCGGTTTTGCCTGGCTCGATTCCGCTGGGCAGATCGCTGTATTTTTTATAATATCCTTCCACGGACAGGCGCAGATCATCTCGGATCAGAAAATCATAGCCGACCACTGCCATGCGATTTTGCAATGCTTTCAAATTTTTATTGAACGGATTCACCACCCAGACATACGATGGCGCCTGATAATAGACGCCGCCACTGGCTCGCACTGAGTGCCCTTCTGCCAGCTTATATTTTACCGAAGCCCTGGGCGCCAGGTAGAGCCCGTCATTCAAAAATTCATAGTAATCTGCCCGCACACCAAAATTCAGGTCCAAGCGAGGATGCGACAGCCAATCGGCTTCAACGAATGCGGCATACTTCTGGGCGCTGGCATTGGTCTGGATCAGCGGATCCACGCCGAGTACCGCCACAGGGATGCGATTGCCGCTGCGGTCGTAAATGGTATCGGCAAAACTGGTGGTGTTGTCATTGCGGATGAGCTTGGCAGAAACCCCGCTTCTCACGCCCAGCCGTTTCGATGCCACCCAGGAGTGCTGCACTTTGGCGCTGTACTCCCATTCATCGGCATCGCTTTTGAAATACTCCTGCTCGTTCTCATCGATCTGGCTGAAACGATAGCGGAACAGGTTGGAGCTGAGCGTCACATCGAGAAAACCACTGTTGAGCAGGCGGCGATAGTTCAGCCCTGAAATGCCCTGGTATTGAGAATTATCCAGCAGACCCGCATTGCGCACCCGATTTTCCAGCGAGCTTTGATCCCGATCCACGCTGTTGATGGCAGACAGTCCCAGGAAAAACAGCTTGTCATTGGGCGAAAGATCGTAATTGAAAATAATGTTGAAGTCGGTATAAACAGGCACAAACGGCAATCCCGCTGCTTTGAAGATCAGGTCGAGATAGCTTTTTCGGGCGGAAAAAATCAGGTTGCCATTTTCCTTAAACGGCTTCTCAAAGTCAAAGCCATACTGGGTAGCGGAAACCGTCAGTTTGCTCTCAAAATTTTCAGGGATTTTGTTGAGCAGATTGAGCGACAGCACCGACGACATTTTATCGCCATATTGAGCGCCAAATCCGCCGGTGGAAAATGTCACATCCTCGACAAAATCGAGATTGACAAAACTCAGGCTGCCGCTGCTATTTCCCTGGGAGCCGAAATGATTGATATTGGGCACTTCGATGTTATTGATAATGTACAGGTTTTCCGAAGGACCGCCGCCTCGCACCAGCAGGTCATTTCTGCCGCCAGCCGCATTGATCGCCACGCCAGGCAATGTGGACACCGTGCGCACCACATCCTCAAATCCACCAGGGAAGCGCCGAATCTCCTCACGGCTCAGCCCGATGGTGCTGGTCTGGATTTTCTGCTCCTCCACAAAATAGCCTGCTGTCACCGTCACCTCGCTGCCTTCGATGACCGTTTCTTCCAGCTCGGCATTGACATAAGCTGGCGCCGCCGTCTTGACCACGATATCAGTTTTCAGCACGCTATTGTAGCCGATGTACATGAATTTCAACCGATAGGTTCCCACAGGCACGCTATTGATCACATAATTTCCCTCCAGATCCGTGGATGCACCCCGATCGGTATCCATAATGACGACATTAGCGCCCACCAGCGGCTGCTTGGTCTTCGCATCGACCACTTTGCCAGTGATGGTGCCTGTTTGTTGGGCGTAGGTCGGTAAAGCTATAATGCAGATGAATAGTAAATTTAAGATAAATTTCATAAACAGTCCTTTATTGATAAATTATTATATTCGTTTTGGTCTTTAAGTTATTATTTTAGATGAATTGTGAAGGAAATGGATTCAGGTGATTCGGGCGTATCGGGCAATTATAGTGTGGATTTCAAAGATTATAATCATCGATGCGTTTTGGCTGATAAAAATATATTGGATTTAAATTAAATTTTTGATAACTATGTTGACTAATTGGAGAAAAATGTTATATTATTAGCTAGATTCTAAAAAATTAGGATATAGTATTAAATAAGCTTGTATCCGTTATGTTAGCTGGAAATAAAATTTAATTTAATATTATCAAAAGGAAATTCGATGTCAAGTTCAATTTTTCTTTCAGCTTTGAATAATGAAGCTAAAACATTGGCTGACAAATTTGGCTTAACAGAAAGTAAGGCTTTTTTAATTTGGTTTGGAAGATTAGCCTATGATTTAAGGGATGAAGAAGCTTTTGAAAGTGTTTTAGTAGACGGCCCAAACGACAAAAGTATTGATTTTTTCTACGTCGACGATTATAGTAGGCGTGTTATAATAGTTCAAGGGAAATACTCAAAAACTAGTAAAAGCAAACCAAAAGATAATAGTGTGGAAAGTCTATTGGCTTGTTTAGATTGGCTCGTATCACCCGAAACATTACAACGAGAAGGTAAATTAGAATTGTCGGATGCCGCAGTTGAGTATTTAGAGGCAGTGAGAAATGAATATCTAATCGAATTGTGGTTTGTCTATTGTGGTTCTAAAAATGATAAAATAGATCAAAGAATTCGAATATTCAACGCCAACAAAGAAAATCAAGAGAATAGACGTGTTTGTAGACATTGTGATATTGATTTAATAGATAATTTTTTTCAGGAATATCGGGGGAAAGGACATCGTATTGAAAAAGCAGAGTTAAAAACTTTTTCTAATGTTATTGAAGTAAAAGGCAAATTTGGTGAAGGATTAGTAACAACAATTCCAGGGCAAGAATTGATAAATCTTTATGAAGAATTTGGAGATGATCTTTTTGCAAGAAATGTCAGATTATTTTTAGGTGCAAAAAAGGGATCCGTTAATGCAGGTATAATAAATACATTGGAAGATTCAACAGATAAAAATAATTTTTGGGCATATAACAATGGTATCACAATGATATGCGATGATTTTAACTATGATGCAGACAAAAGTATTTTGAAAATAGAAAATTTCAGTATAGTGAATGGTTGTCAAACGACAGTCTCGCTATATAAAAGTAAAGAATCCGTTGATGATAACATAACAGTTTTATTG
>JABAOC010018079.1_pt4 | contig 16934 bp, 14 predicted proteins | sample 7062161 | NCBI WGS metagenome assembly JABAOC01 (sample SAMN14538625, study PRJNA623070) | marine sediment metagenome | biome: marine biome [ENVO:00000428]; feature: marine pelagic biome [ENVO:01000023]; material: deep marine sediment [ENVO:00002113] | place: India: Gulf of Khambhat ... | reverse complement strand
TCTCTGGCATGAGAGAGATATTTCTCATTCTTCTGTAGAGAGAATTATTGTCCCTGATAGTACTATCCTCTTAGATTATATGCTTAACCGCTTTACATATATTATGGAGAATCTGGTTGTCTACCCTGAAAACATGCTAGAGAACTTAGGAAAGACAAAAGGTCTTATATTTTCACAAAGAGTGTTGCTTGCCTTGGTTGAGAAGGATATATATCGGGAAGAAGCATATGAGATTGTTCAGGAGATTGCCATNNATGGGAAACCGGGCAAAATTTTAAAGAGCTTTTACTGAGAGACGAAAGAGTCCTCAAGTATCTGAAGAAGGAAGATATTGAAGCTTGCTTTGACTACAACTACTACTTGAAAAACATAAACAATATATTTGCAAATTTAGAAGAGCGCTTAAAAGAGAAATATGCTTCTGAAAAAGTTAAGTGAACGGTTGCAAAATGGAAGTGAAGAAACTCGAAAAACTTTATGAGGGAAAGGCAAAAATAATCTACCGAACTGATAATCCTGATTTGATCATCCAGGAGTTTAAGGATGAGGCAACTGCTTTTGACGGTAAGAAAAAGGGCATTATTAAAGAAAAAGGTGTCATAAACGCTAAAATCTCTTCGGAATTGTTTCAATTGTTAGATGAAGCAGGAATTTCTACTCATTTTGTTGAGTTCGTGCCGCCCAGAGAAATGGTGGTCATTCAGTTGAAAATGGTTCCCCTTGAGGTTATTGTTAGAAACCTTGCTGCTGGAAGTCTTTCAAAGAGGTTAGGGTATAAGGAAGGATTCAAACTGAAGAATCCCATTGTGGAGTATTATTACAAGAATGATGAGTTGGGAGACCCTCTACTTACGGTTGAACATATTCAAGAATTGGGTGTGGCTGGTTTAGACATAGTAGAAAAAATGAAAGAAATGGCCCTGCAAATAAATATGATACTGAGAGAGTTCTTTGGTAAGAGGAATCTGGAACTGGTTGATTTCAAATTAGAATTTGGATTGAAGAATAGCGAGCTGATTCTTGCTGATGAAATCACGCCGGATACCTGCAGACTCTGGGACACCAAGACTAAAGAAAAGATGGATAAAGACCGCTTTCGCCGAGATTTAGGGAGTGTTGAGGAGGCTTACGAGGAGGTATTGAGAAGAGTTAAAAGTTAAGAAGAAAAAATTCAAAATGCAAAACGTAAATTACAACCAAAAACCTGAAAATTATTTCTTATGAAAGTAATAGCGCAATAGGGCAACAGTGTAATTAGTTGTTTGCAATTACTTTATTAATCTTTTACCATATTGCTATTCTTGTTTTTGCATTTTGGTTTTTAAATTAAAGCAAATATGTGGAAAATAGAAGTAGGTTTCAAACCAGGGGTTACCGATGCGTTAGGTAACTCCATAAAAAGAGAGATAAATGAAGACCTCCACATAACAGTGGAGGAAGTAAGAACTATCGATATTTATACTCTTTACATCCCCTTAGAAGCACACCAGGTTGAAAAGACTGCCAGCAAACTCATCGCTGACCCTGTGATTCAACAATATTCTTATAACGGTACACTTGCTGAACATTTTGATTTTCTTATTGAGGTTGGATACAAACCAGGTGTAACTGACAATGTAGGAAAAACAACTGAAGAGGGAATTCAGGATCTACTGGGTATCCAGCTCGAAGAAGGTCAATCGGTTCACACCTCCCGCGCTTATCTAATCAAAGGTAATATCACCTCAGAACATATCTCCACAATTTGCACCGGTCTACTGGCTAATCCTCTTATAGAAGACTATAAAGTCTGGGATGAGGAGAGCTGGAAGAAGGAAGCAAAAAAGAAACCTTCACAAAGAGTCTGGTCTACTCACCCGATAAGAGTAGCAGAGATTAATCTAAAGGTATCCGATAGAGAACTAATGGAAATCAGCAGGAAAGGGGTACTTTCCCTTGACATTGCTGAGATGAAAAAAATAAGAGACTATTATAGCGGTGTTAAGGTAATTAAAGAGAGAAGAGAAAAAGGTCTGGGAGAAAATCCTACTGACGTAGAACTTGAAATGCTTGCCCAAACATGGTCGGAGCACTGCAAGCATAAAATATTTAATAGCCTTATTGAATATTCTGAGAACGGTAAAAAGGAGAAGATCGATAGTCTTTTTAGAACGTACATTAGAAGAGCGACTGAAGAGATTGCGAAAAAGAAAGACTGGTTAATATCGGTCTTCGTTGATAATGCTGGTATCGTTAGTTTTAACCAGGATTATAATCTTGTCTTTAAGGTTGAGACTCATAATCATCCTTCGGCTCTCGATCCCTATGGCGGTGCCATCACAGGAATAGTAGGGGTGAACCGCGATCCCATGGGAACCGGCCTCGGTGCAAATCTTATTTTCAATACTGACGTCTTTTGCTTTGGACCACCTGATTTTCCCTATGAAAAGCTTCCTACAGGTGTGCTTCATCCCAAGAGGATCTTCAAGGGAGTAAGAAAAGGAGTGGAGCATGGAGGAAATAAAATTGGAATCCCTACCATAAATGGCGCTGTGCTTTTTGATGAGGCGTATGTCTATAATCCTCTGGTCTATTGTGGGACCGGAGGGCTTATGCCTAAAAAGATAGGAGAAAGATATACACATCAAAAGAAAGTCGAGGACGGGGACCTTATTGTAATGGTGGGGGGAAGAATTGGCAAGGATGGAATTCATGGAGCCACTTTTTCCTCCACGCGTCTCGATGAGGAGACTTCGTCTACAGCTGTGCAGATAGGTGCACCAATTGTTCAAAAAAAGATGATGGAAGCGCTTCTGGAAGCGAGGGATGAGGGATTATATACATCTATAACTGACAACGGTGCCGGAGGACTTTCTTCATCAGTGGGAGAGATGAGTCTCTTGAGCGGAGGTTGCCGTGTTCAGCTAGAAAAGGCACCTTTGAAATATCCCGGATTAGATCCTTGGGAGCTTTGGGTATCAGAAGCTCAAGAAAGAATGACGGTAGCAGTTCCCTCTGCAAATATAGAGAGATTTTTGCAGATTTGTAAAAGAAGAGACGTAGAAGCATCTGTCCTGGGGGAGTTTAAGGAAAATGGGAAGATAGAGGTGAGATATGAAGACAGAACTGTAGCCTATTTGGATATAAATTTCCTTCACGGCGGACTTCCTCGCAAAACAGAAGTTGCCCGCTTTGAAATATCTGATGAAGAGATTCCCGAACTAGAGTTACCAGCTGATCTCACTCAGTATCTTGAGGCAATACTTTCTAGCCTGAATGTATGTAGCAAAGAATGGGTGATACGCCAATATGACCATGAGGTACAGGGAGCAAGTGTAGTTAAGCCTTTAGTCGGAAAAAGAGATGATGGACCTTCTGATGCAGTAGTAATAAGACCTTTGCTTGACAGGCCAATGGGTGTAGTAGTAGCTAACGGCATCAATCCCAAATATGGAGAAATTGATACGTACTGGATGGCAGCTTCTGCTATCGATGAGGCAGTCAGAAATATTATTTCTGTAGGCGGACGGTTTGACCGAATCTCACTCTTGGATAATTTCTGCTGGGGAAATCCTCTCCTCTCTAAGGAGAATCCTGACGGTGATCTAAAATTGGGACAATTGGTAAGGGCTGCAAAGGCTTGTTATGATGTGGCAACTGCCTTTGGAACACCCTTCATATCTGGAAAGGATAGTCTTCATAACGAATATAGAGTTGGTGACAGGACTATTTCCATACCACCAACACTCTTAATATCGGCCCTAAGTATTATTGATGATTGTAATAAGGCAGTGACTATGGATGCCAAAAGAAGAGGTGATTTGGTATATCTGCTTGGTGTGACCAAAAGAGAAATGGGCGGCTCACATTACTATATGAATAGAGGTGTCAAGGGAGGAAGAGTCCCACGGGTAGATCCGGGTCAAGCAAAGGTGCTCTTTGAGAGATTAAATAGGGCAATCGGACAAGGCTTAGTTCACTCTTGCCACGACTGCTCAGAAGGAGGTATAGCCGTTGCAGCAGCTGAGACCTCTTTTGCTGGAGAGTTAGGAATGACCTTGGATTTACGAAAGATTGTAGGGGAAGAAAATCTTCGAGATGACGAGCTGTTGTTTTCTGAATCAAACAGCCGGTTTATAGTAACAGTTTCGCCAAAGAATCAGAACGAGTTTGAAAAAGTACTGAGAGGGCAAGCATTTTTGGTCGGAGAGATAACTAAGGAAAAGAAATTCGAGGTAATAGGTACTCAGGGCAAAATAGTTATAAGTGCGGACATATATGATCTCAAAGAAGTTTGGCAGAAGCCGTTAAGATGGTAGAAGAGAATTTAAAATTCAAAATACAAAATGATAATGTAAATTTCAAAAAGTTAAGGGGACAGACAAGCTAAAAGAATCAGATTTTTTAAAGATTTTTGGATTTTGGTATGTAATTTTGATTTTTACATCTTAATTTTTGGTTTATCCTGAGCAAACGAACACACAAATATTAGTTTAAAGCGAGAGAGCAATTTGAACAACAAAAAGCAACGTAACCCTAAAGCACTTATACTCATAGCGGCGGGAATAAACTGTGACAAGGAGACTGCATATGCTTTTGAGCAGGTAGGAGCAATATCTGAAAGAGTACATATCAATGATTTGATATTGGGTTTCAGGTCTTTAAAAGAATATCAAATTCTAGTTCTTCCGGGTGGTTTTTCCTTCGGAGACGATATTGCATCAGGAAAGGTTCTTGCCAATAAATTAAAATATAAGTTGGGAAAAGAGATTGAAAGTTTTATTGAGGAACAAAAGCTCATCTTAGGGATTTGCAATGGTTTCCAGGTGATGGTGAAGCTAGGTCTGCTGCCTGCCCTAAATGGAGAATTTCATAAACAGCAAGTCACCTTAACCTTCAACGACTCGGGACGCTTTGAGGATCGTTGGGTCTATTTGAAGATAAACAGGGAATCCCCGTGCATTTTCACCAAGGGGATTGACAAGCATATTTATCTTCCGGTTCGTCATGCGGAAGGAAAATTTATTCCTGCTAATGAGCAAATTTTGGGTCTTTTAAATGAGAAAAAACAGATTGTTGCTCAATATGTAGATGAAAAGGGTAGATTTGGAGCATATCCGGTTAATCCCAACGGATCTATTGGCCATATTGCTGGAATATGTGATGAGACAGGCCGCATTTTTGGCCTGATGCCACATCCGGAAGCCTATATTAGAAAAACCCAGCATCCTCGCTGGACAAGAGAAGAGCTGCCCGAAGAGGGAGATGGACTGGACATTTTCAGAAATGCGGTTGAGTATGCCAAAGAGAATTTCACATATAGCTAAGAGCCTAGAGCAGAGAGCGTAGAGAAGGAGTTCAAGAGCCTATATNNTTCACATATAGCTAAGAGCCTAGAGAAGGAGTTCAAGAGCCTATATAGGTTGATAAAAGAATTGTTCTCTAAGCTCCAAGCTCTCCGCTACTAGCTGGTTATGCGGCACCATTTGTGCAATTGAACACAATCCTGTATTATTTAAATATATAGCTGCTCACAGTGTGAAAGGTTTGGTGGCTTTTGAACAAGCTCTGGCATGATGGGCCACAGGAAGCCTGCGGAGTATTTGGTATTTTTGCGCCAGGCGAGGACGTAGCCAGAATAACCTATTTTGGATTATACGGTTTGCAGCATCGTGGCCAGGAAAGCGCAGGTATTGCGGTTGCCGATGGTACTTCAACCTTTGTATTTAAAGACATGGGCCTGGTGTCTCAGGTCTTTAATGAAAAGAATTTGGCAAGTCTGCAGGGCCATATAGCGATTGGCCATGTTCGTTATTCTACCACCGGCTCCAATCACTGGGAAAACGCTCAACCCATTCATGAAACTTTCGGTGAGAACACTTTTGCCTTAGCTCACAACGGAAATCTTGTTAATACTAAACAGCTGCGTGAAGAGCTGGAAACTAGACACTGTAGACTTAGGGCAACCAGTGACACAGAGGTTATTGCTGCTCTAATTGCCAGCTCAGGGGAAAAAGATATTGAAAAAGCAATAGAGTCTACTGCACCTAAGTTGAAGGGAGCTTTTTCTCTTGTTGCCTTAACTGAAGGGAAACTTATTGGAATTCGTGATGCCCATGGAATTAGGCCCCTTTCCCTAGGCAAGCTGAGAGACCACCATTTTGTGATCTCTTCTGAAACCTGCGGTTTGGATATAGTGGGAGCCCAATTTGTAAGAGATATTCTTCCCGGAGAGATGGTGGTTATCGATGATAATGGTCTCAAGTCTCAAATAATTCTTCCCTCAGACAAGAAGAGCCTCTGTATTTTTGAGTTTATATATTTTGCTCGTCCCGATAGCTTCCTCTATGGACGCAACGTCTATCATGCGCGGAAGCATATGGGAATGAAGCTGGCAGGAGAAGGACGCATTGACGGGGATCTTGTTATACCTGTTCCTGACTCAGGAAATTCGGGGGCTATAGGCTATGCAGAGAGGGCAGGGATTCCTTTCGGTGAGGGATTGATTAAAAACCGTTATATTGGTCGAACCTTTATTCAGCCAAGTCAAATTATTCGTCAGCTAGGTATACGGTTGAAGCTTAATCCCTTAAGGGAAACTATTGAGGGCAAGAGATTGATAGTAGTCGATGATTCAATTGTGAGGGGAAATACCAGTAAGAAGATTGTAAGTATTTTAAGAAATGCCGGTGCTAAAGAGGTGCATATGTGCATAAGCTCTCCACCCATACGATACCCCTGCTTCTTTGGCATTGATACTCCCAGCCATCTCGAGCTGATTGCTTCCGCACTATCAGTTGAACAGGTGAGTGATTTTATTGGACTTGATAGCTTACATTATCTTTCTTTGGAAGGTGTAATCAAAGCTATTGACAGAGCCAGGGAAGATTTTTGCTGTGCGTGTTTTAACGGAGAATATCCGGTAGAGATTCCAAAGGATATAAAGATTAGCAAGGCAATGTTTGAAAAGGTGAGCAAAGAGAAGTAGAAGGATTTTATAACTTATCGGTAGATAGCTGAGGAACATAAAGGAGATGAAGAAGAAAAAAATCACTTACAAATTAGCCGGGGTTGACATTGAAGCAGGAACGAAGGCGGTTGAGCTGATAAAGGAGAGAGTACGCGCAACTTTTCGCAAAGAAGTACTCACAGATATCGGCGGGTTCAGCAGCCTTTTTGCTTTGGATGTAAAGAAGTATAAGAATCCCGTACTGGTTTCAGCTACTGATGGTGTAGGAACCAAGCTAAGGATTGCCCAAATGCTTAATAAACATGAAACAATAGGTATCGATTTAGTTGCTATGTGTGTAAACGACATAATAGTCCAGGGCGCGGAACCTTTGTTTTTTCTGGACTATTTGAGTATGGGGAAACTAATTCCTGAAAAGGTTGCAGAGATAGTTAAGGGAATTTCAGAGGGTTGTCAGCAAGCTGGTTGTGCTCTAATAGGTGGGGAGACTGCGGAGATGCCAGGGTTCTATAATCCTGACGAATACGATCTTGCAGGTTTTACAGTAGGAATTGTCGAGAGAGATAAGATTATCGATGGTAGTAAGATAAGAGAGGGAGATGTTGCTCTTGGACTTGCTTCTTCAGGGTTGCATAGCAATGGTTTTTCTCTAGCCCGCAAAGTAATTTTGGAGGATTCCAAATTAGAACTATCGGACATTCCCCCCAGATTAATGAATAGCATTGGAGAAGAACTACTTACTCCAACGAATATTTATGTTGGGGCCATTGGGGAACTTCTATCTGAGTGTGAAGTAAAAGGGCTTGCCCATATTACCGGAGGAGGAATTACTAATAATCTCGCTCGCATTCTACCAGAAAATCTGGATGCTTGCCTTCAGACCTCATCATGGAAGGTGGCTCCCATATTTGACCTTATTCAAGATTTGGGAGATATAGATGACAGTGAGATGCTTAGCACCTTCAATATGGGTATCGGTATTATTATTATCTTGCCGCAATCACAAGCTGCAATAGCCCAGATGTTGCTGGAAGAAAGAGGAGAAGAAGTCTTTGAGATAGGGAGCATAAAGGCGGGTAATGGCGGTGTAACATATAATGGCCAGAATTAACGTAGGAGTCTTGGCCTCAGGAAGTGGTACTAACCTACAGGCGATTATTGATGCCGCAAAAGCAGGGGAGATTCCAGCCGAGGTTGTAGTTGTAATAAGCAACAATAAGGATGCCTTTGCTCTGGAGAGAGCTTCCAAACATAAGATTCCGGGCTATTTTGTAGATCTCAAAGCATTTCCCTCGCGTGAAGATTATGATCGCCATCTCATAATGTTGCTTAAACAGCATAAAGTTGATTTGGTTATTCTTGCCGGCTATATGTTTTTGGTAGGAGCAGAATTTGTTCAGACTTACCTTAACCGTGTGATGAACATTCATCCAGCTCTCCTCCCTTCTTTTCCCGGTACAAAAGGAGTTGCTGATGCCTTAGACTATGGAGCCAAAGTAAGTGGGGTAACGGTTCACTTCGTTGACAGGGGATTGGATACGGGTCCCATAATTCTTCAAGAGGCGGTTCCGGTTAAGGATGATGATACTGAGGAAAGCTTACACCAACGCATTCATCAGGTGGAATATAAGCTATACCCTTTAGCAATTAAGCTTTTTGCGGAAGGAAAACTAAGGGTTGAGGGAAGAAGAGTAAAGATTTTGGGGAGTTTATAAAAGGAAGCTGCAGAGCTTCGGAACCGCAATGCAAAAGGAAAGAACCCTGTAAATTTGATACTAGAGGTTTTTAGACAGCTTAGAAGGGGGTAATGGTGCAAATCAAACGGGCGCTTATTAGCGTCTCCAACAAAAAGCATATTGTTGAGTTTGCCAGAGGGTTGCAGCAGCTTGGGATCGAGATTATTTCTACAGGAGGAACAACCAAAGCTTTGAAAGAGGAAGGAATTGAAGTAAGGGCTGTTTCTGAAATTACCAACTTTCCAGAGATTCTTGATGGACGGGTTAAAACCATCCATCCTGCTATACATGCGGGAATTTTAGCAAATAGAGCGATAAAGAAGCATATGGATACGCTAAAAGCACAGGACATAAAGCCAATTGATTTGGTAGTGGTAAATCTTTATCCTTTCAGCGAAACCATTGCTAAAGAAGGAGTTATGCTCGATGAGGCTATAGAGAATATAGACATAGGTGGACCTGCAATGATACGCTCTGCCGCTAAAAATTTTGAGGGAGTTGCTGTAGTCGTAAATCCAGAGCGGTATGCTTTAGTGCTGGCTGAGCTAAAAAAGAATGAGGGAAATCTTTCCCAGGAGATATGCTTTGAGCTTGCCCGGGAAGCTTTCTATCATACTGCCTGGTACGATACCACTATTTATCGGTATCTGGAAAAGGAAGAATCAGATTTTCCTTCCCACCTCAACCTTTCCTATATCAAGATTCAGGATCTAAGATACGGAGAGAATCCTCATCAAAGAGCGGCCTTTTACCGGGATAGAGAAGCACTACCTCATTCACTGGTCTTTGCTCAGCAGCTTCACGGTAAAGAAATTTCCTTCAATAATATCCTTGATCTTGATGCAGCCTGGGCGATTGTGAGTGAATTTTCAGTTCCGGCCGCAGTTGTGATTAAACATACTAATCCTTGTGGAGTTGCGGTTGCCGATAATCTATTGTCTGCTTATAAGCGAGCCTATGCCTCAGATCCAGTTTCTGCTTTCGGCAGTGTTATCAGTTTCAACCGTACGGTTGATGAAAGCCTGGCCAAGAGAATAAACGAGACCTTTGTTGAAGCTGTAATCGCTCCTGCTTATCATGAGGAAGCCTTAACGGTTCTAGCTCAGAAAAAAGACATCCGCTTGTTATATATGGGAGAAGGGAGGTCTTCGCACAGTCACTCTATAGACATAAGAAGGGTAAATGGTGGTATTCTCCTTCAAGACCTGGATAATAGCAGGGAGACGCGTACAGAAATGAAGGTAGTGACTAAGAGACATCCAACCGAGAAGGAGTGGGAGGATCTCCTTTTTGCCTGGAAGGTAGCAAAGCACGTAAAGTCAAATGCCATTGTACTTGTAAAAGATCTACAGACTGTTGGAGTTGGTGCTGGTCAGATGAGCCGGGTGGATTCTGCGGCAATTGCAGCTAAGAAGGCAGGAGAAAGAGCAAAAGATTCTGTCCTTGCTTCCGATGCGTTCTTTCCTTTCAGAGATGGGATTGATGCTGCCGCTCAAGTGGGAGCTAGAGCTGTTATTCAACCGGGGGGTTCGGTTAAAGACAGCGAGGTGATTGCTGCAGCTAATGAGCACAATATGGCTATGGTCTTCACCGGTATAAGACATTTTAAGCATTAGCGCTAGTCTGTTCTTTGATGTCATTCTGAACAACGCGAAGAATCTCTTTAACCTCATGGTTTGCTTTTAACCAGTCATAAAGATAAAATACCTGACTAATGACAATAGCCAAAATAGATGTTCAATAGAAGAAGCTAGATAGTGGAAAAGATACAGTCTTGATAGAGCAGTCTTTCCTGGTTAGAATAAATCTGTTAACTAACAATTGTCAACTGTGAACTATTTTGTGTGGGCCGTTAGCTCAGCTGGTAGGCATCCCGATTATATCGGGAGTGTCGTTTGCACTCGAAGAGCGNNAGAGCACCTGACTTTTAATCAGGGTGTCGTTGGTTCGAATCCAACACGGCTCACCATTTGTTTGGTTGACAATTTATGGTTCTAGATAAATAGAATCGAACGCAATCACCAGGAATATACGGAGCAAAGAGCCATTTCCTCTTATTAGTATTTACATAACCCCAAACAATCTTTAAGGTAATATCTTGGGCTAATTTGATAATATAGTGTTGCAAAAGTAAAGATTCTATATTCTTGAAATAGCTATCCAAACTCCAGGGGATTTGTTTTGAAGGAGGGAAGAAATGGGGAAGTTCTGGCGTAAAGGGCGGGAACGTAAAATAACTGTAGATGATATGATTCGTATAAGCAAAGAGAAGGGCGGCCATTTCTTCGATGATTCTACGATGCAGCACTTCGGGAGCCAGATTCACGGCGCAGACCTTGTTGCCGGAAAGTACTTTATCACCAGCGAGAAGAAGTCTGTAAGCGACCATACCCGTGTTTATACGGTCCGGGAGTTCGACTCTTCTACAGGAGAAGTAAAAGTCATCGGGGAATTTGGAGCATACACGTCACTTGAAGAAGCTGAGCAGGCTTTAACCGATCTAATAGAAAAGCAAACATAGAAACAAAAAAGAGTTAGAGATTGCAGAAAATAAAACTGTTAAGCCTACAGTAGGGACATGATTATGAATCATGTTTTTTCGCATGGTTCACCATTTATTTTCAAATATGCTAAACTCCTCGCATAAACCACTCTTTCTATAAGTCTTGATACCCTTAGTGTAAAAGCAAAAAACAGAAGGTAAGAAATGAAAAAACTTAAGGCTGAGTTTCTAATATGCGGTGCCGGAATAATAGGATTAACCATAGCAAGGGAGCTGGTGGAGCAAGGTTATGAGAATATTATAATTATTGAAAAAGAGGCAAAAGTTGGTCTCCATGCTTCTGGAAGAAACAGCGGTGTTCTCCATTCCGGTATTTACTATAATCCCGATAGCCTGAAAGCAAAATCATGCTTGAGTGGCAATTTCTTGATAAAGGAGTACTGCCGTGAAAAGAATATTCCTGTATTTGAGTCAGGAAAGGTAATTGTAGCTAAGGATGATACCCAGATTGAAACGCTTAAGTTATTGTATGAGCAAGCAATTAAAAACGGGGCAAAAGTCGAGTTGATTGGCGAAAAAAAGCTCGAAGAGATAGAACCTGGTGCTAAAACGTTTACGATGGCGCTTTATTCCCACTACACCGCCGTGGTTGACCCAAAGGAAGTATTAAACTGCTTGTGCAATGATTTTGATACCAGTGAAAGAGTTATAGTTTTAACCCAAACTGAGTTTAAGGATTTAGAAAATGATAGTGTTGCTACAACCAATAACGGATTGATAGAGTTTGATACTTTCATAAATGCAGCCGGAATGAATACAGACATGATTTCGCATAAATTCGGAGTTGGCCTTAATTATAGAATGGTCCCTTTTAAGGGGTTTTATAAGAAGCTAAGAAAAGAAAAATCGGGCATGGTAAGAGGCAATATCTATCCCGTTCCGAATATTAAGAATCCTTTTCTTGGAGTGCACTTTACCAGGGATATTAGAGGCAATATCTATGTAGGACCGACAGCGACTCCTGCTCTTGGAAGAGAGAACTATGGGCTGTTTACCGGTATCGATTTTGAGGCTGTTGATATTATGTGGCGAGATATACTTCTCTTTGTTAACAACCCGAAATTCAGAGAGGTAGCATTTTCGGAACTGAGAAAATACTTTTCAAAATCTTTCTTCAAAGGCGCAAAAGACCTGGTGAAATGTTTAAACCCTGAAGATTTGATTCCGTCATCTAAAGTAGGAATAAGACCTCAGCTTGTAAACTGGTCAACAAAAGAACTGGTTATGGATTTTAAAGTTATCAAGAAAGACAGGAGTATCCATATACTTAATGCAGTCTCGCCTGCTTTTACGAGTTCAATGGACTTTGCGCGCTATGTTGTACAGAATTTTATTAGTTAGTTCTGTGCCAAGGGGACAAATTTTGCTTCCAAGATTACGTTTTAAATAATTCTAATCTTACAGATTGACGGTATCCAACTGTTGAGTGAAAATAAAGGCGAAGCGATGCATGCAGCTTTAATGGATAACAACTGAGTCTAAATAGGAGTCTCTTTATCTTTGGAAGATGGGAACCGGATAGATTTTTGATTCTCCGCTTTGGTACAGATGCGAAATTATCTTAGGATTTCGCAAGCTCGATGAGGAGAAGCACTATGAAGAAATGGGCGGGCATTATTGTCACTGTCCTTTTACTGGTACTGGCAGGTGTGGGTTGTTCCCAAAAAATTGAAACTCCAAAAAAGCCCGCAATAAAAATTCAATCTGAGCGAGCGCCGAAGAGACAGGAAGTCATAGTAACCAGAGTGATTGATGGTGAAACATTAGAGGTTTCCATAAATGGAAAGATAGAGAAAGTGCGTCTTGCAGGTATAGATGCACCAGATAAGGATAGCTATCTATTCGGAGAAGCGACTCATAAGACAAAAAGTCTGGTTGAAGGTAAAGCAGCCGGATTAATCAGCGATGTTAGTGACAGGGATAAAGACGGAAGACTGCTTCGTTACGTCTTTGTAGACGACACTTTTGTCAATGCTGAACTAGTACGACAGGGTTATGCAACTGCTCATATTTGCTTTCCTGATTTCAAATATTGTGATCTCTTCTATGAATCAGAGAGGAAAGCGAGAGAATATAGTAGAGGAATATGGGCTCAAAAAAAGACACTTCACCCATTTGCTGAAGCAGAGAAGAGGTTTGTTGCACGTAAGAAATCAGGAAAATACCATTATCCAAACTGTATATATACTAAGAAGATAAACTTGGCTGACAAAGTGTGGTTTGGCTCTCCCGAAGAAGCACAAGCAAAAAATTATATTCCCTGTAGAAATTGCAGACCACCAGGCGTGGCAGTTGCCGGGGAATCTATAGAAAATCCTCAATAATCTCCGCAAGTTAAAAAGGTAACGTTCATAAGCCTACTGTTAACCGGGACAATACATAAATTATTATTTAGAACCTCGGTTTGATACGAAAATCTACTTTTGCCATAAATTAGAACAATAATGGATTATAAACGAGATAGGTTTACACCTTCGTTTTATAAGAGCTTATAAACATAGGGCTCGGCCTGCATGCCTTAAAGATACTTGGTCGTCTTCTTTTCAAGTTTAATAGAGATTATTTTAGGCTACCGCTCGGGTCTCGCCTCACTAAAAAGAGACTTTGGATCAAATTTGATGATTTACGGATGAACGGACAAAAGACCGCGATAACAAGATATTCCAGTAAATTTATGTATGCATATTATAGGTTAGTGCTGGGTATAATATATTTGTGAAATATTCCACTTTAGGAGCCATTATGTTTGCGAAAGATATTATGACTAGAGACGTTGTAAAGGTAAAAAAGGATACTCCTGCAAAGGATATAGTAAAGTTGCTTATAGAAAAGGGGATAAGCGGAGTCCCGGTAGTCGATGAGAAAGATCATATAATTGGCGTAATAACAGAAAAGGACTTGCTCTTTAAGAAGAAAAAACCTGCATCGGTTGGCTGGTTATATCATTATGGCAAGTATATCGACCCTGATCAGTTTTTAAAGGAGTGGAGCAAAATTAAAGGAACAAAAGCTGAAGAGATAATGAGTAGAAACGTTGTTTATCTTCCAGAAAATGTTACTTGTGCTAAAATAGCAGAACTTATGATGAAGGAAGGAATTAAACGAGTATTTATAGTAAGAGGGAAAAGATTAGTAGGAGTGGTGAGCAAGGCCGATATCTTGAAGGGTGTAATATTAGGAATACGGGAGTGAAGGGTTAGCAATGCAGGCTAGAGATATTATGACCAAGGAAGTCATAACAGTTACAAGAGACACTCCAGTCGTGGATGTTATCGGGATACTCCTGAAGAACCGGATAACAGGTGTACCGGTAACGGATAAGGAAGGGAAGCTAGTGGGCATAATATCGGAAAGCGACCTCATCTATAAAGAAAAGTCACTCCTTCCTTTGACCGCTTATTGGGTAAACCAGGAGGAGTTTATTAAAGCATGTAAAAAGGCGCTGGCAACTAAAACGGGAGAAGCAATGTCTGCTACCGTTTATACTGTGACCGAAGAAACATCGGTTGAAGATATAACTGCCCTTATGATCGAAAAAGGAATAAAGAGAGTCCCCGTGATTAAGGATGGAAAGGTAATTGGAATTATCACCAGAGCCGATATTTTAAAGGCAATTCTAGTTGAGTGGCCTGAGGCTATTCCACACCCCAATTGGTAGAAGAGTAATTAAGCTTCTGAAATCTACCTTAGAAATCAGTTGAAAGTTACTTAGATTTACCTATAATAGCAATTTATCCAAATTACTAATCCCCTTATAAAATACTGTGCCAATCAGCATGATACTTTTAGTACTGCAATCTTCATATCTTATAGTTCATATTTTATAGGTTTTGACAGGACTTGCGGTAGACGCGAATCTCCGCGATTCATTCCGCAAGTTATTTCATTAACGGACCATTGCAGAGCAACAAATATTTGGGAGCTGTCAGAAACCTCAAAAAAGCAGCAATTTTGAAGAACTCTGTCCGTGNNTTTGAACCTCAGCTAAGAATAATTCATAGTAATTTGGGTAAAATACTGTTGACTTGCCCGAAAAGTATGCTATAGGTGAGATATAGGGTCATAATTTCCAAAAAATCTATTTTGTTAAGTTAAGAATATTAAAGGTAATTTCTTTAAAATAAAGAAATACTAAATATCTATTTCAAAGAAAAATCAAAAATCAGGTGACGTAGGAAGTATGCCAACTCAAAGAAACCACGAGATTTTACCAGAAAATACTGTATTTGTAATTGTTTCTTTTGAGGGTCCTGACCTCTATGCACAGGCAGGTGGGCTTGGTGTACGCGTAAAGGAGTTAGCCAGAGCCCTCGCCGAAAATGACTTCGAGACACACGTAATATTTATCGGTGACCCAAGAAAGCCGGGGGAAGAGCATCTTTTAAACGGTAAGCTTGTGCTTCACCGTTGGTGTCAGTGGATAAGTCAATATTATCCTGATGGTGTCTACCAGGGGGAAGAGCAGAAGCTTTATGATTTTAACAATTCCGTACCGTGGTTTATAGTTGATAAATTAGCTCGTCCCACGATCGGCCAAGACAAACTTATAGTCATAATGGGAGAAGAGTGGCATGCAGCTTCCGTAATTATAAACACCAGCGATCTTCTCTATTCTCAAGGTCTGCGTAACCGAGCGATCATGCTTTGGAATGCAAATCATACCATGTCGTTCCACCGTATTGACTGGCGCCGCCTTAATTACGTATCCACAATTACTACCGTGAGTAAATATATGAAGCACTGTATGTGGGATATGGGGATAAACCCTGTAGTGGTTCCTAATGGTATACCCCGGCGTATCATCAAGAAGCCAAATGGTGAGTTTAGAACCAGATTTAGAAGTCTTTTTAACGGTGATCTTGTACTGTTTAAGATTGGCAGGTGGTGCCCTCACAAGCGCTGGAATATGGCAATTGAAACAGTTGCTTCTCTTAAGCGGCAACACATTAACACCTGTCTGCTTATGAGAGGTGGTTGCGAACCTTATGGAGGAGAAATAATGTACAATGCACGAATGCTCGGTTTGAAGGTTAAGGAGGTTAACGTTAAGAAGAATAATGGTGAGGATTTCCTGGAGGCAGTAAGAAGAACAGGGAAGACCGATATTTTAGATCTTAAATTCTGGATAAACGAGGATTTAGCCACTTACCTTTATGCGTCATCAAACGCTGTTTTAGCCAACAGCGGCATAGAGCCGTTTGGTTTGGTGGGGCTGGAAGCGATGGCTGCCGGAGGATTAGTCTTTACAGGCTGCAGTGGGGAAGATTACGTAAGACCTTTCCAGAATGCAATTGTGCTCGAAACCAGCGACACCAGAGAAATTGTAAAATATCTCTTATATTTGAAAGAGAATCCGGAGGAGGAACAAAAGATAAGAAAAGAAGCAAGAGCTTCAGCGAAGTGTTTCACCTGGGATGAGATTATTAAGAATAATCTCATCTCCCGTCTAGAATATTTAGCCATGGCGCAAAATGTTAAAATTAAGAGGAATGCCCATGGCTAATAATCTCATCGTGTATACGGTAGTTCACCAACCGCGCCGCTTAAAGCTGCCCGCTCAACCTATCCCATCAGGCGCTTCTCCTCAAGATATCGAAAAATGCCTTTTTGATGATCAACTTAATAAATATTACCTGGAAAAGGTAGCCCGTACTTGCTACCGCCCTTCGCTCCAGATGTTTCAGAA
>JABAOC010010955.1_pt3 | contig 16955 bp, 13 predicted proteins | sample 7062161 | NCBI WGS metagenome assembly JABAOC01 (sample SAMN14538625, study PRJNA623070) | marine sediment metagenome | biome: marine biome [ENVO:00000428]; feature: marine pelagic biome [ENVO:01000023]; material: deep marine sediment [ENVO:00002113] | place: India: Gulf of Khambhat ... | reverse complement strand
GCGGCTTTGAATGTTGCTCTAAGGCAAACTGATGAGGTTCTGAAGTATGGACTGTTTGAAAAGGTAGTAGAATTTCTAACCTCTGCTATCACTATTCTGAGCTCGAGGGATCCTGTAAGAGTAAAAGACATAGCACTTAAGTATATAGAGACATTTTTAATAGCTAAAGACTGGCCTGTAGCATCAAAACTAGCTGATATAACTTTAGAAAACCTGGGTAACGAGTTGGAGCTTGTAGGTGAGTTTTGTACTGATTTTACAGCTCAATTACTCGCAAAAGGATTCGAGTTAAAACTAGCTCGAAAGTACACTGATAAGGTTCGAACTGCCTATGAAGCTAAAGGTGACTCTCTTAGCTTTTTAGCTGCGGCAGCATTGTGTTTAGATTTTGCAGTGAAAGCAAGAAAAGAAGGAGATCTAGATCTGGCTAAGGAATATTCGAATGAAGCAAGTAATTATCAATCAAAGGCTGGAGATAACTTGAGCGCCGCCGAAACCCTCGAAACCCTTGCAGATGTCTTGGAAGAGGCAGGAGATTTTCAGGGGAGCATCCGATACCTTAACAGAGGAATTATTCTATATGAAATGGCTGGAGTTAGTCAAAACCACCTATTAAAGATCAATCATTCCCTCTTTGAAAAACAGATGAAGTTAAAGGACTTTAATAAAGCAGAACAAACCTGTGATAAAATTGTACAAATGATGCAAAAAGAAGATAGTTCACAAGAAGCTCGAGAATTCCTTCTTGTCGCAGTAAATCGGTTCCGACAAAGTGGACAGTTACGCCAAGCCGTTAATAAATTTGAGAGCCTATATACCCTCTCCGAAAAGTTGGATATGTTAGATCGACGTTTACTTGGTGAATTAAAGATTCTAGGCGAAGATTTGAAACGTTCTAAGGACACTGAGAGCCTTGAATGGTTCAAAACGATCTTAAGCAAAATAACAGAAAAAATAGCTGAAGTTGAAGCCGAAGCCAAGGCTAAAGCTGAGGCTGAAGCCAAGTTTGAGAAAATTACTTCCACAAACGAAGAGGAACATACCCCATCTCCGCAACCTATAACTGAAATCACAGAAAAAACGCCCACCGAAGAATTGGACGTTATAGATGAATCCCCAGAGCCACAAATACCTTTTTCCCCAGAACCGAAAGTAACACCTCCTGTTAACAAAGAAGCGCAAGAGCCTGGAGAAACTGCTAAACCTCAGGAAGCAGAAATGCTGGAAGAAGTAGAGAAAGTCAAGGCTACTTCAAAAAAACCCCCAACAATGAAAAAAAGGAAAACACAAACATCCTCGAAACGAAAAAAATGACTATAAAAGATCCTCAATTTTTAGACTGATTCAGACTATTTTATCGCGCATTTTCCTACTAGTATTATTTGTTTGATATGAGATGATTGGACACTCAGGTCGAAGCTTACTAATACCACGGTTTTCTTTACGGACAAGTTTTTTCTGAAAGATTGCAAGTATTTCTTCGGCAATAATATGTTCAGAGAAGGATTATGTATAGTTTATCACTCATTCGGGCATCCTTCTATTATCGTTACACCTGCACTTACACCCAGTCTATTTGCTCCAGCTCGAATCATTTGGATCGCATCCTCGTATGTGCGGATTCCTCCTGCAGCTTTGATACCCATATTCGGACCTACGATTTTTCTCATTAGCTGAACATCTTCGATTGTTGCCCCTCCAGGGCCGAATCCAGTTGAAGTTTTGACAAAATGAGCGCCCGCCGCCTTGGCTAGCTGGCAAGCTTTGATTTTCTCCTCCTCTGTCAAGTAACACGTCTCTATTATCACTTTTACGACCTTTTCTTCAGCAGCATCAACTATTCCTTTGATATCGCTCATGACAAGATCAAAGTCACAACTTTTTAATGAACCTACGTTTATCACCATATCAAGTTCATCAGCTCCATTCTGCAGGGCATTTTGTGTTTCAAAGACTTTTACTTCTGTTGTTGAAGCTCCGAGGGGAAAACCAATAACGGTACAGACTTTAACTCCAGATTTCTTAAGAATTACTGCTACTTCCTTAACATAGGTTGGATTCACCACTACAGAAGCAAATCCAAATTTTTTCGCCTCTTGGCANNTCTTTTTTTGTCGTCTCCGCTTTCAAAAGCGTATGATCTATCATTCGTGCAAGCTCAGCTTTAGACAGCTCCATATTCAAACCTCAATGAGATCTTGATATAATACATACATTACCTAATTTAGCAAAACATTGCTCAGATGTACAATTTTGACCCATACCAAGATAATTTAATATATGGTTTTTGAGCCCTAAAAGTTTGATAACCTAATAGAACTATTGGTAATACCCTTTAAATATCATAGAAAATAGAGTTATGAAAAATAACATCTTTTAATAATGAAAAAGGGTATGGTGGTATTAACATGGTTAAAATAATTGATTTAGAGACCATAAAAGCAGTGTATCGGCCTGGCCGCACAATAAAGGTATTTACTAGTCCAGATACATTGGATGTCTCCAATGTGACACAAGGAATTGTTTGGTTTGAACCAGGCGAAGTTTCTAAACCATGTCATGCTCATTTAATCTCTGAAGAAACATTATATGTCATCAAGGGAAAAGGACAAGTTTATGTGGATGGAAACCTTGCAGATATCAAATATGGAACTGTAGTTCATTTTCCCAAAGGTTCCAAGCACATGATCCGGAATACAGGATTGAAAGTGCTAGAAATTTTATTCACAGTCATCCCTCCTATTATTCCAGAAAATGAAGTCTATTATGAATTGATAGAGTTCCCAGAAGCTTAGGATGGATTGTGACGGTCTTACGATTGATTTATACTCAAACCTTATCTTATTCACTCTTTTTTGTAATTGTCTATTTAATGTTCAATATTTCATAAAAATAAACGAAAGTGGATCAATCAAATCCAGTGTTTCTTCTTTCCTTCCATGGTTTTTATCTGGATTTCTCTAATTATAACGGAAAGAATCTGCGACTCGTTAAAGGATTTTTGATCCCCTGGAGAATATTTTTCTATGAACCTTATCTAAAATTCGCAGTTTCTTCTTGGGCTCCTTAATTAACCGGATTTGACCGATTGTAATGACACTACGAGCTCTTACTGTGAATTGACATGCAGTATCTGTTGATTATTTATTTTTATTCATCTATTTCAAAGCAGACCTTATTGTTTGACTTAAGATTAGTGATTTTCTTTCTATTCTTCCCATGGAAGTAGATTTTTCCTTCATTTAATTAAAAGTTAAGCTAGACAATATAGGGTTGTTGCTCATTTACAGTTCCCAATCGCCCAACAGGGATTTCTTTAAGGAATTCTTCGATTTCTTGGCGATCTTACATTTAATTTCTGCTTCTGATACAATTTTAAACTATTTTTTTCGTCGTAGTAATAGGAATATGACCAATACCACAATAAATGGTACCACAAGGAGTATTGGTATTGGATTGAATTGTTTCACAAATGTGATAATAGAAAAAGTAGAATCAGAGGTATCCTCAACTGTAAACACCCCATCCGAGGCTTCTACCTTGATAAGGCCTTGTTCCGTGCCAATCCATTGCGAAAGATCTTGTTCCAAATGTGTTTCTGTCACAATATGATCCCCTTGCTCATCTTGGAGGATGGTCCAATTAATCCCGTTATTCGGGCTGAAAAAGATCTGATAGTGTAGGTCTTCATCTTGATTTCGGTCATTCGCCATCCATGTGATGTTGATTGGTCGATCGATCCGCTCCCCTCCGTTTGGAAAGGTTACTGTAATCGCAGGAGGGAAGAAGTTTTCGGCGGTGATAGTGATCTCATCATCGAATTGGATATTTGTACCAGTTCGTGCGACGGATCGGATGATAAACTCGCCATTGTGCCTCATGTCGTGGGTATCCACAGTAGCAGACGTCCCGGGTTCGGTTCTGGTGACTCCACGGGTGTTGTCTGTATTTACATAATACTCCACAAAGTGGCTGCCCCCAAACCAATCAATACCGATAGTATATATTCCAGTTTTCCGTGCAATAAACGTCGCTTTTTCAGGATTGTGCTCCGTCGCCATTCGTGAACCGACAAGGTTATCATTATACGTCTGTTCTTGATCTGGTTCCCACACGAAAATATCCATATCAGTTAGTTTGTCCTCCGCTGTCCACCCAACCTCAACCTGAACCTGATCCCCTTTTTTGAATTCTCGTGTCACGTAATCCTCTGCAACTTCTCCCACAGTCTCGAACCAACCCCCAGCAAGCGTATCTTCTTTGGGATCAATCGTTTCAGTTGTATTGACGCTATCACCTTCTATAGCTGAGATACTAGTTGTTTTGATCATTAGATAGGGTAATTGGCGACTTGAGATCTGCTCCCACCGAGCAATGATCTTTACGTGAGGACCTTCCAACGCGGCTTCATCTGGAACTGAAAATTCGACCGTCGACTTAGGCAAGTCTTCAGTAAGATACGACATTGAGAGAGTCACACTTTCTGGGATGCTGTGCCCGTCGAACTTCGTGCAGTGTAAAACAACCGTGTAGATCCCGGTCTCATTCACTGGAGAAACGATAATCTGCCCAGCAGGCCTCGTTGTAGTAGAATTAAATTGTCCATCTGTTAAGAGGACAATATCTGAGGTGTCAATCACTGCTCCCGCCGGATTTAAGATCCAAATGTCTAACACAGTTCCTGCATGCTCCCAGGCGATATCGGTGACAAGGTATTTTGCATCTGAAGATCCTAGTTCAAAGTTGTAGATACGATAATCACCAGATTCTGGTCGCCATGACCAGTCGAAGCTGCCATATATTCCCCCAACATCTAATGGTCTATTTGTTTTTCCTCCAAAATTGAGGGAACTAGGACCAAGTGGGATTTTATCTACCACGGATACTGTCACAGGCACAAGTTGATATGTTTGTTCTTTCGTAAACTTGATGTAACCCTGGTAGATTCCTGGAATGGTCGCTGTAGGGATTTTTACGGTGATAATCCACTCAGTTGGATTTATTTCACGTTGGGTTACAGTAAACCAGTTCCAAGAGATTCGTTTGTACAATTGGATGGTTATTGAAAGCTCAACACCAGACCAATTGTTTGTTTGGTTGAAAGCTTCATCATGAACCATTATTGCAGGATTGTTTGTGAAATCATCCCCGGGGTTACCGATGTACATGCTGAGGATATTTGCGACGTTTTGTGATGACGCAATTCGCCGCACCTCCCCTAACGCTTCAGTTTGGTTCTTAATATCAATAATATTATCTCGGTCCCTATCATTCCAGTCATGCAAGAATACATGAAGTGGTTCCCAACCTTGTTCATCATAAAACTCAAGGATTTCTTGGTCGTAGGTTAGGTGGAGGGCTGCCAAGTCGCTTGTGTAGAACTGTCTCATAAATTCCGAGCTAAAAAAGTCTTCAAGTTTATATGGGTTGTATATATCCCAAGTTGGTGATAAACTGTGAGTTTCCTCCATATGCAGCTCATATGTGAACGTGCTGGCCTCATCAATTCGATCTCCACTAACTGTTTGTGCAATTATTGTACCATTGGTACTTCCACCTGATTGTACCCTTCCAGCGAAAAAGCTCGTATCGTTGAAGGTCTGCGAGATCCCTGGATGTGTGGGAATGTTAAATGTAACGTTATTTTCACTATTCACTGCAAACGAATCAATAAACGTTTTATTTAGCAGATTAGCTGCGTTTGCAAAGGTATTCGTACTATAAATTTCAAAAATTGGGTTTTCATCACTCCCATCCAATCCTAAAGCGAGTTGGACTGCCCGATAGGCATCTACGCGTCCCGCTCCCTGAACGACGGCTTCATATCCTAAATCTTTTGCAGTTGATTTGAGGATGTACCGGACACGATCCGGTGACCAAGCTCCATGCCGCTGTTGGAGAGCTTCAACAATCAGGGCGCAGACACCTGCTGTTAAGGGAGCTGCCTGGCTTGTTCCCCCAAATTGCATGTAAGCACGGCTTGAGTTTCCGACAGCAGCCCATAATGGAATCACACTGAATCCAAAATTGCCTATATTGGCGATATCCGGCTTCGGGGTCCCCAGCGAAGCTGGTCCTCGCGCGCTCCAAGGAGTGATTTCATCAATTCCTTGGTTCGTAGGACCATAGAAGTCTTCAAAAGGATGATGCGAAGTACTAGCTGCAACTGTTATTGCAGCGGTAGAACTCGCTGGAGATGTCACGGTTCCGTAACCTGGGCCACCATTCCCTCCTGAAACAATAAAAATGGTTCCTGTATATGATGGATGAATGACACCTGGCACAGAAAGGAGGTCTACTGTCAGGGTGTCAATATCCCAACTATTTCCATAACCATCAAGCTCGAAATCTGAGTTACCAAACGAATTATTTATGATATCTGCCTTGTGATGGCCAGTGTATTCCCAAATCCCTGTTTCACCATTAAGGTCGAATCCACATAACCAGAGCCAACCTAGTAGGATACTTCCACCAGAAAGTACTTTAACAGCTGCTGTTTTGGCCCCAGTTGCCATTCCTGGCAAATTATAGGCTGTATTGTTTTCAATTGAATCAGTAAGCCAATCATCATAGATCATGAATGGTTGGACACCCCGTCCCACTGCATTCCCTGCTACAGAGGTTCCATGGCCTTGATCATCCCACATAACTGCAAATCCATTACCATCTTGCCTGATTCCTCTGATAACTTCTCCATCCTTGCTAAATAACCCTCCATAGTCCAGCGTGTTTGAAAGTGCGCCTGCGGAGACATCGGCAAATCCATCATTATCCAGATCCCTGGCTAAGATTTCACTATTCCCATTAAGATCCCCCCACAAATGTGGTTTCTCGTCAGCTAAACTGAAATCCATGTAATCAGCTAGGATAAATCTTGCGAGAAGGCGGAGAAAAATACTCTCCTCCTCCAAGAGATACTTGATGGTTAGCGCAAACGAAGTATCGAAGTCGATATAGAGGGTATCATACTGATTGGGCTGGTTTACATCAACGAGAACACAGAGAAAGAATTGTGTGTATTCTCCCCTTTCTGCCAGAATCCCCACTTTGTAATTTCCAGATTGACTATGAGTAATTCCCGTAATATCGAGATCTTTGAGATCTCGCTGCAAAAAATAGTCTGTAAACTTGGACAGACCTCCAGAAACCCAGATATCAAAATCAATATCAGAAATCGGGAGTAAGTTCCCTTTAGCTTGAACTGTGTGATTAGTGAGAGCTAGTCCATGGCCACTGGGATCAAAGGATATAGGATAACCTTCCTCATCCCGCGCCATGGCGGGTCCCAGATCTTTCAATCCAAAATCAACACCTGAATCGGCAATGCCAATCACAACATTAGTTCCGTTTATTTCAAGCTCCTGTTCTACCCTATCAACGCCTAAGATCTCCCGGATTCTGAATTGATCGATTTTAGGTCCCGGACTGGCAGCAATTCGTTCTTCAAATTCAATTAAGTAATCTCCAAAGATTTTTCCAACTCCATTCATTTTGGAAAGGGAACGGAGCTGTTCGGGGGAGTGAATGGAACCTTGGAAAAAATAACCAATCCCTAGATCTGCAATTACTTTAACTTGCATCCTTTCTTTGAGCTCTGTAATATCAACATCTCGATTCGTTGCTACGACAATATTCGCGTTACCTTGGGACATAAGAATCCCTTTTGGCAAAATCCCTGTACGAACATATCGCTCCAACCCTCTTTCTAAGCGGTTTTTATTAGGAATGTGACCCGAAAACCCAGGAAGGCTGTCAATTTTCTGAAAGTTGGTCCTCGTATCCAAAAACTCTTCCTCGATAATTCCCACATCATCTTCAAATCCAAAATTAAAGTGATTAATTGAGGATGATAATATTAATCCCAAAACTATGGAAAGTATAAACACGGATTTAAACTTCATTTAGAAAGTCCTCCTATTATATGACTTATTATTGCATGAAAGCTCTCCAGGAGAGTCTTGCAAAAAAAGCTGATTAAAAATTCTATTACAATAACTTCACCATGAGATAAATAGATCATTTTAATCAAGTTGTAGGTAAAAAGCAGAGGTTCTCAAGAATAGGTATTTAGAGATCTTTGTTCCTTTGTTAGAGTAAAAAGGATTTCGAAATAGAATGTTTTATCACATTCCGAGATATGTAAGTAGATCTCATTTATACTTAGAAATGATGACTCACCCTTACAGCTCGCTTAAGATTAATCAATTGTACTTCTTTTTAATAAGAGAATAAAAACGTTAAACAAATAGTTAAGCAATTTAAGAGAGAAAAGGATTGCAATATGAAATTGAGCAATTCAAGAGTTTCTTGCTGAGCATTAAGGTTTCATAAAACACATTAAATGAAGGTAGCCTATAGTGTCATCAAATGTAGATTTAGCACTTTCAAACTAACAATATGTTCATAAAACGGGCAAACATCATAAAGAAGAGAATATCACAATCAAACCTTGTTGGAAGCGAGCCAGATTGTCTCCGAAATTGTTTGCTCTGCTAGATAAAGTAAAAATTGGAGATCTATATCCTGTAAGAACAGTGGGGGTTATCAACGTTGGTTCTGAGAGTTTTTATCGAGGAAGTATCCGAATAACACCGGATGAAATCCTCCAATTAGCTTGGAAACATAAGGAAAATGGTGCAAACATAATCGATGTGGGAGGGGCCAGTACTGCGCCCCCATCTGTCTATTATGGAGTTAAGGATGTTGGAATGTCCCAAGAACTTGAACGTATCAAAATGGCGTTTCAAGCGCTTGGAAATGAAGAATTAGATATTCCCCTCTCAGTAGATACACAATATAGTGAAGTCGCCAAGATGGCCCTCTCATTGGGAGCCACTATTGTGAATGATATCTCTGGCTTAAAAAGAGATCCTAAAATGGCTCAGGTTGTTGCCAACTATGAAGCAAGTTTAGTCTTAATGGCTACGCAAAAACGTCCGGGGGATGTTAAAACCATCGAAGAATCAAAAGCCGCCTTGAGAGAAAGTATATATCTGGCAAAAGCGGCCGATATAGATCCGAAAAGAGTAGCTATAGATCCAAGCATTGGAGCTTGGGAAGGACGAGATTTTCACATTGATCTCATATTTTTAAAGAATTTAACTCATTTTCGAACACTAGGATATCCCATATATGTTGCAATTAGCCGAAAATCTTTTATTGGGCAAATAACTGGTATTCAAGATCCCGGAAAGCGACTAATAGGATCTATCGCAGCTACAGCAATCGCGGTGTTTAATGGTTGTCATATAGTCCGCACACATGATGTTAAAGAAACAAGAGAAGCGATTCAAGTAGCAGAAGCCTTGCGTGGCTCGTTACAAGAAGATTTTGAGACTTAATCATTTGAGTCAGAAATAGAAAGGGATGTAAATCAACAGCTGAAGTCAAAAAAATCAAATTCTCATTTTAATTATTCCAATCAAGACTTAAATCAAACTTGACGTTATACTTGCTTTTTTGAGAGTTCATCTGCCATTATGAATAGTGATACAGAAGAACAGATTCCATACTAATTATATTTCACAATAATGCGGGCTACTAATAGATGTTTAGATAGGATTTTATCAGTTATATGTTTTTTTTGGTTCTAATGGCACCTCTATAGCCCATAGAAGCAGCAACCTTTCTTCGCAGAACTTCAGCACCCTGTTCATCTTTCGCGACTTCGAGTATCTGACGGGCTTTTTTTAGTTTGTTTCTATAAATGTAGTATTCAGCCAATTGGCGGGGTGAAAGCTGGCGAAAACCTCTCGTAACCTTGGCATGCAAGCTAAAGATTAACCAAAAGAACGTAGAAAACCAGATGATAAGGATAGCTGCGATAATTGCTAAATTTAAGCCTGTTATTTCAATCAAATTGGTGAACAATGCGATTAGAATGAGTGTTGGCAAGACCAAGGAGGCAATACTAATTTTATAAAGGCGTGACGCTCGACAATTAAAACAAACATCAGGAGTTCGTAATCCTCTTCCAAAAAATTGTCTCTGAAACGAACATTGAGCACAAACGGGACGGTTACAGCTCTTACATATTCCGCTTGCGGAAGTTTTCGGATGAATTGGACACCGAACATCGATAACATCGGATGTGAGTACTCTAGATATCATATCTGGGCGTGATTCAGGTGAAATGTCCAGCAAATCAAGGGGATAAAACCGCTCAAATGTCGGCAATTCAACCATTTGAATTTCAGCCCTTTTTTTCTTCTTGGTATCGCGTGCTGGAGTGCGACCTCCAGAATCAGATCCATATCTGGAGCGTTTTGTTGATTTGCGTTTCCTCTTAATTCTTCTTCTGGGGACTGGTCTTTTTTCGTCATTCTCTGACATCTCTATGGCCTCACGATAGGACAAGGGAATATTTGAAGCATTGTATATTTGTCTTGTCTTTTCGTACGTTGTGAAGTTTTGTATAATAATTCCAGAGTCCACTTTTGGGAAAAAACTTAGGTAGCATTGAAGGATTAGATATCAGGAACAACATATATGACTCTATGGATTCCGCAAAAAAATATTGAAGCGTAAACAGCCTCCATGAGCTACTAAAATGATTAGAATTACGCTTGAACCTATATTTAGTCATTATTACCGAATAGTGAATGTCTCTAATATTCTTTACTCCAAATATTGTAGAAATGAATATTAGCAAAAAAGAAGAAAGAGTCCTCCTAAATGATGTTGTCAAAGATATCTTGATAGGCAACACAAACTTCATCATAATAGTGGGATCGAAGGTAACCATACCACAAGATCCCGATAGTCTATAGCTCCACCAATGCCAGTTCTACATAGTACTCATAGTTTTGGCGATAGAGTATTTGTATCAGCACTCCAATTGAAGTATTATCATTAGCCTGACCCAAGAGTTATATTTGTAGTAGCAATAAAATGTTCCATATATTAATAATACACAGTTATACAAACAAGATTATTTTTTTGGTTTGCAGACTATTCTTACTTTTTAACCCACCTACCTTGCTTACTTCCTATGAAAAAATAAGAAAAAGAGAGCTCCCATTTTTCGGACAATACCCTTTTATATCGAATAAGTGGTGGGGCTACATGTCTAAATCAGAAATGCAACAAATACCTAAGTGGTTCGTTGCCGTTAAAAAAGGGGTTAGTCTGTAAATTAAAGCTTTCAAGCAGGAAGACGGCAACAGGTTTATCCTGTTGATCGGATGTGGAAAACGCAAGGATGGAGAATGGGTGAATGACATTCAACCATATTTCTTTGGTGTTATTAGTATTGAAGAATTGTTTAAAGCATTATAACAAGCTGTAATTGTAATAAAAGACAGTCCTTACTAAAAGATATTATACTTGTGTGTTTATTGGGAATTAAGAAATCTTATAATCTATAGGAATTAAATTGATTGAAATATGGAATTTAATGCTCAAAATCAGATTGGGGGTTCCGTATGTGGCGTGTTACTGTAATTAGTGATGGAGAAGGACTATTGGAATTTCGACTTGCTGATATCACTAGCAATAAAGAAGAAGGAATTCTTTTCCCGAATGAGTTATTGAGAAAAATAATCGAGATAAGTCGTGTTGAGGAACACTATCAACTCTATTTCGGAATAAAAGAGATCACAAAGGGGGGGAAATACGAGTTGGATCGACGTGAGAGACGAAAAGTGAAGCTTGGGATCCATCAAGAGGTTTCAAAGTTTCTACTTCTTTTTGCAGCTCCAATGGAAAAGCTAACAAATCTTTATGGAGTTGCTTTACTCCTACGAACTATCGAGAATGGTTTCGAAGCTGTTGGAATCTGGATATCGGATTTCACTAAAGCATATGGACCGGAAAGTACTGATCGAGTCTTTTCTACTCTCCAGCTTGCAATTACTGAGCCCTCTCTTTTTTTACATGTATATTTATTTCTACCTACCATGAAACGTACATCTAATTGAATTGACGATATCCATACATCTACAATTGGCTGTTTTCGGTTTACTATATAATTGGATGTTATTTAATGTTTAAGATTCAATCTTATGCTACTTGGAACGTAACTCTAATGTGATCTTCTATATTTTGCCTAGTTAGCTTAGTTTCTCAGTCTCGTTACCTTTTTTCCATTGTTTTTAGTAATACAACGGCTTCACTTGCCACTTTGCTTGCTTCTTCTTCTCCTCTCTTTTCAAATTCACCTGTCACACGATTAGCATAAACGGCACATATACATCCTGCTTGGAGACCAAAGACACTAGCTAGCGTGAAAAGACAGGATGCCTCCATTTCGAAGTTAAGTACATTGGTTCGTTGGAGCATCGGAAGAATGGTGTCTGTGAATACTTGCTTATAGTTTTTAAAGCCCGGTCGACCTTGTCCGAGATAGAATGAATCACTACTTGCAGTTATACCAACATGATAAGGAATGTCGAGGGTCTCCGCAGCTTGGATTAAGGATGTTGTGACTTGGTAATCGCTGATCGCTGGATATTCAATAGGAACATAATATGTACTTGTATGCTCGAGTCTGACTGCACCGAGTGAGATTACTAATTCCCCACATTTGATCTCTTTTCGGAGTGAACCACACGAACCGACACGGATGAGTGTCTTGGCACCGATATTTGCTAATTCTGTGACTGCAATTTCCATCGAACTTGGACCAATTCCCGTACTTGTCACAGCGAGCGGTATTTTTCTGTAGTTACCGTAATATGTGATAAACTCTCGATGTTCTGCGACTTTTTCGAATGTATCCCAGGTTTCCGCAATTTTTTTGCTTCGTGCTGGATCACCAGGCAACAGGACACATTCAGGGATATCACCTGGTGCTAACGCAATATGGTATTGTTTGCCTTCAAATTCTGGGCTTTCCGCTTTTGAGTAAACACCCTTTTTCAACTTAATATCCCCCACGAATAGCGCAAATCAATCCTACTCACTGGATTTTTCTTAGGATTTTAAAAACATATTAAATTGTCTAAATCTTTAGGATATTGTTGTATATTGGTTACTATTCTGTACTAAGTGGACAGATAATTGTCTAGCGCTTGGGAATTACATTCACAAGTCCACTTTGCATGTGTTTTGTTGTATATATTAGTTAGTACGCTACAAATAGCCTAAAATGGCATAAGGAGTGTAAAAACGCCGGCAGTTACCAGGTATTTAATGATTATGACAAGTTTTTCTCCTGGAATGTTAGATAGTGCCCGTAATTCATTGAACGGTCTTGGAGCTTTCTCTATTGCTGTGATAATTCGCCGCAAATTACTTTCAGGCACTCCTATTTCTCCACAAAAATCTTCAAATTCCTTGCTCCAACGGATTGTTTCAAGGAATATTCGCCTCCCATCAACTTTACCAACATCAAACCCAACATATGAGGTCTTAATTACCTCAGGATCGGTGGATGAGGAAGGTTGAAGCATAAGATAAAGGAGTACGGAGTCTAACTCGTCCATGATAATGTTTGTTAGGTCCCCCGCATTATCTGCCCGCGCTACCATCTTAACGAGACCGTCAATAGCTGCTTGGGCTGTATAACTTATCTCATCTGTTATGAGAGTCGCTATTATGGGCTTTTCATCTTGATCAATCGATTCACTCCATTGTATTCGCATTCCTGGCAAATTGATATGAGATATTGGCTGTTCTTCTTCTGAAAGTGCCTTCCCTTTTTTAGCCACTTCAACAATGGTTCGTAGATCGTTTGGGGTGATTGAAAAATCTTCAGTGGATCCTAGGTTCATTATCCAAGGCTCAGGGATCATTTCTGAGAAAATAATTAATTTTCGAATTTTTGGCCGTGAAATAGGCATTTTTTTCACGTTCTTAAAATTTCTGCTTGATTGTAGCTCAGTTCTAGAACGTTTTTAAACTCGATTTTAATCTCTTTGAAGTTCATGTTTAAGTTGAAAGACCTCATCAGACCATCAATGGAATTACATCATATGTTTATAAACATAGTTTAAGGTATCCTTGAGCTACCCAATGGCGAGAAGATGAAAGATCTATCCGATTTTCTGAACTTTCTGATTTACCAAATCGTTTCAAGATTCCAGCATATGATCCTATTCAATACTGATGCCTGAAAAAGTTCAATATACCCCTCTTTTATTTGGGTTTACTTTATTATGATAACACTGGAACATCAAGCTGCTGAATGTATGGGGGGGAAAAACTTATTCGACATGTATTGGTACGTGTGATAGCAAACACAAGTAATGATAAAACCCATGGGTGTAAATATGAGTAAAGATGAGACTGCGTTTAGAACTATGGATATCTATGACCTTATCATGCTCCTCTCGTCTCTGAGTGAGTTAAAGAGGCGGATATTGATAGCACTTGCCCATTTAGCTCCTAAAGCAGTGTCAGGGGTTCAATTAACAAGACTCATCAATTATAGTGGGAAGTCACGCACCCTCTATCGTGGGGTTCTTGATGAGCTTGTTTCAGATAGTCTCATCTTAGCAGATAAATTAACTCCACGTCTTTATAGTGTGCGAATAAATCACGAACATCCCCTAATACAAACCTTGATTCAACTAGCTAAGAAGCATGGAAGTGAGTTAAAAGCCGTTTATGGAAAAATACTTCAAGAAAAGGAATAAAGAAGAGGAATGAGATGAATTCTGAAGAGGATGAATGGCTAACAGAGATTGTTACTAGTCAAAAGAGAGTTTTTATCATCTCTGGACTTTTTTTACTATTAACTGTAGTTATCATTCCTGTAGGAATTATTCTTCTTCGAGTTGAACCCAAATTTGTGATCTTAGAAGAGGAGAGTAAACCTCCCACTGAACTGGAAGATCACTTCTTATTGGCCTTTACGCTCATTACAGTTGGGATTCTGTTATTATTCTTGGTTATTTATCTTTGGCAATATCATACACCTAGGGGAGTACGTCATCAGCTCCAGAACTTACAAGAACTTATGTCTGCAACATTAAAAACCCACCGAAGAGTAAATCAACTGTATTTGCCAGATGGTTCCACAGTTACAGTCAAATACATCCCGTATCGATGGACTACCAATGAATTTTGTGGATTCCACCTACACTCTTCGCCGCTGGCGGCGATATCTGAAGCTGTAAAACAAGAAGCACTTCGAGGGGGATTTGTAATAAATCAAAGAAGTATCCTGAGTACAAATTGTTCTCTTGAAGAATTCTTTCCACGAACTCTTTTACTATACAAGACGATCCAACGAATTAGTCAATACGGCTAGTGACTTAAAATTCCTGATTGCATTTCTAGGCCATGGTCCCACACTTGTTAGACGACAGTTTGTAAGCTGCGGTTCTCTCTAATAGATATAATTGCATGTGAAGTAAACATTCTGAAGTTTCTTTCCACTCTCCGATCCATGAAGGATATATGTTAGAATGTATTTGATGGGCTTTTACGTACAGGAAAAGACCTTCAATCTTGTTTAAACATGACATTGAATCATCTCAAGAAGTTAAAAGATGAAGGGCGAGTCCAAAATGAGTAAGGGATATGGTTTCACTTGAGAAACAGACACATAAATCAGACAAAAAAGAACTTCGAAAATTAACCATATCAGCTCCCAACCCCCAAGATAGGTATATAAATTTGTAAATGAAAACGAAATCTTAGAAAATGTCACTTTAAACATGACTAAGATAAATGTTTTAGGAATATGATATGGAAACGTGCCTTTTATTTAATTTAGAAAAAAATCAAGGACATTAGTATATCCCTCATTTAATTCCACAATCATTGATAGAACTATTTAACGATAATTTGTTAAAGAATTCCATATCGAGTAGCTATGAAATGAGGTTGAAAATCCTATAGAGCCAAGATAATATAAAATGTGGATGTACTAATTTATCGCGCTATTTACCATAAAATAAACGCTTTGCATTTATCTCGGGCAATCCTGCATTTAGAATAGCTTTTGAAGCAGCTTCTACATTATAAGGAACACACTCAAAAGACAGGTCAACTTGGTCGCCAGTAATGGTTAATATTACATAATTTGCATTTGGATCGCCGTCTCTTGGTTGACCCACACTACCGGGATTTATCACAATGCCCTTGTTAACTTTTATTTGAAAAGGAATATGGGTGTGACCAAGGATGACCAGATCACTTTCTGCATCGGTCAAGAGTTGGGAAAAATAGGATTTGGGAAGATAGGGATAAATATACTCCGTCAAGGGTTCCTTAAATGAACCATGTACTGTTAAAATCTCAATGTTTTCGACTTGTAACCATTGCATAAAACTTAGTTGCTGTATGTAGCGCTTATGCATCTTATCTAACTGTTCCCCTGTCCAAAGTGCAGCCAAAGCTGCATGGGAAACCAATCCAGTTGGTTCTTTCAAGACTGAACATACATCATGATTACCAAGAATATTCAAAATACTAAATTCCTTTAGCCGTTCAATCACTTCATTGGGATTGGCACCATACCCCACGGTATCTCCACAGGCGATGAGGACATCGACATCTTCTAAACGACTCAAAACGACATCTAGGGCATGAATATTTGAATGAATATCCGAAATCACGCCTATCCTCAACATGGTTCTACGAATCCCACTGTTTTGATTTAGTTCTAATGGATTAGTTCTCATTTATTGAGGAGATCTTCTCAAATTTGAGATGATTCATATAATGACCTATTCTCGATCTAAAAGGGGTGGTAATTCTTAAGCCCAAGTGCCAGAATTAATCTTAGATTCACTAAAATTAACTTGGGAGTTCATGCTTTTAAACCCTACATAAATCAACTCATATGTGAATTATATAGGTCATTAGTAGTGGTTCCTATACTTGTTAAGTATTTAGTAAGGTTTTTTGTTAGGTTAGTTAATATCTTCATTAAAAAGTTATTTCGATAAAAACGATCTTATAATAAGTTTTAGATCGGTTTAACTACCGATCAATCAAAGGCCCTCTTTTGACGGCTTCAAAAGGCTTTAAATATGCGTATAATTAAGCCCACATATCTCTCGTAC
>JABAOC010001360.1_pt3 | contig 16955 bp, 21 predicted proteins | sample 7062161 | NCBI WGS metagenome assembly JABAOC01 (sample SAMN14538625, study PRJNA623070) | marine sediment metagenome | biome: marine biome [ENVO:00000428]; feature: marine pelagic biome [ENVO:01000023]; material: deep marine sediment [ENVO:00002113] | place: India: Gulf of Khambhat ... | reverse complement strand
GTCGATCCAATTGCGGGCGAGAACGTACATCAGTGGGGGAAACGCCGCGGCCACGGTGCCTAGTACGTGGAGTCGTTTTCTCCCGTACTTGTCCGAGAGGAAGCCACTGGGGATTTGCATCACCGCGGCAACGGCGTTCGCTAGGGAGAAGACTAACCCCAACTCGGTCATGGATGCGCCAAGAGAATCGCGGATGTAAATCGGCCAGATCGGCGCTATCAGATCAATGGCTAGGGAATTCACTAGGAAGATAGCAGAAAGCAGGAGGATGACTCGTCCATACGTCATGAACCGGTTCAATTCTGCGTCTCCTAGTCAAATTGATCGACCGACCCTTCCGAACCTGTGGTCGGGTATATAAGAATTGTGCCTCAAGCATGCAGATTTGAGGTGACGCGCTAGAAATGGTCTTCCAACAGCCGACGCAGTGCACGTCTGAGCATCTCGGAGAGTGAGGAGAGTCCCATGCCGAGGCGTTCGGCGAGTTGCCGCATCGTGATCTTGCGCGGATATTCAAAGAATCCCATTTTCAGCGCTAACCATAAGACGCGTTCTTGCTTTTCTGTGAGCGTCGTGCTCCGCGGTTTGAACTTTCCCACTTCCAGAACCTCAAAGTTGATACCTTGTGCGTCGAGAGCAGAGATGATTTGCTGATACGCACCAGGATTGGGTGCGACGAAGCTGTAGACGATCCGGCGGCCTTTGACATGCCGCGCTGAGATCAGAAAGGCACTGCTGGCCAAGATCGTGTTGCATATGTCACACCCATCCGTGTTGAACCACGCGGAGGTGATCTCCCCCGATTGGTCACTGCGGGTCTCGGCGAAAAGATCTTCTGGCAGACGGGCGAATTCTTCTGGAGACATCTTAATCAGATGCCTCGTTAGTCCTCGGGGTCGGCCTCGGATGTCGACTAACGCATACTTCTCAATCCCGGCGGTCTCCAACATCCGTAGCCCTTTGCATTGCGTGTTTTCGATCTCCATGGCAACGTAATATGGTTCATCTAACGGTTGGCTCATTGTAACGATCACCGAACATGTTCGGGGTACACTTATCTCCTACATTTACCTATAATAAAAGTGTGTCGAAAGATGGGGAATGATATGAGACATTGTGATGGAAAAGAAGTCGAAATCAGCAAGACAGAACGCCGTAAGGAAGCGTCAACAGACTCCTGGTACTTCACACACGCCTAGACCGCAGGGCACCCTACACACCGCACAGGGAGAACTCTTTTCTACAGTCCTGACAAGTCACTAGGCAGTATACGGTGTGACATTCGGGTGAGACTGAAGCCGGTGGAAACTACTACTTGCAGATGGGACGACGTTGACGTTCATGAACTCGCCACCCTGACCCGTGCGGCTTCGGCAACTCCGCGTCGAGTGGGACTAACTGCTCCGAGGCTGGAGAATTGGCTTAACGGGCTAGAATTCGACGTTGCCCCAGTGACAGTGCAGGCGCGTGCTGCTGGAGACCTGGTGGGATGGCTGCTGTTGTTCAAGCACGATGGCAAGCGAGCGGAAATTAACCCGTGGGCGCTCAATGGGCATCCGTTTGTTGGTGCGCAGAAGGATTTTGAGCAAGTCGCTTCACAGCTCATAACGCACGCGCTTGGATATGCGAAGCGACACGGGCTGACGCGAATTGAGCTCTCCTTTCGTCGTGCAGGCGAACCTGCACAGCCCGCTGCAAATTACAAACGGTTCTACGAATCGCTGGGTATGCGGTTGGTGACGGAGACAGTGATCATGCGATGTGTGCTTGCCGAAGTTGACGTGGAAGAGCCTTCCGTCCCTTTTGAAGTCAAGCCGCTCACAGAGGTCGACCAGGCGGCGCTCTATCAGTGTTACTATCAGACGTTTAACACGGGGCAAGATCATTTTTTCTTCGATCAGACCGAGGAGGAACGACGCGTGTTCTTCAACCAGACCTTTGACAGATCAGAGCCCTTCAACGAGGACACCTCATTAGTTGCTACAAAGGACCAACAAATCATCGGATTCTCACTGGTCCGGCCGACGCATGGGGAAGGAAATTGCCACGTGTGGATGTTTGGTATTCATCCGGATCACCGAAGAAGAGGACTAGGGAAATCCCTCCTACGGCTTGTCATGAAGACGGCTCAGCAGAGATTCAGAACCATGAGTGTGGCGTGTGAACTCACCAATCGACCAGCCCTAAACCTGTATCGAAGTCACGGATTCAAGGACGAATTCAGCAAAATCGAATACTCGTGGAAGGCTGGAAAGCCCTAGTCTTCCAGGCGGGCGCCCGCTGCGCGCGACGGCGCGGCACCCCAGTGACATTACATGGTCATTCTGCGATTTCTAGCCCCAACTGAGGAACGCCTCGTGGCGCATGGGTGGGGTTGATGTCGCCACGTATGCTGATGATATCCTGTTTCAGAGGGATGAGCTTTCCCGAAGAATCTATGGCTTCTTGGACTAGGCGGTACAATCCAAAACAACAGGGAACTTCCATATTGACGACTGTCACGCTTCGGATATTGGATCGCTTGACTATTTCAGTCAACTTCTTCTTGTAGAACTCAGCATCATCCAGTTTGGGACACCCGATCACAAGCGTTCTGCCCTTTAAGAAGTGGTCATGAAAGTCGGCGTAGGCGAAGGGCACACAATCCGCGGCTACAAGGAGATCCGCGTTCTCCAAGAAAGATGCTGTGGACGGCAACAATCTCAATTGCACGGGCCACTGGGCGAGCCTGGATTCGTTCTTTGCTGGAATCCCCTTGGATTCACCCTGGGTCAGCTTTCGTTCAAAATGCATTACTTGGGCTGAGGGACAGGATTGATGAATAGGATGAGCATGGTGAACTGTGGGCGCGGATGGTTTCTTCTTCAAATGTTCTTCGACCGCTTCTTCATCGAATTCTTCAGCCTCTCTCGTTTCAATGATGATGGCGCCTTGGGGGCACTCTCCCAAGCAAGCGCCTAGGCCATCGCAATATTTGTCACGGACCAGCTTCGCTTTTCCGTCAACGATTTCGAGGGCACCTTCGGCGCACGCAGGGATACATAAGCCACAGCCCGTGCATTTGTCTTCATCGATTTTGACGATGCTTCGCTGCACCATGCGTTTATCACCGTCTGTTAATGTCGCGTCAAGTAGAGGGACCGTGCGGCATCTTTCTTCTTCTGCTCTTGGAGTCCCTTAGTGGTTAGACATTGTCCGTCTGTGGGGCAGTATTTCTCGGCATGATAGGCGAAGGTGTTGAAGAGCCGTTCCATGGTCTCCTTGTTCAGCGAGTAGAACCGCTCCTTCTTGCGTCTCTCCGAAAAGACAAATCGACATCGTTCTAAGGGTTTCAAGTTGTGCGATATCATGCTTTGCTCTTGGTTCAACGCCCCAGCAATCGCAGTCACGTTTTTTGGCCCATCGCGGAGGAGTTCCAGAATCGCCAAGCGCGTCGGATTGGCTAAAGTTGAAAAGAATTGATGGCATGTCTCACTCAAGTTTCGTTTCACGGTGACCACCGATTAGATGAATTAAAATTCATATGAATAATATTTCATATCTTTCTTATAAGTCTTCCGAAAAAAAATCAACCACTGATGACTTGACACCCAGCACGCAGCTGAATTCAACCATTGCGCGCAAGGTGAGTGCGAAACTTGTGGGAAAAGTGGAGTGGTTATCTTCTGCGGGCTACGCTGTATACAACGCTCACAAGGATCAAGATTCCCACGATGATGACGGCAAGGGGACCCAGATAGGTCCACACGTCTATGTTTGCCAGCCACGCGAATCCAAGGATCAGAATAATGACGCCCAGGATGATGCCCACAATTGCGCCGCCCTGAGGAAGGCCAAAACATTCACCTTCAAACTCCCGTTCCATCTGCCGCCCCCACGCCTCCGCGCGGCGTCCAAATTCTTCGCCCCACTCTTCCGCACGGCGTTCCAACCGTTTCTCCCGTGAGACCTTCAGAGTCGCCCCGCACTGCGTGCAGTGTTCAGCATCGTCGTCGTTTTTGGCACCACATTTCGAGCAGTAAACCACGGATTTCAACTCCAATGGACACGCGTATGCGCAAAAGCGTTCATAAGCCTTGTGGAGAGCCCAATGCACGCGTCCATTTCCTATGGCGAAGCAACGTATCATAGGTAGATTCATGTTGTTTGGACGAGCGACACTCGTCTCAATTCTGGTGACGGTCTCTGTAGTGCAAAAGAAGAACCAATCACAGAACTAGAAGAACTGAAAGCTCATGCCCGTGGCAAAATCAGCAACGAGGCGTCTTGCGATGGCACTTGCATTTGTTCTCTTCGATGGAGAACTCCAAATCGATTAGTATTTCCTCGACTTCTTCCAGAATCTCCTGATTGCCACTCTTCTTAGCTGCTTCCAACACTGCCTGAGCCTCATCTTTGACTGCCAACACACTTGCCTCTCCCTTCTTGAACGCCGCATATCTTCGCTGTAGTCTTTCAATTGCATCTTGCATGATGCCCAATCTCACGTCATGATTTCGAAGGTGCTTTCTTAAATCTTAGCTTTTTGCGAAGCGTGTGCTGTGTGCCGAAGTCACCGCTTCGAATCCACTGCGGATTTGTCTTGCTCTTCGCCATCTCGGCTGATAAGCCACATGAGAAAATCTTGGGTCAGCTTGTGCATGCGGAGAAGCGTTTTCACTCTGACGCTATCCGTGGATCGATGGAATCGCCACTCCAATGCCGCGAATTCCCTCTGTAATTCCTGAACCCTCGTCTCAAGCTCGTCCGAGCGCATTCGTTTAACTCCGTGTCACACCATTTTGATCTAGAAAAAAGGGAACTTAGCGTTTAGCTATCGACTATGGCTTTCATCGTCGGCTTCAGATTCAAGCTCTGGCTGATGCCGATTTTCGCCGTGTCAGGTTCCAGGTCAATGATCACCGTTACCGACTCAGCGCTCCGCATCTCGAGGTGCGGCTTCAGAAGCACTCTGATGTAGCCGCTGGGAACCTTCCGCAGTTCAAAGTGTGTTCCATCTGGATAGGTTGCGTTCGCCGTTAGCACATGCATCTTTAGTTGGGTGTAGTTCCCCGCCGGGATCTCCATGTCTGAAAGCGTCATAGTTACGTTTTGGAGCGCTAGTAAATCGAAATAGATTGGCGCGTCTCCGAGCAATTCCAGATCAATCCACTCTTCCGTTTCGTTCTCAACTCGCTGGATCGAGAGACTATCAATGGTAATGTTCAGGTGTTTCAGATCCACCGGCTTATCCATCACTTCAATGATTAGTCTACCCTTATCTGAGGCTATGCTGGGCAGTCTTAAACTTGGGAGGTATACGCCGCCGACTACAACACTGGCGATGATCAAAGCCGCAACTAGAACGCCGACAGCTCCATAGATTCCTAGATCTCTAGAATGATCTGCCATTTTCTCCTCTCACTCCTCCTCAGAAGAGACGACAATCCGCTATTTAATGCAACAGATTTGAACAGCCCGTTCAAAATCTTGAACAGACACGCCCTTATCAAACCCGAAGACCTTTAACGCAGACACCGAGAAAAACGAGAGCCGAGGATGCGTGCATTGACGAATAAAGGAGGGCGCAACGATGACCGAGAGTTGTTTTACTGACCCTAAGCACCAACCGACTCCGCAGGAAATCCGAACGGCGCTCGGCTCTTGCTTCCCACTCTGGAAGCGCCTGACCAGCTTCATCGAGAACTCCTACCAGATCGAAGGCACTTGGAGCACATGGGGCCCAGCCAAGAGCGGCTGGAATCTCCGCTACCGACGAAGCGGCAAAGCGCTGGCGGCGCTATATCCCCAACAGGAACGGATCCTGGCGCAGGTTGTACTCGGCAAGGCGCAGGCCGAACGTGCCCTGCAGCTTAAGCTCGGAGAGAAGGTCTCACGGATACTGCAGGCGGCCCCGCAGTTGCGAGACGGGCGGTGGCTGTTCATTCCAGTGACCCGCGAGTCCGATGCTGAGGATGTGGAGAAACTGCTGCTGGCAAAGATGCGACCGCCTCGAAACACCTTATAAGGGCTAGGGTGATACCAACTGAGCCAATGTTGCGGGAGGACAACGGAGGGTTATTGAGATGATTCCGAGACAGGCATTCGGACGTACAGGTCATCAAAGCACGCGCGTCATCTTCGGCGCTTGGGCACTCAACAAGGCAACACAGGCAAAAGCGGATAGCGCGTTGGCGTTGCTGCAAGAATACGGCGTGAATCACATCGATACCGCGCCTCTGTACGGCAACGCAGAGGAGGTCATCGGCCCCTGGTTGGCCAAGCATCGTAATGACTTCTTCGTGGCCACCAAAACCCGCCGACGCGCACGCCAAGGAGCCTTGGACAACCTGCAGCGATCGTTGGAACGGCTACGTATCGACACCATCGATCTCTGGCAGATGCATGGCCTGACCAACCGAGCCGGGTGGGAAAAAGCGATGGGCCCTGGGGGCGCCTTGGAGGCCTTTATTGAAGCGCGTGACACAGGATTGGTGCGGTTTCTAGGCGTCACCGGCCACGGGCCCAAGGTACCAGCTATGCACACGCACAGCTTGGCGCGGTTTGATTTCGATACCGTCTTATTGCCGTACAACTACATGCTGATGCATAATCCCCGCTATGCTGCAGACTTCAAGGAGTTAGTTGCGATGTGCCGTGAGCGCAACGTGGCAGTGCAAACCATCAAATCCATTGCGCGGCGGCCATGGGGGAGCCGTCACAAGACTTGCAACACGTATTTCTATGAGCCATTAGTGACGCAAGACGCCATTGACACGTCGGTGCATTGGGCATTGGGGCTCCCGGACAGCTTTCTGATCACAGCGGGAGATATGCAGCTGCTGCCCAAGATGTTGGATGCGGCCAATCGGTTTGAAAAGCGACCATCCGATGCAGAAATGAACGCTATCGTTGATGAGTTTGATATCCAACAGATTTTCTCGCGGGTGGCAGAGCGCAAGGGACATCGGGCACGCGGACCTCAAACCTGGGGCGGCCAAATGTGTCGGGCGCTTGAAGGACTAATTCGTGAGGGATTCTTCAAACATCCCAATAAGCGAACGCCAGAGCAAGTGGTCAATGCCTTAGCGTCAACAGGTCTCTCGACTGAGGGCAAAGAGAAGAACATTGCAAATGCTCTCGCGGGAAGAGTGCAGAAGGGAGTCTTGAAAAGAGTCAAGGTCTCAAACGAATGGGTCTACTGGACAGAATAGTTCAGCTGCAGAAAAAGAAGGGAGTTTGCGGGGAAAATCGGGCGATATCCCCACGGGTCGCCGGTGCGAGTCCCCGACCCTCTGCATGCACGCAAGGAAGAGAAGAGTTCCGATGAAAGAGAAGCGTGAAAGACTGATGGACCTTTGCGGATGCGTTTGGGAGATTCAGGAAGGCATATGGGTTTGTGTACGGCGTTGTCATAAGCACAGCAAACCGAAGTCAAAAAGACCTTATCGACCCAAGGCTGAAAGCGTACGGAGTGGCGGCAAATTCGATTAGCTCCGGGTTGTAGCAGGTAACATCACCGGACAAATCTTCCGCCATTTTCAACATGGTGGTGCGGGGGGTGGGATTCGAACCCGATCCCCACTGGAGACATCTCCCGCAACCTCCCCCCTTTTTTCTGCGCGTGCTTGATATCTTTCTCTCTGGAAGATATGTCAAAAATGTTTAGGGTAAAAGAGAGTAAGAGAGTAGACATGTAGGTAAGTAGTTGGGTTGGGTTGGGGGCCAAATTTTAACCTTTCTCTCTCTTCTGCTGTGCTGTTCTTGTCTCTACTCTCTTCTTCTTTACTCATGTCTCTCTACTCTTTCACACACAAGAGACATATAGAAGCCGAAATTTAACCTCTCTCTCACAAAAAACGTAAAGATAAACGGGGATATCTGTCGAAACAATATACTACCGTCTAAATTGTTGTGAGGTTTTCATTGCGCACGCGACTAAAAGACGTCTATCAACGAAACTTCTGATCTAACCATATCAGGAAAACATTGTGATTTTGGCAGACTTGCTAGAGATTTACACACGCAAAAACTGTTATTTATGGATCTAATTACAGCCTATGGCTTGTGGGTGAGTGTTTTGAGGGGCGAGAATTGTTTTGCCTCAAAAGTTGCGGTTGTAGGTGCGGGTTTCGTTGGAATGTCCTTTGCTTATTCTTTAATGATTCAAGGAACCATTTCAGAAATCGTTATCATTGATATCGATAGAAAAAAGGCAGAGGGTGAAGCCATGGACCTAAATCATGGAATGTCTTTTGTAAGACCTGCAAAAATCCGGGCAGGAGATTATTCGAATTGTGAAGGAGCAGACATAGTTGTCCTTACCGCTGGTGTAGCTCAGAAACCGGGTGAATCCCGTCTGGAGCTTGTGGACAGAAACGTCAAAATATTTCGCCAAATCATCTCAAAGATAACGGAATACAACAAGGAATGTATTCTTTTGGTGGCTACTAATCCGGTTGACATAATGACTTATGTGTCGCTTAAGCTTTCAGGTTTTCCCTCTAACAGAGTAATCGGTTCTGGAACAATTCTGGACACTTCGCGTCTACGCTATCTGCTTGGAGAATACTTGAATATCGACCCAAGGAACGTTCATGCATATATTATTGGTGAACATGGAGATAGCGAAGTTCCAGTTTGGAGCTTGGCAAACGTTGCAGGCACACGATTAAGAGATTATTGTCCAGTCTGCGGTCAAAAGTACGATGAAACCTACCTAGACAGATTGTTTGAACAGGTTAGAAATGCGGCATACAAGATTATTGAACTGAAAGGCAGAACATATTATGCAATTGGGCTTGGTCTGACAAGAATTGTGGAAAGCATAATGCGAGATGAGAATGCGGTTCTCACGGTTTCCAGTTTGCTCCAAGACTATTATGGAGTAAGTGACATTTGCCTCAGCGTTCCAACAATCATCAATAGAAATGGCGTCAGAGAAGTCCTAAGGCTGCCATTAGAAAACGAAGAAATCAAGCAGTTCCAAAACTCCGCAACAATCTTGAGGAAAATAGTACAGTCATCAGATTTATAGTAATTGATCCAAATGTGCAATTGTATGCGAGATCAAAATACTCAAAATCCACTTGCGCAGCCATGAAAAAGAGGCTAGAAGGTCACATATCAAAGTCACAAGAGGAGTCAGCTATCAAAGTCATATGAGGGAGTAGAATGGAGCACAAGAATCACAGTATGCATTCCGGAATGAAACATGAGATGTCTAAAGAGAACATGCAAGGAATGAAGCATGGATCTGGCCATATGATGCATACAGGAATGTTTAAGAGACGATTTTTTGTCTGCCTCATCTTCACTATTCCTGTCTTGCTTCTTTCCCAAACCATTCAGACATGGCTGCATTTCACAATTACAGTACCTTATCAAGATTACATTCTATTAGCGTTGGCCGCCATCATTTACGTCTATGGCGGTTGGCCCTTCCTGAAAGGGTTAACGGAAGAGCTGAGAAAGCCGCAGCCAGGGATGATGACGCTTATTGGCACGGCAATCTCGGTGGCTTTCTTCTTTTCAGCTGCGACGGTGTTTTTCCCGATTGGAAGCGACTTCTTCTGGGAACTCGCGACACTCATCGATGTCATGCTTTTTGGTCATTGGATTGAGGCTAGGAGCGTTCTTGGCGCTTCAAGGGCACTTGAAGAGCTCGTCAAAATAATGCCTACTTTTGCTCACGTGGTGAAGGACGGGGAAACTGTGGATGTCCCTGTTTCGGAGCTAAGGGTGGGCGATGTGGTTTTGGTTCGTCCAGGCGAGAAAGTTCCTTCTGACGGTTTAGTGGTTGAAGGTGAATCGTTTGTTAACGAGGCTCTGATTACGGGTGAATCGAAACCTGTTCACAAACAGAGTGATGATAAGGTGATAGGTGGAGCAGTAAACGGTGATGGAGTCCTCAAAACTAAGATTGAGAAAACAGGCGAGGAAACCTACTTGTCCCAAGTTATTAAGCTGGTCAGACAGGCTCAGGAAAGCAGGTCCAGAACACAGGACCTGGCAAACCGGGCGGCGGCATTTCTGTTTTACGTCGCTGTGGCAGTGGGCGCAATAACTTTCATCGTTTGGTTCTTCCTTGGAAGCACTCAATTTGCGCTCACGAGGACAGTGACGGTTTTGGTCATAGCTTGCCCTCATGCATTGGGATTGGCTATTCCTTTGGTTGTGGCTCTTTCAACCTCGATTACAGCAAAGAGCGGGATCTTGATCCGAGACCGAAAAGCCTTTGAAGAGATCAGAAACGTAAATGCGGTGGTTTTTGATAAGACAGGCACTTTGACGATGGGTCAATTTGGCGTCAGCGACGTTGTTTCCTATATTCCAGAGGATAGACTTCTGAGTTTGACAGCCGCTGTGGAACAAGACTCTGAACATATCATCGCTAAAGCCATCGTTGAATATGCAAAAGCAAAGAACATTGAAATTGCTAACGCCTCAGATTTCAGAGCTCTTCCAGGAAAGGGCGCCGAAGCAAAGGTGGGAAAGAGCAAAGTCAGCGTAGGAAGCCCAAACCTTCTGAAAGAGTTGAACATTAAGGCAGATGACGGGAGACTAGTTGAGCTTCAAGAGCAGGGCAAGACTGTTGTTTTTACTGTTGTTGATGGGAAACTTGCAGGTGCCTTCGCTCTTGCTGACAAGATCCGTGAAGAATCACGAATGGCTATTCAGGATTTGAAGGCAAAGGGGATAAAGGTCTATATGTTAACTGGCGATGCTGAGGCGGTCGCAAAGGGCGTTTCGAAAGAACTTGGAATTGATGATTATTTTGCTCAGGTGTTGCCTGATCAGAAAGCTGCAAAGATCACGTCTTTGAAAGACCAGCGCCTCAAGGTGGCTATGGTTGGAGATGGCATTAATGACGCTCCTGCTTTGGTCACGGCGGATGTAGGTGTGGCTATTGGGGCAGGAACCGATGTGGCGATTGAGAGCGCTGACATTATTCTTGTGAAGAATGACCCTCGGGATGTTCCGAAGGTGGCGGAGCTTTCTAAGAAAACGTATTCTAAGATGATTCAGAATCTGTGGTGGGCTGCAGGTTACAACATATTTGCGATTCCTTTGGCTGCGGGGATTCTCGCGAATTTCGGAGTAATTATAGACCCAGCTGTGGGAGCGATTCTAATGTCCCTTAGCACTATTTTGGTGGGGATAAACAGTCAAACGCTGCGAAGATATGAACCGGAAACCGAGTAAATGCGCATCCAGCTGAACACATAGCTTGGGGCATTGTAATGCTAGTATTCTCCATTGCAGGCTTCATAGGCATGGGTGGTTACATGATAGGTGCAATACTTGGCATGGCTGGAGGGGCAATAGCTCTAAGCTACAGAACACGCGCCGCGGCGCAGAAAGAACCAGAGAGTAGCTGAGTCCAAATGACTCTTCTAATAGCGATTCGCGTGAATTTCGGTTGATTTTTCATTAGTTAGATTTTATGCGGAGAATCGCCATGCCGCCTAACCACAGCATTATACTTTAACGACGCGCTTAAATCAACTTATGAGACCATGTTTTGAGGCGATTTTATGTTCAATAATTTGGCTTTGATGATGGTGATGATGTGGCCGTTCATTCCAATGTTTCTTATTGAATTACATTTTGCAGTTGATTTCTGGCGACGGTTCGGTCTTTGGACGTATTTGTTTATATTCATTGAATGGTTACCTATAGCATTCGTCCTGTACTCTTTTCGAGAACCTATTCTTTATCATGAAGTCGCACTCGGCGTACCTCTCTTTGTCTTAGGCATTACAGCAGTATCAGCAGGTATCGCCTTGCACGCTTGGACTGCAAAACTGCTTGGAATCAAGGCCACAATTGGATTCACTGAACTGAAACCAGACAACGAAGCTGAGAAACAAGCTCTCATAACGTCGGGGCCTTTTTCGGTTGTGAGACATCCTTCTTATTGGGCACACACTTCAATCATAACAGGAATTTTCTTAATCACTGGCATAATCGCGGTCGGGATTGTTGCAGTAATCGATTTAGGAATAACATACTTCATTACAACCGAGCTTGAGGACAAAGAGCTAATCGCAAGGTTTGGAGATCAATACAGAGAGTACCAAAGGCAAGTTCCAAAATTTTTCCCAAAGCTCAAACTAACAAACGAAAAAAACACTGCGACGATGCCCCAGGCTGTATGTTCAGCTGGATGCGCATTTAGCATTATGGCGCCAATCAAAACGAATATCCCACAAACTACGGTAACTATCGAAACCCCAGTTCTCCATCCTGAATTGTAGCCGAACCGGTAGCCGCCCATCATTTCAGGTCCCATTCCGTAGTAAGTATCATAGGGTGATGCAAAGGCTGACAAGAAAGCTGCAATGGCGCTTCCTGCTGTGATTACGAGTCCGCCGATAAGAGACAGAACAAAGGCGATAGTTCGCACAGAACTTACACTCATCCTATTTTTCACCTCCTAGCTGTACTCAACCCGAAACTACAAACGCTATCAGCAACATGGAGTTTAAACTGTTTTTCAACAGCAGTTTAATTGAAATTCTGGATTTCAGGAAAAAAGGGAAATGAGGGTAATTTGAGCGAGATTTAGAGAGAGTTCAACATCATTTAATGTTACATCTAACAGTGCGCACAGTATTCTCGTGCCTGTTGTTCTAGGGTTTCTTGAAGAGTACGTATACTCCAAACAGCATCACCACACCAGCCAGCAACTGAACTAGCGTGAACGCTTCTCTCAGCACGACGAAAGCAAACAGGGCACCAAAGAGCGAGGAGATCGAAAAGACAACCCCTGTTCTCATCGAGCCTATTTCTCTCAAGGCAAATAGGAAAAGCAGGATTGAAAACGCTATACTGAAGGCTCCGACTGAAAATATGTAAGGTATCGAAGCCAGCGGAATGCCTAGGCTTACTCCCGACAGGAGCGAAGCTAGCAGAAGTACTGTTCCTCCGATCGTGCATTTCAGCCCAGTCACCAACACAATATCCCTCTTCTTGCTTAGAAACCTGCTGAGATTATTGTCCACACCCCAAGAGAAACAGGCGCCCACCACCAGTAAATTACCTGTAGCTTCAGACGAGAGGGTGAGCCTGTGAAACTCCCCTCGCGTGGTCAGGAACACTACTCCGACAATCAACAGCCCGATGGCTACATAGTCTCTTCTCGTTCCTCTCTCTTTCAAGAAGGCAAGGGCGATGAGAACCGTGAAGAGTGCTTCGGTGTTGAGCAAGAGGGAAGCATTGACTGCAGTGGTCTCGTTCAGTCCATACAAGAGCATGAAGGGCGCAAGGACGGACCCAAACAGAATGACGACCCCAAGAATCCCGTAGTCCTTCTTCGAGATCGTCGTCTCGGTTTCCGTGGGAGTCTCCAAAAGGGCTAGGAGTTTCTTGTGCAGAGGAGACAAGTGGATACCGAAGAGCAGGAGGCCCCCAACGAGGTAGATGGATCCCGCAATGACCAGCGGATGAACGTTCTTGAGGGCTATCTTATTCAGCGTGGAACTCATGCCAAACAGGACGGCTGAGAAGATGGCACCTACGTATCCCCAGTGATGCGTCATTGCACTTAGGTTTCTAAGAGCGTCTCGATTTTATGACTTGTGGACGAACCGTCGATTGGTGAACTAGGTTGGACACCCACCCCCCTCCCAATCATGAGAGTCCCTCCCCCTTACCGACAAACCTTTCTGAATAAACCCTGCCCGAGTTTCCCCCTGGCAAAAGCTTAGCAATGTGGAAAGCTGACTCACGATTTGCAGGACACAAGCGACAGGAAGCAGAAGTAGAAGTGTCAAGGGTTTGTGCCAGCGCTAGACTGTTAAACGAGCTACGTATTTTTCGCCCTTCGTTGCTATTCGGTAGACGCCTCTGGCGATTCTGCCAATGTAACTCTTACTCTCATGCATGCATACAGAAAAAAAGAGAAGAATCGGAGAACGGAATACTTACATTTCTTTTACGAGTTTGCTTATTTCTTCCCCTGTGAATCCTGTGAGTGTCTCGGTTCGGAGCAAGCCTTTACTGCCCCAGCTTAGAAGCGCTTTGGTAATTGTCTCTGCATTTGGGGCTTCAAAGATACCGACAAAATCATAGCGTCCCATCGTGAACACAAATGCGGTTATTTTTACTCCGTAAGATTTGAAGACCGCTTTTGCGTCCTGGAGATTTTCTGGTAACGCCTTTATTGTCTCCATCCGTTTCTGAGTGAACTTCCCAAGAATTACGAAATGTGGCATGTTTTCACCTCCCTCTCAGCAAAAATGAACCGATGAAGTGTCGTGTTTCTTGGATTTAGAGTTTATGGAAGAATTTCTTCGGATTTCATCCATAAGGGTGGTAACGTTTTACTTAACCAGGAAATTAAAAGTGCTGAGGAAACAGAACCTGACTGAGAAGAGACGGGCGGTTCAGGTGGCGATGTCTCCCACAAAACCCCCGTTTTTTTTCTGCATGCACTTGCGCGGAAGGCGAACCGCAAAAAGCATAAAAGAATACTACCGTATGCAGTGCATCAATCTGAGGCTGTTTGTTATCCGGTCAGGTGGGTCTGAATGGAGAAACTGAAGTTCGGGTTTATCATCTCGGGAGTCTTTTTCTTAATCTTCGTCGAGCTTGCGATACTTTTCAAAAATGAAGTTTCCTTGTTTGCGATACTGGAAAATGCATCTGTCGCTTTGGTAGCGTTATTCTACTAGTTCATTGTCATGCATGGGATAATAATATCATAAACGCGCCCTTGAGGGTGATGTTGAGACGAGCATGGAAAGCCTACAAGATAAGATAGCAAGGTTGAAGGAAAGAAAAAGAGTGCTTATACTTGCACACAACTATCAGCGCCCAGAGATTCAGGAGATAGCAGATTATATCGGTTCTTCGTTGCAACTGTGCTTCAGAGCCGCAGAAGCCGAAACCATCAAGTACATAGTGTTCTGTGGGGTTGACTTCATGGCCGAAAGTGCCGCGATCCTAAACCCCGGCAAGACTGTTCTAATTCCAGATGCCAACGCGACGTGTCCTATGGCTGCCATGCTCCCCGTGGAAAAGGTGGTGGAGGCTAGGAGGAGACATCCAGATGCCAAAGTCGTGTTATATGTCAACTCACTGGCCGAGGCCAAAGCAGAAGCAGACGTCGTGTGCACCTCCACGAACGCCGTTCAAATAGTGGACCAACTTGACACCGAAAAGATACTATTTGGCCCTGACTGGAACCTCAGTTGGTATGTACGCAGACACATCGCTGATAAGGATATCATTCCCATGCCGGAACACGGCTATTGCTACGCACACAGGCTTATCGGAAGCGGAGAAGAAGCCCTCCTGCGAAAGCAACAACATCCAGACGCGGAGCTCTTGGTGCATCCCGAGTGCAATCCCAATCTTCAGCTAAAAGCTGACTTCGTGGGCTCAACCGGTCAGATGTTCAAACGCTGCCATCAGTCAAGTTCAAAGAAATTCATCATCGCCACTGAGGTCGGGTTGATTGACCGTCTGAAAAGAGAACTGCCCGGCAGAATCTACTTGCCAGCTATGGAAGCGGCTGTTTGTCATCAGATGAAGCGGCACACACTAGGAAAGGTCTATGAAGCTCTCAAAAGGGAAAGACCTGTAGTAAAAGTGCCAAGGAAGATTGCCGACAGAGCAAGACATGGGATCGAGCAAATGCTAGAGTTCTTGGAATAGAGCAATTGAAACTTAGTCAATACTCAAGGTGATTACGAGACCGCGGAAGATATCGAGCAAATTGGGAGATCATCTATGAAAGCTCTTGCACTACTATCAGGCGGCTTGGACAGCACGTTAGCAGTTAGACTAGTCCAAGACCAAGGCATAGATGTAGTCGCAGTGAATTTTGTGTCTCCTTTCTGTCTTTGCGGGAGAGGCGGATGTGGGGCAGCGGGAATAGCGGAGCAACTACAAATACCACTGAAAACCATCAGTTTAGGTGAAGAATATCTCGCGATAGTGAAGAGTCCCAAGTACGGCTACGGAAAAAACATGAATCCTTGCATCGACTGCAGGATTCTCATGTTCAAGAAAGCGAAGAATTACGCAGAGGAGATAGGCGCTTCTTTTCTCTTGACTGGCGAGGTCCTCGACGAAAGACCAATGTCCCAACACAGGAAAGCATTATACATAATTGAGAAAGAAGCCGAGTTGGAAGGAAAGATCGTAAGACCTTTGTCTGCAAAGCTGCTGCCAATGACTGAAGCGGAAAAGAAAGGGTGGATTGACAAAGAGAAACTTCTAGGCATAAGAGGAAGATCGAGAAAGAAACAGATTGAACTAGTCAAGGAGTTTGGCATCAAGGACTACCCCTGTCCTGCTGGTGGTTGCCTGCTCACTAACAAAGAGTACGCAGCAAAGATGAGAGACCTGTTTGAACACGAGAAGAAAATGAGCATAAAGGATGCTCTTCTCTTGAAGATTGGAAGACATTTCAGGTTTGAGGAAAGCAGAATAATTGTTGGTCGGAATGAAACCGAGAATGAACGATTACGAAACTTAAAAGATATTGATGATTACTCTTTTGAAGTTCCAGACTGTGGTAGTCCGCTGACTCTACTTCAAGGCTCCAAGAAGGAGAAGGCTATAGAAACGGCGGCTGCATTGACTGCGCGTTATTCAGATTCAAAAGAGAAGGAAATCATTGTAAGGTTCGGCGTCCAAGAAATGAATAAAACAATTACAACATCGAAGTTGAGTAGTGAAGAGATAGAGCAGTTGAGAATAAAGTAACTGGAGCGCGCGCATGCTCATTAGTTTCTGCTCTAGGCGAGGTGGCCACGCTTTCGTGCAAATAGTTCTATGCCTAGTCCGATGGCGAGCAGTAGGATTCCCAGCACAACGCCGGCGTTGGTTGCTAGGTACGCAGCGGTGATAACTTTGGCTTCCGTAACCACAAAGTAGCCTGAATCTAGCACCATCCAGAGAAGACACCATGCTGTTGATACGATGAGGGCGAGGGCCGAGCCGAAGCCAATGAGAACACCATT
>JABAOC010006810.1_pt1 | contig 16960 bp, 13 predicted proteins | sample 7062161 | NCBI WGS metagenome assembly JABAOC01 (sample SAMN14538625, study PRJNA623070) | marine sediment metagenome | biome: marine biome [ENVO:00000428]; feature: marine pelagic biome [ENVO:01000023]; material: deep marine sediment [ENVO:00002113] | place: India: Gulf of Khambhat ... | reverse complement strand
TTTTTTAAATAACTCTTGACCGAAACCGCCGCCAGGCCGGCCAACGCGATCAATCCGATCAGGTTCGTCGAGGCCATCATGCCGTTGAACACGTCTCCGATCGACCAGGCTTCTTCGACTTTCATCGTGGCGCCGATAAAGATCACTATACAGAAGATCCACCGGAAGGGCCACTTGATCCATGAACCCAGGAGATAGCTGAAAGAGATCTCTCCATAGTAGGGAACAGCGATTAAGCTGGAATATCCGAAGAGGAAAGAGCTGACCGCCACGATCAATCCTCCAACCCAGGGAATTGCCGCGTTAAACGCCTCGGCTGTCATCTCGGTACTGGTGATTCCTTGATTCCAGACGCCCGTCACCAGGACCGTCAGAGCCGTGAGAGTGCAGATGACGAGTGTGTCTATGAACACATCCAGGGAGGCGATGAGTCCCTGTCTCACCGGCTCGCTGGTCTTGGCTGAGGCATGAAAAACCCCCGCTGTCCCTGTCCCGGCTTCGTTGGAATAGGCCCCCCTGGAAAATCCGTACCGGATGGCATTCCGGATGGTCATGCCCGCGACTCCTCCGGTTACAGCAGAGGGTTTGAACGCGCCCACGAAAATGAGAGAGAGGGCATCGGGAATTTTGTCGTAAAAGAGGGTGATGGTGATCAGAGCGCCCGCGATGTACAGGAAGACCATGATCGGGCTCAGGATTTCTGCGACTCGGGCGATGGATTTGATCCCGCCGATGATGACCAGCCAGGTCAAGACAGCCAGGCCTAAACCCGTGATCCAGGGCTCGATGCCGAGCTGCGTCCTCAGGACCAGGGCAACCGAGTTGGACTGGATGGACGTGGTGGAAAAAAGCGGCTTACAGCCCATGAAAAAAGCGAAGATTCCCGCCAGCCAGGGAAGCCCCAGCCCCTGGCTTATGTAATACATCGGGCCGCCCTTGATCGTCCCGTCTGGCGCTGTGATTTTGAATTTCTGGCCGAGGACAGCTTCCGCCACTTTTGTGGCCATTCCGAAAAAAGCGGCAAGCCACATCCAGAATACCGCCCCGGGTCCTCCCATGGCAATGGCTGTACAGACTCCGGCGATATTTCCGTTCCCGATGACCGCGGCCAGTGATGCGGCTAACGCCTGGAAAGGAGAAATGTCTCCTCTGCGTTCCTTTGCGCTTTCACCGAAATCCCTGTTGCCGAGAAGCAGGCGGAACGATAGCCCGAAGCGGCGCAGCTGGACAAACCGAAACCGGATGGTGAGATAGATGCCAGTCCCGAGGAGAAGGATGAGCATATGCGGACCCCAGACTATATCCCCGAGGAGGCGTATGGAACGCTCGAATAAATCCATGGCTTTTATTATTTGATCTGTTTATCCAGGCTGATACGGTAGTCTTTTTCCTGGGCTGAGATAGCTTTATCGAGAATGCTTTTCAAGAAGGCTCTGTTTTTTTCGCCTTCGGGGAGTTCGGTGATTCCCGAACCCCACACGTCATCCTTTTTCCTGATGATCCTCGGCCAGATCTGATGCCGGAAAAGGTCGATGCTCTGCGGATAGAGGCGGCAGCATCCGTTGAACACTCCCGCGCAGTAGTCTGCAAGCTGGCTGCCAAAACTCTGCGTGAAGTATTCGAAATCGAGGCTGTCTTTGATGTGAGGGAATCTTGGTGGGCGGCCTTCCTCATAGATCTCAGAAAGAGCTTCTTTGAGATGCTTTTCCAGAGCAGGTTCCTCCCGATTCAGAAAAAGAACGCACACGCTTTCGGGTATGACGCGGATTTCCTCTTCGATGACCTTCAGGCAGTGATGGATGTGGAGTTTTAAAATTTCCTTGGTTTCCAGGGGCTTTGTTTGTGTCCTCTCGTTGAAAGTGAGTGTGAAGAGGACGCGGCTGCTCGGGCATTCGTTGAGAAGCTGGAGAGTCCACCTTATGAAGTCGACAAGCCTGTCGAGAGAGTGGTTGCGAAGGATAAAGTACGGCTTATTTTTGGGAACGGGCTCTTTTTTCTGGGAATGTTTGAACAGCGACCAGATGTAGGACCATTTCACTTCTTGTTGGGGATTGACCTGCAGCATGCTTTTTTTGAGGCTGTGGAATTCTGCGTTGAGCCTGATCCAATCCTGGGCTTCCAGGAGAACGGCTGCACGGCAGTAAAAAGGATTTTTGGAGATGAACTTGTCAGTCCGTTCCTTTTTGTATTTTCCTGATTCATCCGAGAAGGCGAAATAGACAGGCATGAAAGCGGGGGTTCCTTTATTTCTTTTTTTTCTTCCTCTTTTTTTTCTTTTTTCTTTGTATTTCCTCGAGGACGTTTTTGTGGAGGGCGAGGAAGTAATACACAATGAGCAGTCCGATGATGAGGGCAAACCGCAGGAGGTTTCCCTGGAAAAGTGAGTAGAAGGCTAAGATTATGATACCGAGGAGAAGAAAGAGATGAATAAAAGCAAATATCATTTTGCCCTGGCCGGCCTGCAGAAGCTCGAGGCTTCACACAATTCTCGATTTTTGATTAAGACAGAAATCTTTTTATTCCTGTATCCGCCGGATGGAGATGATAGTGACAGGTTCTCTTGGGAAATGTTCCAGGCCCTGTTTGGTCATCGTTTTTCCGTTAGCGATCGCATTCACCACATCCATCCCGCTGATGACTTTTCCGAACACAGGGTAGCCATAGCCTTCGGGTGTGTTGTTCCGGTGGTCTAATCCCGCGGAGTTGTTCACTTGATTGATGAAGAAATGGCTGGTGATGCTGTGTATGGGATTCCCCCGCCCCATGGCGATCGTTCCTTTTGTGTTGCTCAACCCGTTTGTCGCCTCGTTCTTTATCGGAGGCTTCGTCGGCTTTGCTTTCAGATCTGCGGATATCCCCCCTGCCTGGATCATGAAACCTTTCCACACGCGGTGGAATATGGTGCCGTCGTAGAATTTCTCATCCACATAGGACAGGAAGTTTTTTACAGTGATCGGAGCCTTGTCAGGAAAAAGCTCGACAATAATATCGCCCTTGGTGGTTTTGATCAGAACTTTGGGATTGCCATCACTGCCAGGACTCATGGCTGGCAGAGCTGTGAGCCATCCCAGGATCGAAATGAGAGTCAGGATTTTTTTCAACATCGACGCCTCCTTGAAAAATTTGCCTCAGGATCGGCAGAATCAAAATATCAGAATTGATACCCCAAATCAACGAAAAAAGGGACAGGCTACTTTTTTCAATAAAGTAGCCTTTCCCCTTTTTCTCATTTTATTGCCATAATCAATAACGATATTGTATCCATGGTGTCATTGCGAGACTAGCCTGGCAATCTCATCCTTGTGTCATTGCGAACGCAGTGTGGCAATCCCGTAAAAATAGATATATTTTTTCTATGAGATTGCCACGTCACTTCGTTCCTCGCAATGACACCAAGACGATGAGATTGCCGAGCCTATTCCGAGCAAATCGAAGGAATTCCACCTCTCCTCGCACTTTTAATCCATCCCATCCTTCTTATGGGATTGCCACGCAGGCTCGCAATGACAAAGAATATTCCATACAGGATTGCCACGTCACTTCGTTCCTCGCAATGACACGAAGAATGACTCGGAATTCATTAATCTTTGATGATTGTTCTCGGAAGGAGAGGGTTGAGGCCGATCAGTATCTTGTAGGCGGAGATTCCGGCCCATCCGGCCATCTCATCCGCAGTGATTTTTTCTTCTCCTTGAGAGCCGAGGAGTACGGCTTCATCGCCGTTGGCGACTGCGGAGCTTTTCTCCAGAAGCGCTGCGCAGTGATTGGCTGTGACCGCGGCGATCAGAGGGTGCTTTTTCCCCTGAATCAGGACCGAGGCTTTACCGACCACATTGGGCGGGTAACCGTCCGAGTAACCAATGGAGATGATAGCGATCTTTTCTCTTTTCCGGGCCGTGTATTTGCGGTGGTAAGAGACAGAATCTCCCGGACGCAGAGTCTTGACAGCCACGACGCGGCTCTTGAGCTGGAGGACGGGCTTCAGGCCGAGCCGGTCTTCATTTTGGGTTTTTTCCGAGGGGTAATAACCGTAGAGCGCGATCCCGGGTCTCACCATGTCGAGATGGGAGGAGGGCAGGTCGAGGACTCCATCGCTGCTGGCCGCATGCCTCAATCCCACTGAAATGTTGTTTTTAGCGGCCTTTTGACAAAGGCTGAGAAATCTGTCCATCTGTTCCCGGTCAAAATCATCATCTTCAGTCAGAGCTGTGGAGATCCCTTCGATATAGATGCCTTTCAATGAGGCAGTACTTCGGACAAACGGCCAGGCCTCTCTGTAAGAGATCCCCATCCGCCCCATACCCGTATCCACGTGAATATGAACTCTGGCTTTTTTCCCGATTTTAATCCCGGCATCGCTGAGGTCTTTGATTTTTTCATCGAATACAGATTGGGAAATTTCATGCCGGATGATTTTTTCTGCGTCTGCGCGGCTGAAGGGCCCGAAGTTGAGGATCGGAGTGGAAACACCCTTCTTCCTGAGCTGGAGAGCTTCTTGGAGTTTGCCGACCATCAGAAAGTCGATACCCGCTCTCTCCAGGTGTTTTCCCACCTCGACCAGACCGTGACCGTAGGCGTTCGCTTTGATCACAGCCATGACCTTCACTCGGGCCGTTTTTCTGATTTGGCCGAGGTTCCAGGTCATGTGGTCCAGATTGAGTTCGATCCATGGGTCAGAAGAGAGGTTTGAACTGGATTCCGCGGGCTCTTTCTGTGAGGGAGGGTGACCTTCAAGTCTGCGGGCAAAGAGTGATGCGGATCCCATTCCCGCAAAAAACAAAAAAGCCCTTCTGGATATCGGATTCATTGTATTTCTCCTTGGTTAGCGTTATATCTCAGGAAAAAGAAGGAGCGCAATGAAGTAACATCCGCCGGGATACTGCTCGTTCCGGGCAAACGTCACGCCCAGTCCCACGGCGTTAAAGCGCACCTCAATGACTTTATCCGCGTAGATCTTTTGGATGCCCTCCAGCGCTGGGGATGTGATGAAGTGGTACTGGACGGCGCGAAATTGATCCGGCATCGGAGGCGGGGCCTTTTTTTCGATCATATTCTTGGAACATTCGAGCGCATACTTGTCTGCGTCTGAAGAGGAATACAGAGAAGGAAGACGGCTCCTGCGCCGGAGTTCGTTGATGTCTCTCTTGATCTCCCTTTCCACCTGCCGGGCATCCCGGAGCACCGGAGCCCTGCGGAAATCCTGTGTGACGAAGTAGCCTTTGTCTTTATTCAGGACTGCGCCGATACCGACCTCGTCGAAAGCCGGGTCGAGTATGTTCTCTTTATGTCCGGGACTTTCCATAAGACCTTCGTGAATGCCTTCCGGTTCGAACTTGCTGCTGAAGGCGACGTTCTCTCCTATCGCAATAAAGTAGAACCTCGCGTCCACAAGACGGTCCATGTAGGATCTTCCATCTGTGGAGGAGTGGGAGATCCTCCCGTTTGTGGCCATATCGCGGCTGTGTTCGCGGGCAAGTTGGCTCAAGTCACGCGAAAAACTGACCCTGCGAAGATCTCGTCTCTGCCTTTCTCTATTGGTCAGCTCGAAAAGCCTTTGTTCGAGGAATTCAAGGTCCTTTTTTTCCGATGGGAGTTCTTCCTGGGGAGTGGAGAGTGGAATCTTGATAAGGAGAAAGACCAGCAAAAAGAGAAATGAGAAAATCCTGGACGCTCTTTTCACGCGTTTCATTATTTTCGCTTTACATTTCAAAGATTTATCTTAACATAAAGAGAGAAAAAGTGAAGAGGAGGTTTAGATGAGAAACAAGAAACTGCTTTCGTTCCTGGTTGTTTTGACCTATTGCGTTCTGTCCTTTTCCTTATCTGTTCAGGCCCAGCGCGTACAACTGACAGATGAGCAGAAGATCGTTCAGGCGCTCCATTCCATTTCGAGCCATGAGCTCTTCGCGTATGTGAAAGAGCTGTGTTTGGATAAATACGGCGGCCGTCTGACCGGAACAGAAGAGTATAACGCCAGCGCCAAATGGGTGGCGTCTCATTTCAAGAAGTGGGGGATTCAACCTGCGGGGGATAAAGGCACTTACCTCCAGGCGTTCCCCAATCCTTACACGTTGATATTTAAAGACTGTGAAGTGTACCTCCATGTTCCGTATAAAAATTCGGTCCTGAAAAAATACTACCGCTATGAAGACGAGTTTATCCCGGGGGCCACTTCCGGTTCGGGTGAGGTGACCGCAGAGGTGATCTATGTGGGATACGGAGCCACAGCCCCTGAGCTGGGATACGACGACTACAAAGGTGTGGACGTCAAGGGCAAGATCGTCCTGATGGAGAGAGAGGCGCCGGTATCGCCCCGAGCAGACGCGGAGCTCTTCAAGAAATGGCGTCCCTATTCCTTCCACCAGTACAAGCTCGAGAATGCGGTGAAGCACGGGGCCAGAGGGATGCTGTACAACTACGGCCCGATCTCCAACCCGAACAATTCCTATGACAAGAATTTTATCTACTCCCATGTGGGAAGAGTCGTGGTCGAGGATATGTTCGCGGGCACAGGGAAGAATCACAGCGAAGTCGTGAAAAAGATCAGAAAAACGCTCAAGCCTCAATCATTCTCGACCGGCAAAACAGTAACGATAAAAAACACGACCGAGCACCATCCGGACGGCATCGGGTACAACCTGATCGGTATTTACGAAGGGTCTGATCCGGACCTCAAAGATGAAGTGATCATCATCGGCGGCCATCTGGACCATCTCGGCTACTGCTATGAACTCATGCCCGGAGCGAACGACAACGCTTCCGCTGTGGCGGTCATGATGGGGATCGCCAAAGCCATGAATGACTGCCCGATCAAGCCCCGCCGCTCTGTGCTGTTCATCGGTTTCGGCGCCGAGGAACAGGGTGTTGTCGGGTCTCGGTATTACTGTGACCATCCGGTTGTCCCCCTGGAAAAAACGATCGGATTTGTCAACATGGACGGCGTCGGCTGCGGGGATAAAGTGAGCGCTCTGGCAGCTGAGAATTTTCCTGAATTCTGGGAATTTATCAAAAAAGCGAACGAGAAATACATCCACCGTTTGGTCAGACCTTCGTACTTTTCCAACATCGCCCGTCCGAGGCTGGACGCGGCCCGGTTCATGTGGAAGGATGTGCCCACGATCTCTTTCGGCGTCTACGGTTCTCGCTATTACTATCACATCACCAAAGACGACATCGATACTATCACTCCCGAGATACTTGAAGATATGGCCCAGCTCATCTTTGTGGCGGTGTTGGATATGGCAAACCAGGATTCGCTGGATTTCAGAAAGTAAGGTGTCTTCCGGATGAGATTCCAGGTCCCGACGAGAATCTATTTCGGCTCGGGGATGGTTTCTCGGATCAAGGAGATAGTCGAGGAGAATTTCACACGCCCTACTCTTTTCCTGGTGACAGACAAGGGGATCATCGACTCAGGCATCGCGGATAAAGTCCTCGGCCAGTTTCCGGGAACCCAGGTTTTTGACGAGGTCGAGCAGAATCCCAAGCACACCACCGTGAACAGGGCCGGGGAGATTGCCCGTAAATTGAAACCCGATGTTATCATTGGATTGGGCGGAGGAAGCGCCATGGATGCGGCGAAATCCATCGCGCTGCTCGCTACCAATCCCGGAGCCATCGAGGATTTTGAAGGCAAAGGAAAATACAAGACACCGCCTCTTCCGGTCGTTGCTGTTCCGACAACCTGCGGGACTGCGAGCGAGGTGACCTGGGTTTCCGTGGTCACTCACACGGAACGCCTGTTCAAGATGAGTATCAAAGGGCCCGCCATGTTCCCCGCGGTGGCCCTCGTTGACCCGGACCTCCTCATCACGCTTCCGCCCCCTCTCATCGCTTCGACCGGGATGGACGCTCTCACCCATGCCATAGAGGCGTACACGGTGAAGGCCGCGACTTTTATGACCGATATTTTTGCCCGCGAATCGCTGAACCTGATCATTCATTCACTCGAGAGAGCTTACCGGAACATCAAGGAGGACAGGGAAGCCCGGACAATGATCATGAAGGGCAGCATGATCGCCGGGATGGCATTCGGAAACAGCGATGTCGGGGCAGTTCACTGCATCGCTGAAGCTGTGGGTTCGCTCTACGATACGCCCCATGGTGTCGCCAACTCGGTCTTTCTTCCCTATGTGATGGAGTTCAACCTCCCGGCCGTCAAGAGGCGGTATGCGGAAATTGCTCTGCTGGCCGGAATCGAGGAGGCGGATGAGGAAACCGCTGCTCAAAAGCTGATCCGGTTGATCAAGGAGCTGGCCCGAATCTTGAACATTCCCGCATTCCAGGACCTGGGCATCGAGAAAGATAAATTTCCCGAGATCGCGGAGAAGTCCTTCCAGAATAACTCGAATCCCTCCAACCCGAGAGAAGCCGGAGTCTCAGATTACCTGGGAATCCTGGAAAAAGCCTACTCCGAATAAAGGAACCTTAGCTCAAAATTTGATATTTTTATGTCGGTGGCAAGCAGGTTTTTTCAATGATCTGGTAAGCTGTTATCCATTTAGTGTCATTGCGAGCGAAGCGCGGCAATCCCCTAAGATAAAAAATTTTTTTTCTTACGAGATTGCTTCACTTTGTTCGCAATGACATTTTTTACTATGAGATTACTGCGCTTCGCTCGCAATGACAATCATGTAAGAATCTCACTCTTCGTTCGTAGTGATGGGCAAAATTTGTTTCTTGGAATAACACAGGAATTAACCAGATAGTTTTAGATAGCTTCTTCAAATTCTTTGGGGTATTCGACTGTCCCCCTCTTTCCTCTGAGCGCACCTTCCACCAGCTCCAGAGCAAGGAAAACCTCTACAGGAACTTCAAACGGAGATTGGATGTCCCACTTGCTGGCGAGCCTGAACCCGAATCTCGGATAATAATCCGGATGCCCGATCACGATGACAGATTCGTGTCCGAGGGCTTTTGCGGCTTCAAGTCCTTCGAAAACCAGCTGGCGGCCGACTCCTTTCCGCTGGTATGCGGGAATCACCGCCATCGGCCCCAAAGACAGCGTGGAGTATGTCGATCCACAAGAGTGGACGGTTACCGGATAGAAGAGAATGTGCCCGATGACCTCTTTATTCAGCTCGGCCACGAGGGATAACTTTGGGATATAATTTTCGGTCTGTCTCAGCTTTTCGACCAGCAGTCCTTCGTTCTTTTGACCGAAGGCAAGATCGTTGACTTGTGTGATTTTCGCATAGTCTTTTTCTGTTTCTGGACGGATGATAACTCCTTGGTTCATGGCAGCATTCTTCCCTGTCATGTTTTGTATTATAACGACCTGTCAATATTCGCGCCAGACGCTGAGAGCAGGATCGGCATTACCGTCCTTCGATGAGGATTTGAAGAATCTCCAGTTCATCAGCGTCAAACCAGATTTTATAGCAGGACATGCATTTGTCCACCGGGATGACATAATGCAGACTGTAGGGCCTGGGCACCATGCTTGAACCGCAGCTCGGGCAGGAGATCCGCACAGATTTAGCGAAGGCAATTTTTTTGACCTGGGTGGGATTCTGCAGGAAGCTGTTTTTGAAGTCCAGGGCTTTCTGGATCAGGTGGTCCGAGAATTTAATTTCTTTCCGTGTAATGACCCGCTCTTTGAACGTAGAATCCATCAGCTTTCCGCTGCACTGCGGACAGATTTTCACCGGGACGCCTTCATAATAGCCACCTTGGAGAGAGACACGGCAGCGGGGACACTTGTTTTGCTTACCGGGATCAATAAATTGCCGCTTTCTGATTTTCCGGATTGCGTCTCGAATCTGCGGAAACTCCCTGGCCCGGGCCTCGATGTCTTCCTGAATGTTCCTGACCTTGGCCAGCGGGAAAAAAGACCGTGTAGACAGGAGCTCCTCGAGGGAATAAGGTCCCTGCCAGTTCCCTTTCCGATCCTGAACAGACCACACTTTCCCTTCTTGTGCATCTCTTTCGAGTTCTGTTGCAGGGATTCTAACCGCGTCGGATGTTTCTTCCCGTGACGACACGACAGTGCGGGCCTTTTCCCGCTTTTTCTGAATCTCCCAGACTTCCTGGATTATTCGAGCCGGTCGTGTCTTGAGCATGTTGGCGAGGATTCTGATTCTTCTCATCAGAGGAGGATGAGAGTTGAACACTCGGGCAAAAAATCCGTCTGATTCACTTCCTTGGGATTCGGGCGGAACGATGAACAGCGGGCTGTAGGTGGCGTTGAAGTCTCCGACAAAAGAGTTTTTCAGATGGGCCTTGTAGATAGCCCTGCCGAGTGCTTTCGGGTTGCGGCTCAATTCCACGGCTGCCGAATCCGCAAGGATCTCCCTCTGTCGGCTGATGAGCGTACTGAGCAGATGCATCAGTATGTTGGATATGAACACGGCCGCGTAGACCATGCCGTGAGCCACAGCTCCGCCTCCCCGGGGATGAGCATGGTGTCTGTACGATGAGACATCGGGCTCGATCGCTTGCCTCAATCGCTCGAAAAAATTGGCGAGAGAGCAGATCAGGGTGATGTAGAAGGTGTCGCCGCGGAGGATGTGGGCCAGCTCGTGAGCGACTACGGCCTGGAGTTCATCTCGTGTGAAATCGGCCAGAAGCCCCTCGGTGACGATGATATTCGGTGTGTCATCCGCAGACATCACGGCCATAGAATTGACCGCATAGGAGGGGATGACATGCGGATTGACCTTGGGCAATCCGGCCGCGATCCTCATCTCTTCCACTGTGTTGGCGAACCGCTGGTGGTACCGGTCGGTAAGGTCCGGAGCCCGGGCATCCAGGCGTTTGAGAATGAATTCCGCCCCGAATCTCCGGGCATCCACGTAGTGGAAGGTTGCGATAATGATGGCGACTATTGCATCAAAAAGGAGGATTTTTCTCAAGAAATCGGCAGACAGCCAGGCGTCTTTGCTCAGGATAAGACCGAAGCTCAATACGAAAACAAAGGTTATGAACCCGATGGCGAGGAAGTAAAAAATGAACAGGAACAACACCAGGAAAACGCTTTTCTTTTTCTGCTTGCTCTGAATGTCGTAAAAATTTAAAGGGATTTTTTTGGCCATGATCGACTCTTTTGTTTTCCGGGCCACTTCAAATTTGAGTCGCTCCTATAGTATAAAAAATGATTTCAAAAGAAAAGCAGACAAATGGGGACGTTCCCGTGTTTGTTTGATTTCAGGATTTGGCTGTGTTATAAGCTTTTTCCAGGCTCACCCTATGAAAATTAGAAAGCAAAGAGGAGGTGCTTCAATGCGCAGCGAAACCCACATAAAGAGAATTCTGTCTATTATTCTGTTCGCCTGCTTGATCCTCGCGGCATACACGGGTGCAGCCGGACAGAAGAAGCCTTTGACCTTGCAGGATATGATGAAATTCAAGCACATCCGCAATCCGGTCATTTCCGAGGATGGATTGTGGATCGCCTACGGCGTGCAGCCTGACAGAGGGGACGGGGAGGCGAAAATCCATGGTCTCAGGTCGAATAAGGTGTACACCGTAGAGAGGGGGAGCCGTCCCGTTATCTCCAAAGACTCCCGCTGGGTCGCGATGATCGTCAGACCAAAGGCAGTTGATCTAGAAAAAGCAAGCAAGAAAAAGCCCAAACAGGGAATGGCCATTGTGGAGACTCGAACCGGGGAAGTCCTTCAGTTCGAGAAAGTCGAGCGCTTCGCCTTCTCGGATGATTCAAAATGGCTGGCTTTCCAGCATTTCAAGGAAGAAGAAAAGCCCGAGGAAAAAGAGAAAACTCCGGAAGAAGAAAAAGAAAAGAGCCCGCCTGAAAAAAAAGCGAGCCAGAAAAAAAGAAAGACCGGCAGCACTCTAATCCTTCGCCATCTGGACACGGGCAAAGAAATAAAGATTCCGTACGTGCTCTCATTTGCCTTTGATTCCACAACCCGATTCCTCGCCTTTGTGGTCGCGGAGCCAGAGGGAAAGAAGAACGGCCTCTACACACGGGCGCTCAAGAAGGAGGGGAATCCACAGAGTGCGGTTGCCAAACATGCAGACGGATCCTTCACCGGTCTGACCTGGACGAAAAAGAAAAGCAAGCTGGCCTTTTTATCAAAACCTGGAGAAAGAAAGGATAAAGATGTCAAAGGTTTTTCTCTCTGGATCTGGGATGGAGATACCGGAAAATCAGTAAAGGCCGTCGCGGCCGCGTCCGCTCCTAAGGGATGGCTGATTCCCGAGAAGAACAGTGTTTCCTGGAGCAAGGACGGAAAACGCCTGTTTTTCGGATTCAAGCCTGAAGAGTTACATGAGGAGGAAAAGGCCGAAAAAGAAGACGAGAAAGCTGAGGAGGAAGTCGATCTTTTTGACGTCGAAAGGATTGTTGAAAAAAGAGAAGTCGATGTCTGGCACTGGAATGACCCTCTGATCAATCCCAACCAGAAGATCATGTGGCCCCGCGTGAAAAACCGGACGTACACAGCTGTCTTTCACCTGGATTCAAAGCGGATGGTGCCTCTCGCCGACAGAGATGTCCCCTCGGTCCGGATTACCGAAAAATCCAATTTCGCCCTCGGAGTCTCAGATATTCCCTATCAAAAAGAAAGGACCTGGTACGGACGTCTGAATGACATCTACCTGGTCGACATCAGGGAAGGATCGCGGAAAAAAGTCGCATCCCGCCTGGAAGACCGATTCTCCCTTTCCACAGGCGGGCGCTATATCCTTTATTATAGAGATAAGCACTGGCATCTTTATGACGGAACCACAGGCACGACGCGAAACCTGACATCTCACATCAAAGTTCCGTTTTTCAACGAGGATCATGACTATCCGTCCAAAGTCCCCAGCTACGGCACTGCAGGCTGGGTAAAGGAGGATAAAGCGGTCCTTATTTATGACAAGTATGACATCTGGCAGTTCTCCACGAAAACAGGCCAGGCATTGAACGTCACAGGCGGAAAGGGAAGAGAAACTCAGATGTCGTTCCGCGTGCTCAGGCTTGACCCGGAAAAGGATTCTTTTGACGAAAAAGAAAACCTGCTCCTCTCCGCCTACCACAACCGGCTGAAACACTATGGATTTTACTCCTGCCGAGTTGGGAGTGCGGGAACAAAAAAGCTGCTGGAAGAGAAGAAGAGGTTCCGGTTCCTGGACAAAGCCAAAGACGCGGATGTTCTGATGTATACTCGGGAAAGCTATCAGGAGTATCCGGATATCTGGGTGAGCAGCCAGAAATTCACATCGCCACAAAAGGTCACGGACACCAACCCTCAGGTCAGCGAGTTTGCCTGGGGGAGCGCCGAGCTGGTCGAGTGGAACAGCGTGGACGGCATCCCGCTTCAGGGAGTCCTGATCAAGCCGGGAAATTACGAGCCCGGGAAGAAATACCCGGTTGTCGTTTATTTCTACAGGTTTTTCTCCCAGCGGCTCCATGAGTTCAACCAGGTTGTCGTCAATCACAGGCCGTGTTTTCCCTTTTATGCCAGCAACGGTTATGCGGTATTCCTTCCGGACATCCGTTTTGATGTGGGGCATCCGGGCTATGCGGCGACAAAATGCCTTGTGCCCGGAGTCCAGAAGTTGATCGACATGGGCATTGCAGATCCCGATGCCATCGGTCTGCACGGACATTCCTGGAGCGGCTACCAGGCGGCTTTCGTTATCACTCAGACACATATATTCGCCTGCGCCATAGCCGGAGCGCCGGTCTCCAACATGACGAGCGCCTACAGCGGGATCCGTTGGGGCTCGGGCCTCGCACGGCAGTTCCAGTATGAGAAATCTCAGAGCCGGATCGGAGGGAGTCTCTGGGAGTATCCGGAGCGCTACATCGAGAATTCTCCGGTCTTTTTCGCCGACAGGATCCACACACCGCTGCTCATCCAGTTCGGGGACGAAGACGGCGCGGTTCCCTGGTATCAGGGGATCGAACTCTATCTGGCCATGCGCCGCCTGGGCAAGGACTGTGTGTTTCTCCAGTACCGCAAAGAGCCTCATCATCTTCAGAAATACCCGAACAAGCTGGACTACACCATAAAAATGAAGCAGTACTTCGACCATTATCTCAAAGGCCTGCCGGCTCCAGACTGGATCACGAAAGGCGTTCCTTACCGCGGCAAATAGCGGCTTGTCTTGAAGTAAAGACAAGATGAGAAAATCAGCTTAACCTTTGCAGAAGATGAAGTGACATTTGTACTGCGTGAAGAGGTGAACGGTCCAACCAATAAACTCACCTCTCGCTTACAAGAATGTTAGGTTTGATTTAAGGTCTTCCGAATGCTATTTTAAAGAAGGTTCGTTGACTGGAAGATATCATAAGGAAAACAGAGTGGATCACCGTACCCCTTATAAGGAAGGAAAGAAGTAATGAAAAATCCTAAGAACTGGCTGTGGTTCTTCCTGTTCGGTTCACTCTGGGGAATCAATGAAGTCGTGATGGGAGAAATCTTATCCCAAAACAAAGTGCCGCATTTTTCTATTTTCCTTGCGGCCATCGCCGTATTCATACTGGCAGTAGCCAGAGGGATCGTCAACAGACCCGGGTCCTCCACAGTGATCGGAACGTTTGCGGTTCTCTTCAAACTGGCCAACGCCGCGCCGTTTCACTGCCATCTTCTCGGGATATTCTTCACGGGATTGGTTTTTGATATCTTTGCTACGGTTTTAATGAAAAAGGAGAAGACCACTCCGATACGGAGCAGCCTGGCAGGTGTACTGAGTGTCTATTCATCGAATGCGCTTTTTGCCGTTATCATCACCTACATCGTGCGTTATGAATACTGGACGAAGGAAGGATTGCCCAAAGTCCTCTCGCACATTTTCGTTGCGGGGACGATCAGTGCCGTTTTGGCCTCGGTCTTAGTCCCTCTGGGATTCAGGATCGGTGTCACCAGCGGAACTCTCGCCGAGCGTCAGCCCAGATGGACTTCTGCCGGGACAGCTGTGTGTGTTGTGATCATCTGGATACTGGCGCGTGTGTTGAGCTAAGAAGGACTGTTCGCGTCATTCCGATTTATGATGCCTCCTTAGCGCAGAAAATCCGCTTTTATCCCCATTTCGAAGTACCTGGCCCGCCAGGGAAATCCGGGTTCTGTGTAAAAGAACCGGTCGAAGATGTTCGTGACTTTAATAAAAGGCTCCATGATCCCCCACCGGAAAGCGACAATCACATCTAAACTGGAGAAGGCCGGGATGTCTATCGATTCACCCGATCTGAAGTCATACCAGGAAGAGCCGGAAGCGGTCATCCCGAGCAAGTGGATGCGGAGTCCGCTCGTCGGATATATTCCCAGGTCAAAGTTGAAATTGTGTGCGGGAAGCGCATCGAGAGGACGGTCATCACTGACATTCTGATGATCCAGGTAGGTGTAGTTCAATGTAGCGCTCATCCAGGGCAGGGATTTTTGGAACTGCATCTCGAGCCCATTAATATAGGCTTCGCCCACGTTGAAGAAGCGGCGTGTGCCATCGGGCAGTCTGACACTGTCGATCATATCCTGAAACCGCGTGAAAAAGAGCGAGCCTGTGAGGTAAAAACCTTTTCTGTAAGTGAAGCCAAGCTCAAAGACATTTCCCGTCTCACTCAAGAGTTCCGGATTGCCGGACATGCTGGAATACAGCGAACGCATGGATGGAAACTTGGACTTTTGAGAAAAGGAAAGATGGAAAGCCAGGGATTCCACAGGAGAGAATTTAACTCCAACGAGAGGATTGACTTTGGATGTGTCTTCTCCCTCAAATTTTTCCAGATAGTCAAGACTCAACCCGGCGATCAGCACCCATTTGGAGGAGAGTGAAAAATGGTCCTCGATTCCCAGGCTAAACGTGCCCTGGTCGTATCGTGTCCACGGCAGGCCCACATCATCCTGAATGCGGGCGACATCCTTTTTATAAGACAGGCTTGCCTTCAATCTGTTTGACGGAAGCAGTTTAAAATCTCCCAGCGCATAAATCCCGTAGACCGAATTGTCGTAAGTGCTTTCAAAATCCAGGTCTGTCATCTCTTGACTCGAGTACTGTTCCAGAGTGTTGTCATACTGAACATAATAGGCCCTGAATTGGATCGTTGAATTGCCTCCGACTGCGGTGTAGCCTCCGGCATTCAGAGAATACCGGTCCCAGTTTTTGAAACGCCAATACCGGGGCCTGCCTGGGCCGAGATCCCATGGGATGCCGTACTCTGAGAGATAGACCCCTCCGTTGAGCAGGATCTCCGTCCGGTCCGACGGCATGTAATAGAGCTTGAGGTTCAAATTTCGTCTCTGGTAATCGCTGTTCAGCCTTTCTGCATGTTCCGATCCCTCCTCCGGATACAGGAATCCATCCGAGTCCTGGTACTGAAGCGTTCCGGCTAATCCAAACCGGTTCCACTGATGATTCGTGTCCAGACTGATGTTCCGGGTGTTGTTCTCACCGTAGGCGGCATTCAGCGTGAGCTGCGAACCGGAACCGGGCCGTCTTGTGATGACATTGACGATTCCCCCCAGCGTGTTCGGCCCGTACAGAACAGAGGATGGTCCCTTGGTGATCTGAACAGAATCCATCCCTCCGGCCACCACTGTTTTCAAGTCGAAAGAGCTGAAAAACGGCTCATACACCGGAATCCCATCGACCAAGAGGACGATCCGCCTCGAATCCATTCCCCGGAGCTTGAGGACATATTCGTTCTTGTTTCCCAGAGTGACGTAGACTCCGGGCGCGTGTTTGATTCCTTCGGAAAGGTCGAGAGGCTTCATCCTCTCTAACGCAGTGAATCCCAAGCGTGTGACCGTCGATATCGGAAGATCTTTGGGCGCTTCAGCCACGACCAGAATCTCTTCTGTGATCTTCACCTTTTCCTGGGAAGTCTTCTTTTCTTTTTCCTCTTTGGTTTGCTTCTCCTGAGCTTGAAGCAAATGCGAGGCAGAAATAAAAATCAGCAAAAGAAGAAAAGTCAGTTTAGTTAAAGATTTCATCCGTCCACTTTCCTTAGGTTCGGATCATTCTGCTCAATCTGAATAATGAAGATTTGTGTAATACTTCATACCCTCCTGCACAA
>JABAOC010028596.1_pt3 | contig 16962 bp, 14 predicted proteins | sample 7062161 | NCBI WGS metagenome assembly JABAOC01 (sample SAMN14538625, study PRJNA623070) | marine sediment metagenome | biome: marine biome [ENVO:00000428]; feature: marine pelagic biome [ENVO:01000023]; material: deep marine sediment [ENVO:00002113] | place: India: Gulf of Khambhat ... | reverse complement strand
ACTCGTTATTCTCCTTATCGTATTCGCCCACGGATGCGGGAAAAAAGCAGCCATATCAGATGAAATGACAGGAACTTGGAAGACCACCGACTCTAAGTACAAAGAGACCAGTTTCGAGTTGACTCCGGATAAGATAATTTTCAGGACTGTTGGAGGAGAGGTCAATGCCAACACAATTAAAGATATCAAGAAGAAGAAAGTGCCTGATACAGAAGAAACCTTGTTCACACTGACCTATGTGAATGTTGAAGGACAGGAGTCCGTATTTTCCTTTTTNNTTCCAGAATCAGCCTGAAATAATCTGGACAAAGGAAAAGGATTAATCAGGGAGTCCATCCATCCAGTCGAGATTTACTTCTCAATTCAACATGCCCATCACTATTGATTTTTACTTCCAGTCATTCAATCCCTCACCACAAGAAAAAAATAATGCATATATTCATTCTAAGGAGGCCAGACAATGAAGAAGGGAGTATTGATCCTTGCATTAGCCCTCGTGCTTTTCAGTGGTGTCGCGCGCTCTCAGGATAAAGATTTTGGGCTGGGAATTATTCTTGGAGAGCCAACAGGAATCAGCGCAAAGAAATGGCTTGACGATAAATCAGCGCTAGACGGTGCGGTGGCCTGGTCATTAGTCACACCATCTTCATTTCATTTGCATGCTGATTACCTCTACCATGACTTCAACATTTTTGATGTGAAGAAGGGTAAACTTCCGCTCTATTTCGGGATTGGGTTTAGAATCAGAATCGGAGACGAGGACAGGATTGGCATCCGCGTTCCCGTCGGAATATCTTACATATTTGAACAATCCCCTCTGGATATTTTTTTAGAACTCGGGCCTGTGCTTGACCTGACTCCAGCCACGAAATTAAGGCTAACATCAAGTGTAGGAATCAGGTATTTTTTCTAATGATGAATGATTCAGGTTAAGGGGTGACTTTTTCTTCCTTGCTGTACTTGTCGCTCGACATAAGGACTTCTTTAAAAGCTTTCACCACATCGGGACGGAACTGTTTTCCAGATTCCTTCTCAATCTCTTCAAACGCTTTCCATGGAGGCATTCCGGCTCGATAAGGCCTATCTGTGAGCATGGCATCATAGGCGTCGGCCACAGCGACGATTTCGGCACCGAGAGGAATATCAGCCCTATCTTCAGCCGAAGAGGTTTTATTCTCAAAATAAAATTTGTGGTGGGCCTGGACAATCGGCACGGCCTCTTTAAGCACCACTCCCACCAGAGATATGATGCGGGCTCCCTTTTCTGAATGTTCAGCCATCAGCTCTCTTTCCTTATCGCTAAGCGAGGCGGCCTTTTTGACGATATCCATGCTTATTTCAGTCTTCCCGATATCATGAAGCAATGCGGCGGTTTTTATATTCTCTCTCTCATTGGAAGGCAAACCCATAAAACGAGCTATGTCTTCGGTAAGATGAGACACCCGCACCGAATGTCCCTGAGTGTATCGATCCGCGGATTCAAGATATTTGGAAAGAATCTCCAGGATCCCGATGTATGCGGATTTTAAATCTTTGATTCTCTTTTCTTTTTCTTCATAAAGATAACCCATCGCCGCGCTGGTCAGGATCAAAAAGGAGCCCCACCCGATAAGACTGACTATGACATAGGTATTCTCTGTGCCGGCTGTAAAAAAGAGCGAAGGAGAAATCAGAATAAATATGATAACAACCAGAATACAAAGAAAGGCGGTGAGGACAGCCATCCTCCTTCCCAAGAAGTAGCCTGCAATGATTATGGGAAGATAAAAAAAGTTGAGGAATCCGATTTTATAAGGAACAAAAAAATTGATGAGGACAATGATGAGTAAAATGGAAAGAACAAGAATTTTTTCAAAGTGCTTGAATAAGTAGATTTTTACTTTATCCATTTTTTCTCTATTAAGAAGAAGTATTGATCCTCTGCTTCTTTTCTATATCCAGTTCTTATAACCAGAAAGACGTAATAAGTCAATTTTTTTCTCTCGCCTTGGGATTAACTTTTTCAGCTTTCCTCCTTCACTTCGGATGAAAATAATAAAAATCATGCTGTTTACCAATAGCCTCTTGCGGTGATTTTTGCAGTGATTTTTTCGTTTTTCCTCTCACCCTCAACGAGGACTACCTCCCGTTAGTAAAGGTTAATGACGATGATTTTCTGCATAAGCATGATGATTGGCCATAGATTTCTTGTTCACATATATTTGTCAAATTTCGTATGATATTTTTTGAATTTTTCATCAATTGCAGGGGAAGCGGGCACAAAAAGCAAAAACTCACAAAAACTGGATACCTGGATAAAACCATCGGTATTCTAATTTAAGGGGGGGTGGACATGGGCATTTAACGAAAATTTTTTTTGTTTTCCGTGTGAAAATTTTTATCTTCATAAAGTTAAACTGTCGCTTTACGCTTTGACATTTAAAATTTTATCATGGTAAAATTCCAAAGCAATCTCCGCCAAGGAAGGTAGCGGATGGGAAAGAGCGATTTCGTACTCCTAAAGAAATCCTAAGCTCTTTAAACGCATTCACACTTTGAGTTGGATGCATGGGCGTTTAATTGGAGGCTCATCACGCCTCCATAAAAAGAGTCAGGAAATATTCCTGTCTCATAAAGTTATAATCGAGAGAAAAAAATGAGGAAAAATAGACTTATAACATTAGCCAGCCGATTCCCTTCACCACGCTGGCTTAAAACTCCCATTCCTTTCTTATCCTGTAAGAAGAAAGAGCACCAGAAGGCTATGACTCTGATAGAACTGCTTCTCGCCGTTGCCATTGTCGGGACTCTCATGGCAGTTGGAGTGCCCATTTACACAAATGCAATGTACAAAGCCAAAGTCAACCAGGCCATATCGAAAGTCGCTCTGATGGGGCAGAAGATCGAGGATTTCATGATCGATTACGGAAGGCTTCCCGCAACTCTGGATGAGATTGGAGAGTCGAATATAACGGACCCTTGGGGAAATCCGTATGAGTACCTTCTCATTTTTGGCCTGGATAAAACAGCAATCGAAGGAAAATTACGGAAAGACCGGTTTCTGGTTCCTCTCAATACAGATTTTGACCTGTACAGCATAGGAAAGGACGGAATGACCGTAGCGCCTCTGACGGCTGAAGAGAGCTGGGATGATATCGTCCGCGCCAACAACGGGGGTTTTATTGGCCTGGCTCACAAATATTAATCTCCTTTTTAGAGTATGAAACTTGAGCTGACATTCCTCCGCAGTAAAGTTGCCCAGCGTATCTTTTTCCTTTTTGTATCCTGTGCCCTGCTTCCAATAACTATCCTGGCTGTAATCTCCCAGATATCAGTAACAAATCAACTCCGCGCCCAAAGCCAGAAGCGTATTCATCAGACAAGCAAAAATATTGAACAGGATATAATTCAGCGTTTTGACCTCCTGTATGATGATTTGAGAGTGGTCGCTTCCAACCTGGTAGCCAACCCGAACCAGACTTATTATTACATACCTCAGGAATCCGAATCAGACAGGAAACCGCGGTTCAAAGGCCTGTTCCTTATCGAAAAAAATGGGACAATGAGAAATCTTTTCGGCCATATTGCCGATCCGCCGGAACTCCCTCTGAAAACAAATGCAGAATTCAGTGGAGTCATGACTAGTATTATAACGGAATATCGTGAAAATCGTCAGCCTAGAATATTCATGACAATGCCACTCGATTCGAAACAGCCAGACCAGGATGTCCTCCTGGCTGAGGTCAGTGTTGATTTCATCTGGTTCTCACTGCAAGAAGTCTATCTTCCAGCCAGTACACATGTGTGTGTTTTGAATGAATCAAACAACATTCTTCTCTCAACTTTATCTCTTCCAATAAAATTCCCTGATACAGCCCAGGGCAAAATGGAAGTAAAGCGAGCTTCTCAATTTGAATGGTCACACAGGGGAAGAGAATACCTGGCCGGTTTCAGGCCTATCATGCTGGGGACCAAATATGTTGCTGAAAACTGGAAACTCGTGCTGAGCGAAATTAAATCCGATGTGCTAAAACCTGTTAAGGAGTCATGGGAGACATTTCCATTTATAGTCCTAGCAGCTCTCTGGTTCGTTCTTTTCCTGAGCGTCATTCAAATCAGGAGAAGCATGGTGCCGCTTGAAGAGCTCAAGGAAGGGACGAAACGCATTGCCAGAAGAGAATTCGAAAGCCGAGTCATGGTCACGAGCAACGACGAATTCGAAGAGGTTGCGGAATCATTCAACTCAATGGCCAACCAACTGGGAAAACAGTTTAAAGCTTTGATCGCCATGGGAGAAATAGACAGAGATATTCTGTCGGTCCTGGATAAAGAAAAAATCGTGAAAACCGTCGTGAGCCGTATCCGTGATGTTTTTCCCTGCAAGAGTATGAGCATGACTGTTTTCAATCCAAGCTCTTTCGACAAAGCACAGACTTATATCGGAGAAGAACAGGATAGTAATGCCAATCCAGTGAAGACAGTCAAGTTCACGCCAGAAGACATGCAAACTCTCAAGGATAATCCAGAAACTCTATGGATTCCACTGGATGAAAATCTTCCTCATTTCCTTGCTCCTCTGGCCGATCGGGGGGTTAAATCATTCCTGGTGCTGCCTCTTTTCCTCAAAGAGGGCCTGGCCGCTATCATCACCCTCGGTTACGTCAAACACCCCAAGTTTTCCCAGGAAGACCTCGACAATGCCCGTCGATTGGCTAACCAGGTGGCCGTCGCTTTTTCAAATGCCAGGCTGATCGAGGAGTTGAACGATCTGAACTGGGGCACACTCAGAGCCCTGGCCCGAGCGATTGACGCCAAATCTTCCTGGACGGCAGGCCACTCTGAACGAAGCACAAAGATGGCCATAAAAATCGGCAAAGCCATGGGACTCGTCCAAGAAGATCTCGATGACCTTCGTCGAGCGGGCCTGCTCCATGATATCGGAAAATTGGGCATTCCGGCTGAAATTCTTGACAAAACAGGAAATTTAACCACTGAAGAGCTGGAGTTGATGCGCAAACACACTCGCTTAGGAGCCCGAATTCTGGAACCCATTGCGGCGTATTCGAATATCATACCCATAGTTCTCCAGCACCATGAGTTCTACGACGGAACCGGCTATCCGAACGGTCTTATTGGAGAATCCATCAACCTGGGAGCCCGCATCTTCATCGTGGCTGACACCTATGATGCTCTCATATCAGACCGTCCCTACAGAAAAGCACTTGACCACAAGAGTGCAATCAAGTATATCAATGAAGGAGCAGGAATCAAATTCGATGCCAAAGTGGTGGAAGCTTTTATGAAAGTCATTGCCAAAGATGGAAAAAAGTAAGATGGCCAGGTTAAAGAAAAGATCATCGCATCTTGAACAAACGTTTCAGAATGCCTTCAAGTGTCGTGAGGATGAAGGGCCAATTCGACTTCGTCACAAGCAAGGATTCACTGCAAAAACATGTAACGATTTCTTATCACAAAATTTATGTCCGACCAGTCCGTACCGGGCAGAAACTCAAATGAAATAGGGCAGAAACTCAAATGAAAATAAAAAAGATAAGTGTCATATTTGTCATCCTCTCTGTTTTGTTTATCTACGGATGTACAAGAAATCCCGTTATCCCGGATGAACTTGTAGGAATATGGAAGACTCCGACTCCAATTTATGAGGGGTGCTTTTTCCAGATAACAAGGGAAGAGATAAGCTTTGGATCCAAGGATGGCCAGGTCAGCACCTTCTTCATCAAAGACATGAGGATTCAGAAAATTACCGATGAAGAGTGGACTCTCTACACCATTTCGTATGTTGTGCGAGGTTTTCAGAAGTACGAATTTCCTTTCTATTATCACCCCGCGAGTAATGGAGTGATAAGATTCAAGAATAAGATGGAAAGCGTTTGGACAAGAGAGTCAGAGTGACGGAATAAGAAATCCCAGCCAGAATCCACCTATTTCCCCTCTTGACACATCGGTTTCCCCTGTGATAATCACGAAGCCAAGATTTGGAACCCTCATTACCAAGCTAATCTGGAAAAGGAAAGGCACGCTTCCAAACCTCTAATCCCTATTTAATCCAACTTCGTTGTCAGACCATCTTCTCACATCTTAAGGGTGAGATAGGGGGTGAGAAACAATGATAAAAATCATCTTCAAATTCACCCTGAAAGGCGATTTTCACAGGCCTCTTCATTTATTACAAATATTCACACCCTTTCTTCCCTTTTAAATTAAGAGGCAAAGGATGATTTCCCTAAGACATCATCACCTGTTACTGACAGATCAAAAGCAAAGCCTCTCTCAGAGTTTTCATAAAATATTCAATACTACCGCATTCTTCGCACCCAATTTTTTTCCATTTTTGTTCCTCCGGACCGACTAAATCTTTGCCCCTTATTTAAGGGGTGAATTACACGATGAAAGTCTCATCGATGGTTTTCGAAAGAAAAACTGACTGAGGGGGAAAAGAAGAGATTTTATGAATTCTATTTCAGGCACCTCAATCCTTCCGATAAGACTCCATTTTTTCCTGTTTTCAAGCCAAGTGAAACAGCCGAAGTTTAACCTCTTCTCAATTAAAACCGGTGAGTGAGCCAATGTCATCAGAGATTGATGTCTTGACTGAGAGAGAAGAAAGATTAAACTCTTTTTCTTCATCGGACAGGAAGAATTTTTCATACTACCAAGAATGTCTCCCGGAAGCCGCATCTATCAAGAAAGCAAAGGAAGTCCTCAATCTCTTGGCTAAGGCATTTACCTCCATGAGAATATACCCGGCAGAAAATCCCACCGTGGAAAGTCTGATTAATACGTTCAGCGAGAAAATGCAAGAATTTCTCGACGAAAGGGAAGAACTCAAACTCATCGTCAACGAGTTCAGCATCATCTTCATGGAAGAAACAGTCTTCCAGGACGGACAAAAAAAGGCTAGCCTTCCTTTTCTTTTCTTCAAGGATGGAATCAGGGAACTGGCTTTTTACAAAGGTTTAGATAAAGAAGAACTTCAAGATTTCCTGAAGGTCATCAAAGACAATGCAGACCTTCCTCCTGATGACAGTGATATTGTCAACTCACTCTGGATTAAGGATTTTCCTCATATTCGCTATTTCGCTGTGGATGAATTCCTCGATTCGGAAAACGGAGGAGAAGGAGAAAACGGAAAAGAAGAAACACGCTTCAACATCGACAAAGAAGAGCTCACAAAGGGAAAAATAAAACTCTCTTCGAATGATCGGAAAGAATTGCGTAAAAGGAGCGTTGCTTTAGGCCTCAATTCAACGGATATCAATGTTGAGGAAGAGGACAACAAAGTCGGCCTGGAAGACTTCTCTCTTCCCTTTGAGATGTCATCAGGCAACAGGAAAGAATCCCCAAAGATTGAATCTATGCTCGTAGAGCATCGGGCCACGCCTCCGATAAACGAGATGGTCACACTGTTATTCGAAATCCTCTATATGGAGGATAGAATTGACGCATTCTCATCCATTTTAAACGTTCTCGATCAATTCTATAAAGAAGTCGTCTATAAGTCCCTCTTTGCCCTTGCCTCTCTGATCCTTAACCGTCTCCAGGAATTGGCCGACCTGTTCTCCGGTCAATTTGAAGAAAAAAATGAACTGCTGGAAAAAACTCTTCAGAATATTAGGAGTGAAAGCTCTCTCGCCTACTTGAAGAAATTATACATGAATGGCCAGATTACTAATTTTGATTCTTTCTTTAGATACCTGAAGCTTCTCGGCCCCAGCACCATCCCCCTTATGGCCGATATCTGGGAAGAAGCGGAAGACCCGATCATCCGGATGAAAGCGTCCAACTTCCTGTATGAACTCGGCAAAAAGGATACCGCCTCTCTCTTCACTATTACCCAAAATCACAGGATTCCATTGACAAAAAAAGTCTTGGGAATATTGGGGAAGATTGGCGACGCAAAAGCTCTCCCCTTCCTTAAAAAGTTTACTGCCCACGGAAATAAAGAAGTGCGGCTTTCTGCCATACAAGCCTTGGGAACAATCCAAGACGAAAGGACCAACGCCACACTGATAGAGTTTCTCTCTGACCGAGATGGAGAAGTCCGCACCAGGGCAGCCATAGGCCTTAAATACTGTGATGACCAGAATACAATCTCTCACCTCCTCCAGATAGTCGAGAAAAGAGACTTCAACGAACGATTAAAAAAAGAGAAGAGAGTCCTCTTTGAATATCTAGCTCAGACTCAATCTCAAGAATTCATCACTCTGCTCCGTTCAATCATGAAAAAGTGGAGCCTTTTCAATAAAACAAAACAGATTGAGACTCGTCTCTGTGCGGTCCCAGCACTAGAAAAAATGGCTAACTCTGAAGCCCGGAGTATCCTTGAGGAAGGGGCAAAATCTCGGAATAAAACCATCCGGAAGGCGTGTTGTCTTTCCTTGAGGAAAATTGACCAAAATTTTGAATCACATAAAATCCTTTCAGGCGAACGAAGTGCTTAATTACAGGTTAGAAAAGGACGAGAAAAAACCAAAAAAGCCTTCTTCTCCTGCCAATAAAGTCCTCACGAAAAGAATCGAAAATATATTTATTCGTTTTTCCTCCGCCTTAAAAACCGCTCAAATCTATGAACTCAATAACCTGACATTCATAGAACACATCAGCTCACTTTATTCTTCTATTGAGGAAATCTTCGCTGAAGAAGGACGAGCCCTTTTTCAGTTCCAGGAAAACACGTTGTTCTTCAACAACAGCAGGATAAAATTTGACCTTGCTAGTTTTCATAACTTTAAATTCTTGGCCGATGAATTCAAAAAGAAAGAAATTGGCACCATAGCTTTTGAACCCGGTCTGGAGGATGATGAACTTGCACGATTCGTCGCTCATCTCGCCAATTCTAACGGAAACAGGGATGATCCATTCAGAGAATTCGAGGCAGAATTGAAAGGCAACGGAATCAACCATATAATCTTAGAAAAAATCCACCCTTATGACTCAGCGGCCCGCATTAAAGCAGAGAATGTGAAGCAAACCGCCAAAAAAATCTTTTGTAAAAGCATGTCCCACCTGAAAGAATCATTTGCTAGACAAAAAGAAAACGAAAAAGTTCATTGGAAGACTTCCCGCAGACTGATTCAATCCATAGTCAATCTCATCAGCCAGGATGAGTCTTTCATGTTAGGAATGACCAACATAAAAAATTATGACGAATACACAGTCAATCATTCGACAAATGTAGCCGTCTTGGCCATAAGTTTCGGAAGGAGACTGGGACTCGATAAAGAAGAGATGATAGAGTTGGGCATGAGTGCCTTTTTCCATGATGTGGGAAAACTGGATGTCCCCAAAAAAATTCTGGAAAAGAAAGACAAGTTGAGCGAAGAAGAAAGAAAAATCATCCAAAAGCATACGTTCCATGGAGTCGAAAAACTCCTCAACATGAAAGATTCGAGTTATCTACCAGTGAAAACTCTTTATGTTGCCCTGGAGCACNNGAGCACCATCTCTGGGCCAACCTTTCCGGCTACCCCAAATACTGGAAAAGAAACAAGGTTGGCCTGTACAGCAAAATAGTTAAAATTTGCGATTTCTTTGACTCAGTGACAACCCAAAGACCCTATCGTAAACATGTTCTGACGAGAGACGAAGCTTTAAGCTTAATGATGGAAAAGAGTGGCACAGAGTTCGACACAGTCTTACTAAAGGTCTTCGCTAACCTTGTTGGAGTCTACCCAATCGGCTCACTTGTCTCCCTGGACACCAAAGAGCTCGGCATCGTGATGGAAGCCAATCCTGAAATAGCGTTCATGCTCAGGCCCAAGGTGAAACTCATCACCAACAAGCGGGGGAAAAAAATCGATGGAGACATCGTCGACCTCACAGAAATGGACTCAAAAAAAAGAGATTATAAGAGGACGATAGTGAAATCTCTGGATCCGAATAAATACAACATCAGAATTTCGGATTACTTTCTGGCTCAAGATAATTGATTTCGTAATTTATTTTCCTCCGTTTTGCCCGCTTTTATTAGTGCCATTTATTCAATCTTCAGCGAGAATGACTACTTTGGTGTCAGGGCTCGATACAAGACATTTTTTTCTGGTTTATCTGTTGGTTCCTGAGCTATTTGATAACAATGGACAACATAAATCTTGAGATGTCTAATGTCGAGTTCTGATCCTCCTTTACTTTTAATGACCGATTTCATCCTTGACTTAGTCTCAAAAATATTATAAACACTAATAAGTTCTATGTCGGTTCGATGACACGGATTATTCCTTCAAAAGTCTGAAGCGCAGGGCGAGTCTTCTTAAGATTTAAGTTAAGGGGATTGTCTCCTAAAAATGTTTTTATGTGTACATCAGCAGTCCTCAAAATCTAAAAAAAGAAAATCTGTGATTGGAGGAAGGCCATATGAGAAAGGAAGAGAAAAAAGATCCTTTTAAATACTCGGGGCCTGAGCGACGGTCCGGCACAGACAGGCGAAGATTAATTGACCGTCGCAGAGGAGACCGGAGAAAAAAGGAAAGGCGGGAATGAAAACCGCATGGTGAAAGGCTTCTTTCCAAATTATCCTGGACTTTGAGTGGGGACTCTAACACATATCCTGACTAACATCTTCTTAACTCCATCACTACAAATCAAAGCAAGACTGCAACACACAATTATTAATTAAGTCAGACCGTCTCTTTTTTCGAACCGTCATTGCTCCCATTCTCGATTCATAAAGGAATAGAGGGGTTGTGCCTTCAGCTCACTTTTTATCTGGAAAAGTCCGATAATTTGATTCATCCAAAGCCATTCTCGGCCTTTACCAAGTTCAATCTTCATTCAAGTTTCTGAATTTTCGAATGTCCGGCGTAGGCATCAATTCCCCTTAGAATAATTCAGGCTATCCCGGCACTTTTCACATCTGTTCTTTTTATTCACAAATGTCCTCTTTTTAGGGCAGATGAAGAAGTGCTGCAGGGGAAGGAAATTGGCATGATATTTGCAATTGTTCCTGACAGAAGCAGAAAATAAATACGGAGGAGCTAATGAAGAAGAAGCTTTTGACCATTTTGATGGGATCTTTGGTAATACTGTGCAGCGCCAGCGGAATACTGGCCAAGCCTCACACGGATTATCCAAGCCGCAATTATCTCAGTTTCTCCTGGTTTCTCAAGCCATCAAGTTTAGGGCTTAAAACCCGCCTGTTCAGTACTGTCTACGCAACAGGGAATCTGGATTACAGGAAATCGGTTGATGACCTCGAGTTCCAGGCAGGCGCTGTGTATATGTTTCCGAAGAAAATTCTCATCTTCTGGCTTTACACAGGAGGAGGATACCAGTTCTCTAGGAATGAAGGGTCTCAATATCCGTATGTGACGGTCGGAACCCAGTTTTTGTTTCTCTTCTCCGAAGTTATCTATCCCATGGAGACCGCAGTAGACACAAAATACAGGTTCGGGCTGAGTGTTAGATTTTAATCCATGTAACGGCCGGCATTCACATCGACGACTTCTCCAGATACATAATCATTTTCGAGAAGATAGATAACTGTATGGGCGATTTCTTCCCGAGTGGCGATCCTCCCGAAAGGCGTCTGACCTGCCAATTTCCTCTTTTTCTCCGCAGAGATAAATTCAGTATCCACTGGCCCGGGGGCCACGGCATTGACCGTAACATCAGGAGCAAATTCACTGGCTAAGGCAAAGGTAAGTCCGATTACACCTGCCTTTGACGCGGCGTAATGGCATCCAATCGTTCCCCCCATTTTTCCCGCTATGGAAGATATATTCACTATCTTTCCCCTGTTTTTTCTTAGCTCCGCCTCAAACGCCTTACAGCAGTTGAAGACTCCTGTCAGATTGACATCAATCACGTCTTTCCATTCACCCTCGGTTATATGCGCCAAATCCGTATGCGGCCCGGATATACCTGAATTATTCACCAGGATGTCAATGCCTCCAAGAGTTTCCTTCGATTTCTCTGCTATTTCTTCGACCTGTGCAAAATGCCTGATATCCGCTTGTATCTTCAGGGCTTTTACTCCGAAGCCCTTAATCTTATCTATCGTCTCTCTTGCCTTTTCCTCATTCCTGTGGAAATGAACGGCAACATTCGCTCCCTTTTCAGCGAGCATGATCGAAATAGCCTGGCCGATACCCCTGTCACCGCCTGTGACGACTGCATTCTTTCCCTTAATGTCCATGCGACACCACCTTTTAAATCGGTTCTCTTCTATATTCCAATTATTCAATCATCCATACGAAATGGAAGAGAACCTTGAAATCAATCTTTATATTCATTGAGCTCCTGCATGAGCTCCATTTTATCAATCTGGCTCAAATTTATCAGCTCTTTCATGATTAAGGACAAAAACGGGGAGTTTTTAACAAAAAAGAGGCTCATTTTTCGTATTTGGGCCTGGGAGAGACAACCTTATTTTGAGCAGAAAGCATCCGACTTTATTGACGAGCAATTTTGAAACCTATATTAAACGGAATCCGCTGAAAGAAAAACGACAAAAACTTTTTGCATCTTCCTCTCCGAATGGTAAAATATCCTGACTCATAACACTTTGAGATAGATAAGCAATGGATGAATTATTAAAGCTACTCCTCCTGTTTGTGGTTGGCTCAATTGCGGGTTTCATCAACGTCTTCGCGGGCGGTGGCTCCACAATCACTCTCCCCATCCTCATCTTCCTCGGGCTCAACCCCTCAATCGCCAACGGCACCAACCGGATAGGAATACTGGCTCAAACTCTCTCAGCTGTTGTTTCTTTCCGTCAGGAAAAATACCATGACTTCCGACTGAGTTTAAGATTGACGGCATTCACACTGCCCGGGGCCGTCGCTGGGGCCATTATCGCCACCCGAATAAGTGGGGATCTCTTCCAGAAAATCTTGGCCTTTGTCCTGATGGCAGTCACAATTTCCATGTTCCTCAAGAAAACAAACAAGGAGAAACCTGAAGGTGATCAGGAAGGAAAAAGCTCTTGGTTAATCTATCCGGTCATGCTGGCTATAGGGTTTTACGGAGGCTTTATGCAGGTGGGTATCGGATTTGTGTTCATGGCATCACTCTATCATCTGATGAGACTGGACCTTATCCGAGTCAACATGCATAAAGTCTTCATCATATTTGTCTATACTATTCCTGCATTCTTTGTATTTCTTCTCACTGGAAATGTAGAGTGGAGTTTCGGGTTGATCCTGGCAGCCGGAATGGCTTTTGGTGCGTGGTGGGCCGCAAAGATTACTGTGAAAAAGGGGGAGAAAATCATCAAGATTGCGCTAATTCCTATCATAATCTGGATGGCTCTAAAACTTCTGAATATCTTCTGATTCTCCCCATTGACTTGTGAAAAGCGAGCATATATCATGAACCTTAATATTTTGGCAGTAAGGCTTTTTGAGTGAAAAAGAAGGGAAGAAAGCCGTGTTTAGACTGAAAAAAATCAAGCTGCACACCAAGATTTTCATCGGGTTGATCCTCGGAGTGGTGGTGGGTCTTGTCTTCGGAGAAAAGGCCATGATCATCGAGCCTGTGGGGACAATCTTCCTCCGTATCATCACCATGATCGTCGTTCCTCTGGTTCTCGTTTCACTCATGCTGGGAACAGCCAGCCTGGGAGACATCCGCAAGCTCGGTCGAATCGGTATCAAAACAATCGTTTATTTCATGATCACAACGATGATCGCCATCTCCATAGGTCTTTTCTTGGCCAACGTCGTCAAGCCCGGCACCGGCTTGAATGAAGAGGTGAAGGCAGAACTCTACAAGAGCTACGAATCAAAAGCCCAGGTCAGCATTCAGAGAATGGAAGAGAAACCATCTCTCAAGGAAATCCTGATAAATATTGTCCCCACCAATCCCGTGAAGGCGCTCATAGACGGGAACATGCTTCAGGTGATATTTCTGGGGCTGCTTTTTGGCCTCATCCTGACCTTGATCAAGAAATCAAAATCAGAGATGCTCATAAAATTCCTCGATGGTGTGAATGATGCCATCATTCAAGTGGTCCATATTGCCATGAAGCTGGCTCCCTACGGTGTTCTGGCTTTGATCGCGGCTGTGATCGGCCAGTATGGTGTCAACATCCTCGTCACTCTTCTTAAATATTCGCTCGTGGTCGTGGGTGGGCTTGTGATCTATACTTTTTCAGTCAATAGCCTTTCACTGAGCCTTCTGGGTCGAATGAATCCCCTCCTTTATTTCAAGGCCGTGAAAGAAGCGATGATCATCGCCTTCAGCACATCCAGTTCCAATGCGGCTTTGCCGGTCAGCCTGGAATGTGTCGAGCACATCGGAGTGTCTCGGGAATATTCGAGTTTTATCATTCCTCTGGGAGCCACCATCAACATGGACGGAACAGCCCTTTACCAAGGTGTGGCCGCGGTGTTCATCGCCCAGATCTACGGCATCCCCCTGGCGCTCACGGATCAAATCACCATCGTCCTTATGGCCACTCTGGCTTCTGTCGGAGCTGCAGGCGTCCCTGCAGCAGGCATCATCACCCTGGCAATGGTCCTCACGCAGATGGGAATTCCCCTTGAAGGAATTGCCCTCATTCTGGGAGTTGACCGATTCCTGGATATGTGCCGGACAACCACCAACATCATCGGTGATATGACCTGTTCTGTTGTCATTAAGCAGACAGAAGAGAGGGGAAAATCGAAATTGACGTGACTAAAAGAACAAGGAGAAGGTCCCTCGGTCAACATTTCCTGAAAAGCCAGGCGGTCCTCAAAAAAATCATCCGCCGCATCTCTCCCCAAGAACAAGACTTAATCATCGAAATAGGAGCGGGCAAGGGAGCCCTGACTTTCCCCCTGGCTGAAAAAGCCGGGAAGGTCATCGCCATCGAGAAAGACCCGACTCTCACCCCCTCCCTAAAGAAGAAAAACATTCCCAACCTGATAATCCTTGAAAAAGACATCCTTAAGGTCGACTTCCATGAACTCTTGAAGAACGATAAAAATTTCAAAGGAAACCTGAAACTGGCAGGAAACCTGCCTTATTCCCTGTCTTCGCCTCTTTTGTTCAAGGTGCTCGAAGAGAGAGAGCTCTTCACAGAGTGCGTCTTCCTACTCCAGAGGGAGGTGGCTGAAAGGCTCTGCGGCCAGCCGGGTTCGAAAAACTATGCCCCTCTTTCCATCCTCTTCCAGATTCACTTTCTTCTCCGACTCCACTTCACAGTCTCTCCGGAATGTTTTTCACCTCCGCCCAAAGTGGATTCCGCCCTGATTTCTCTTAAAAAAAGGGAACGCCCGCTTTTTTCTTTACAAAAGGAAGAGCTCTTTCGGGATTTTTTAAAGGGGGCCTTTAAGCACAGAAGAAAAATCCTTCGAAATAACCTGGAAAAGCTCGATATTCCTTTATCCGATATCGATAAAGCATATCTCAAATTTGACATCAAAAAAAACACGCGAGCTGAACAGCTTCCTATCTCTCGATTCGTAGAGCTCTTTCAATACTTCTTCAAATAAAAATCAAAGGGGTCGGGTCAAAGGGGTCGCATCTCAACATTCGACATTTCTCAGAGAAGAGCAAATCCGGACCAATCCTTAGAATCAAGCCTTATCCCCGCGACTAAAAATTTTTCAATCTTTGATTTCCAGGATTTCTTCACGATTATATCGTACCCTAGTGTAAGAAATGTCGAATGTTGAGATGCGACCCCAAAATTTGAAACCTGACCCCAGGAATCAAATATGATATAATTCAAACAATGAAAAAAAAGAAAAAAGTCACATCCCCTCTATCTTCCCGAAAGCTCCGAAGAAAAAAAGGAGTGCGGTCTTCTGACATTGTTGGAGTTGTCCTGATCTTTTTGGCTATTTTTATCTTTATCAGCTTAATCAGCTACGATCCTCAGGACCCTTCGTGGACGAATACCGGATGGGCCGATTCGCAGCCTTCTGATCCAAAAATCCACAACGCTATCGGGAAAGCGGGAGCCTATCTTTCCGATGCTTTCTTTCAAATTTTTGGATTTGCCTCATTTCTCATTTCGTTTGCCCTTTTCTACATGGGAATTCAGTGCTTTTCTTCTAAAGAAGAGAGACGCCTCCTCATGAAATCCACGGGAAGCCTATTCCTTCTCCTCGTCTTCAGTTCCCTCCTGTTCATGCTTTTCAAGAGTGTTCCCTGGAGGGGATCCGAGACTCAGGCCGGCGGTTTGACCGGAAAACTGATCTCATCCGCTCTGATCCGAATATTCAGTCATGTCGGAACGCTGCTTGTGCTTTTTGTCCTGCTCATCCTCTTTTTCATTCTCGCAACCAAAATCTCTATGTCTGCAATCCTCCGATTCTTCTCAAATCTGTTTCATTTTGTGTTCAAAGAAGTCAGGATCAAAACCACTCATTACCGCAAATCCAGGCTAAGGGAAAGGATGAGAAAAAAAGTCGCTGAAAAATACGCCCCCTCTGAGGAAAAGGAGACGAAAGTACCCAAGCGAAAAAAGAAGAAAAAAGAAAGAAGGAAAGCGCCAAAGCCTGAACCTGGTCTGGCAAAGCCTTCTTCTCCTCCTGTCCAGGAAAAGTATCTTTTTCCTGAAATGGAAAAGAAGACGGATTACAATTATCCCCCTTTTACACTACTTGACCAGGGAAAAGCATCTGAACAAATCGATAAAAACGAACTCCTTGAAAAAAAACAGCGAATTGAGGAGAAACTGGCGGAATTCCGGGTCGAAGGAGAAGTCCGGGAGTATCATCCGGGGCCTGTGGTCACAACATACGAATTTTACCCCTATCCGGGGATTAAAATCAGCCAGGTGGCGAATCTCTCGGAAGACCTGTCAATGGCACTCGGTGCGGAGTCTGCCAGAGTTCAGAGAATGCCGGGAAAATCCTCTCTCGGCGTTGAAATTCCCAACAACAAGAGAGAAATCATTAAACTCAGGGATATCATCCAATCAGAACAATTCACAAGTTCTCCATCCAAGCTAACTTTTGCTTTAGGAAAAAATATTCATGGTGAGGTCACCATCACTGATTTATCCATCATGCCTCACCTTTTGATTGCCGG
>JABAOC010002281.1_pt9 | contig 16971 bp, 19 predicted proteins | sample 7062161 | NCBI WGS metagenome assembly JABAOC01 (sample SAMN14538625, study PRJNA623070) | marine sediment metagenome | biome: marine biome [ENVO:00000428]; feature: marine pelagic biome [ENVO:01000023]; material: deep marine sediment [ENVO:00002113] | place: India: Gulf of Khambhat ... | reverse complement strand
CTATTACCTCACCTCGTCTAGGAGCTCTCAAGCGATAGGAAATTTTGTCAATTAAAAGATAATCACTTTCTGAAAAACTAGGCTCCATAGATGAACCTATAACTATAAATGGCTGAATTAGAAAAAAACGAATTAAAAAAGCAATTATGAGTATTATATCTACAATTATTTTAGTACTATACCAACTAGAGAGAATTATAGGTTCTTCTGAGGTTGTTATAGAATAATTTCTAATAAAGTAATAAATACTTAAAATTATTCCCACAGAAGCTAAAATAATAAAATTTATCAGTATTATATTTTCTACTGGTCCTAAAATATTTAAATTACGATTAAAATTATAAAAAAATAAACCAGCAATTAAATTAATTAAAGCAATAGAAATGGATTTGATTCTCAGGTTCATTATTGCTCCCTTCGGTCGCATGTGTCAGACGTGTCAGATATATTAAGTGTTTCAAAGGCTGTTATATTATATCCTTTGATACCCATAACACTTGTGATGTTTATGATAATTTAATTATACTGTAGAGATTATAGCATAAAAATGCTTATCTTTCAATTTTTTTCTATTGTTTTTACTTTTTTTATGTTATAATATTCTAAGCCTAACTAATATGATGGGTCTTAATTTTTATATTTTAGTTTTTTAAAGGAATATATAAATGGTGAGATTTTTCAATTTTACTCCCTTAGAGTTAAAGCGAAAAGTAATAGACACAAAACCTAAATTAAAGAAAAAACATTGGTATAAATTACCTCTTTTAATTTTAGTTATTCTGTTTTTAACTTCAGGGGGGTTATTTGCTTACAAAATATTAAGAGCTACAAAAAAAATAATTACAGAGAATCTTTCTAATTCTGCGCCTGCTATTGTGGGCGGAGTTGAACCTGATAAATTAAAAGGTGAGGGAGACGGAAGAATTAATATTTTACTTTTAGGGATAGGAGGTGAAGGTCACGATGCTCCAAATTTAACTGATACTATTATTGTAATGTCAATTGATCCTAAGAGTAAAACAGTATCCTTACTTTCTATACCCCGAGATTTATATGTAAATATCCCTTCTTTTGGATATAACAGAATCAATAGTGCCTATGCACAAGGAGAGGAAAAAGGATATCAAGGTGGGGGGGCGACTTTAGCTAAAGAAGTAGTTAGTAATATTTTAGATTTACCTATTCATTATTACATTCATCTTGATTTTGCTGGATTTAAAAAAATAGTAGATACTTTAGGGGGGATTACAGTGGAAGTAGAAAAAGATATTTATGACTGGGAATATCCTGATGATAGAGGTGGTTATGAGCCTTTTTATATTAAAGAAGGTATATATGATATGAATGGAGAGTTAGCTCTAAAGTTTGCCCGTTCTCGAAAAACTAGCTCAGATTTTGATAGAGCTCGTCGACAACAAAAAGTATTGTTAGCTATAAAAGAGAAATCCTTTGCTTTAGGAACAATTTTAAATCCTAAAAAAATAAATGAGATAATTAATGCTTTAGAGAATCATCTAAGAACAGACTTACAGCTTTGGGAAATAGAAAGACTTATTGAAATATCTTCTGATATCAATACAGATAATATAGTTCATAAAGTACTTGATAATACTCCAGAAGGACTTTTATATGATGATAATGTAGGAGGGATGTATGTCCTAAGGCCCAGAGCAGGAAACTGGAGCGAAGTTCGCAAACTTACCCATCAACTTTTTATAGATGCTTATATAAAAGAAGAGCAAGCTAATATTGAATTATTAAATGGAACTTCAAAAAGTAATATAGCTACTTCCATAAAAGAACTATTACAAAGTTATGGATATAATATAGTAGGAGTGGGATTTGCTGAAAGTCGTGATTTCAAACAATGTGTAATTTACGACTATAATGGAAGTAAACCTTATACTGTTACTTATTTAAGCAAAAGATTTAATGCTCAAGTAAAAAGGCAATTTTTAGGTAATAAACCAGAAGGAATAGATTTAAGGATTATAATAGGAGAAGATTATCTAAAAGTCATGGATTAATACAAAAATCGAGAGACTTTTAATCTATAATCATTCCATATTAAGGATAAAATGGACAAAAAACAAGGAAAGGCAGATTTACATATTCATAGTATTTATAGTTATGATGGTACATCTACTACCCAAGAAATTATAGATTTTGTTGAATATAATACAGATTTGGATATCATTGCTATTACTGATCATAATAAAATTCAAGGCGCTAAAGAAGCTCATAATTTATCTTGTAATTATAGAGTTTCTGTAGTTATAGGGGAAGAAATTTTAACTAAAGAAGGAGAGATCTTAGCTTTATTTATTCATGAAAGAATTAAACCTTTTAGAAGTGTTACAAATACTATTTACGAAATTCATTCTCAAGGAGGATTAGCAATTGCTCCTCATCCTATAAGTTGGGTAAATCCCAGCATTCCTTTAAAGACTTTATATAAAGTAAGTAATGGAGTTCCTGCAGCCTATCGTTTAGATGCTATTGAGATTTTAAATTCCAGTCTTTCTGGAAAATCTAGATATCAAAAAAGAAAGAGATTAAATAGCAAAGTTTTTACCCTGCCAGAAGTTGCTTCCAGTGATTCCCATTATGCTAAAAATATTGGTTGTGCTTATACTGTATTTCCTGGCAATACTCCGGAAGATTTATATAATAGTATTAAATTAGGACAAACTTCTACCCATGGAATTTTTCTACCAGTAAGTGATTTTTTCAAAATTTGTCACTTAAATTTCAAAAAATATTGCAGAAAAGTTGCTAAACCTCCAGCTAGACCATATAAATTTTTTAAAAAAATAAAAGAAGAATTTGTAACTTTAGAAGATAAGTAGTCCTAAATGGCAACATTGGAAAATATTAAAATTAAACGAAAAAGTTTTCTTGTTACTTTTATTATATTTTTAGGTCTTCAAGCTTTGAGTGTAAGACCTGATTTATTTTTGAATTTATTCCCGAAATATAATTTGTTATTATGGTCGGGAATATTTAGTTTAATATTATGGTTGGGTGTTTTTTGGATTTGTAAGAATGTCCAATTTATTATTTCTTCTGAAAGATATTTGTTTAATAAAATTAAATTGCCTTTTAGAATAACTTCTATTCATCTTTTAATTTTGCCAACAATGTTGCTTTGGGGAAGTATTTTAAGTAATTTCTTTTTATTTTTTGAAGATTTATTGTTTCAACAAATAATTATTTTTTCTTCTACTATTTTACTTTATATTCTAATTTTTAAATTGGATTATAATATACAAAACCTTTCCATTTTATATCAAAATGTAATAAATATAACTATATTTTTTACTGTCTTTTTATGGTACTCTCTTATTTTTTATTTTTATTTATTTTTTGGTTGGCCTAAGTGGGCAGTTATACTTTCTGTTTTTATAATAAGTTTTTTGATTACCTATCAAGCTTTACTTAAGAAAAATATTCCTTCAGTTGCTTCTTGGGTATATATTTTAATAACTGTTTTGATATTATCTGAGATAACTTGGGTTATAACTTTTTGGCCAGTGGTGTATTTAATAGGAGGAATGGTAATTCTAACTTCTTTTTATGTTGTTTGGGGATTAATACAAGATCATATCGATAATAAATTAGAACTCAAGATTATCTTGGAATATTTAGCTGTTGCTTTTACTATTTTAGCTATTGTTTTAGCAACTACTCGTTGGATTTCTCCTTATATGTAGATATAAGTGTCGAAAGTATCAAAGGTGCCACAGGTGTCAGAAACATCAAAAGATATATAGTAATGTCTGATATTTTAATTATATTTCGCAAAGGGATTTTTAAGTAGTAATCTTTTAAATTTCAAATTAAAATGAGTCAAGAATTAGATAATATAACCTTTAGCTTTTATTGTTCTTTTTTAAATTATTTCATAGTGATGAAAATAGACAAAAATGATATAATTAAAGAAGTAACTTTGAGCAAAAAAGATATAAATATAAAAAGCAAAAAAAGTAATAAATTAACAAGTTCTTTAATTGGTGATTTTAAGAAATATTTTAAAGGACAGAAAATAAATTTTGGAAATTATAAAATTGATATAAGTGGTTATTCTACTTTTGAGAACAAAGTCTTAAAAGAAGTAAAAAATATACCCTATGCTCAAGAAGTTACTTATAGGCAATTAGCCTATAAAATAAAAAGTCCTAAAGCTTATAGGTCAGTAGGTAAGACATTAAACAAAAATCAATTTTTTATTATTATCCCTTGTCATAGAGTAATAGGCAAAAGAAATATTGGGGGATTTAAATATCCAATTATTATTAAGAAAAAACTTTTAAAATTGGAGCAGAAAATACAACCGCAAAGACAAAAAAATAATTCTTAGCGTTTTAGCGCCCGAAGGATTTAGTACTTTTGCGGTTACGGGGAGAATATATGGGTGTAAAAAATATCAAAATGATTTCTGAAGAAAATTCGGATAAACCTATTAAAATAAAAAAGAGAAGGTCTAAAATTTGGGTAGTTTTGGGGGTTATTTTATTGAGTTTTATTTTTGGAATTTTAGGAGGAGGAGTCGCTGAGAAAGTAATTATACCTTTTATTTTAGGAAAATTAAAAAGCGATAAAAAAGTAGAAATAACAGAAAAGAAAGAAGAAGTTACAGTAGAAGAACAATCAGGGATAATTGAGGCAGTAGATAAATTAAANNATTAAAGTGGTTGAAGAAGAATCAGGAATTATTGAAGCAGTAGATACAGTAGATGAATCAGTAGTAAGTATTGTTTCCAGTAAAGAAGTATATGATTTTTGGGGTGATGTGTTCGAACAAAAAGGTGGGGGAACAGGTTTTGTTATAACTACTGACGGTTTAATTTTAACTAACAAACATGTGGTTTCAGATAAGAGTGCTGAATATACAGTGATTACTCATAATGGGAAAGATTTTGAAGCTAAAGTGCTCAGTTTAGATCCTATAAATGATTTAGCAGTAATTGATATCCAAGCAGATAATCTTACGCCGGTAGATATTGGAGATAGTGATGACTTAAAAGTAGGTCAGAGGGTTATCGCTATAGGCAATGCTTTAGGAGAATATCAAAATACAGTGACAGAAGGAGTAATCAGTGCAAAAGGAAGAGCTATTATAGCTAGTGATGAAACAGGTCAAGGTGAAAGATTAGAAGGAGTTATTCAAACAGATGCAGCTATAAATCCTGGAAATTCCGGTGGCCCCTTGGTTAATATTAAAGGTCAAGTAGTAGGAATTAACACTGCTATAGAGCAAGGAGGTCAATTAATTGGTTTTGCTTTGCCTATTAATATAGTAAAGCCTATAGATAAATTTATAGAAAATATAAGAACAAGAGGTAAGATTGTTCGTCCTTTACTTGGCGTTCGGTATATTCCTATAACAAAAGAGTTTGCGTCTTTAAATGATTTAGATGTTACAGAAGGAGCTTTAGTAAGTGAAGGTAGAATGGGAGAAGCGGCAGTAATACCTGGTAGCCCAGCTGATCTTGCTGGAATTGAAGAAGGGGATATTGTAACTCATATTAATCAAGACAAAATTGATGAAAAGAATAGTCTTTCTTCTCTAATCCAAAAATACCAACCAGAGGAAGAAGTAGAGGTTACTTTATTAAGAGGTTCAAAAGAAATGAAAGTAAAAGCAACTTTAGAGGAGATGAAATAATTTAGTGACAAGTAACAAGGAGTTAGTGACTAGGATTTAGGAACTAGGGGATTGATAAAAAAGCTGGTTTTACCAGCTTTTTTAGTTTTATTTAGCGCAAATATTCGTTCTATTTGTGTTTAAAAAAAATAAGGGCAAAGACTTACAAGGAGTCTTGGCCCTTTAAGGTTGTAAAAAAGTTGTCAAATATTATTTCTTCTTTTTCTTTTTCCTCCGTTTCTTCTTTTTCTTACCCCCATTGTTTTTTGGTTTTATTATTTTAAATCGGGTATTACTTTTTTTGTCTTCCATTCCCTCGGATTTTTCTCCTTTAATAGAATTTTCTTCCGTTGTTTTTTGTATAGAATGAGAAACAATCACATTTCTATCTCTATATCCGAATAATAATCTTGAAATGAAACCTGGCTTTCTTTTTTTCTCTCCATTTTTCTTACTATACATTGCAATTTCTTTTTCTATTTCCTCTAAATTTTGGTTACATTCAGCAAGATCTTTTTCTAATTTCTCCTCGATTTTTAACTTTCCTGTAGAGAAATTTGTATTCTCTTTCATCTTTGTCCACCCCCACTTCAAAATCTTTCTTTTCTTGCTTATTACTTTGCTTTCTGCGATGGTTAATAGGAAATATATTTCCTATTCCAACTACACTAGTCCCCCAAGCCATCACAATTCCTCCTTTTCCCAAGATATGTTGTTAAACTACAATATTATATTTTCAATTAGATTACATCTTAACAAAATTTCAGATAATGTCAAGAAGAAATTAAAACTATCCTATCTAGTCTTGAATAATCCTTTTTAATTTCTATCTTGCCTTGAGGGAAATATTTTTTAGCTATTATTTTGACTAAGTCAGTTTGATAGGGGCTAATCTCTAAAAATATTTTAACTTTTTTATTAAGGTATTTTCTAATTTGATATAGTAATTTTTTATAGTAATCTAAACCTTCTTTTCCACCATAAAGAGCAGTTTTTGGTTCATATTTTTTAATGCCATTAGGCAATTTTTCCATTTCTTGATCTTTTACATAAGGTAAATTAGCAACAATAATATCAATTCTTGTCTCTTGTATCTTATCGCTTGTCACTGGAATTAATAAATCTCCTTGCAGGAAAGTTATTCTATTTTGTACATTGTGTTTTTTGGCATTTAATTTGGCTACTTCCAGGGCTTTTTTAGAAATATCCGTAGCATAAATAGTTAATTGCTTGTTGCTTATTGCTAATTTTTTAGCTAAAGAAATTGCAATACAACCAGAACCAGTTCCCACATCTACAATATTAAATCTTATCTCATATCTCATATCTCTTATCGCTTTTAATACTTCTTCTACAAGTAATTCGGTTTCTGGACGGGGGATTAAAAGACTATTGTTAACATAAAAATCCAATCCATAAAATTCTTTTTTACTTGTGATATAAGCAACTGGTTCATATCTAGCTCTCTTTTCTATTATTTTTTTATATTTTCTATAGGCTGTAGACGGTAGTCTGTATGCCGAGTTAGCATAAATCCACTCCTTTGTTACATTTGTTACTTCTGTTACCTTTGTCACATTTAATAAATAGCATAATAAAACCTCCGCATCTAAGTGTGCCGAGGGGATATTTTTGCTTTTTAATTTTTGATTTGCCCAGCTTAAAGCTTGTTTTATAGTCATTTATTAAGTATCAATATTGGTTATTAGGAATATGGAATCAGTATAAGATATTTATAATTTTCCTAATTTCCAATTCCGTATTCCTTATTACTATAACTTATTATCACTTATTCTCTAAGGTCAATTTCTTAGTCTGATCTTCTTCAATCAATTTCTCAATAATTTTATCCAGATTACCAGATAAAACGGATTCTATATTATGTACAGATAACTTAATCCGATGGTCTGTTATTCTATCTTGAGGAAAATTATAGGTTCTGATTTTTTCTGATCTATCTCCTGTGCCAATTTGTATTTTTCTTTCCTCACCTCTAGCTTTTTGCTGTTCTTCTTGTTTTTTTACAAAAAGTCTTGATCTTAATATAGATAAAGCCTTGTTTTTATTTTTTAATTGAGATTTTTCATCTTGACAAGAAACATTAATTTGTGAAGGTAGGTGAGTGATACGTACAGCTGAATCAGTAACATTGGCATGTTGACCACCAGGCCCTGAAGATCTAAAAGTATCAATTTTCAAATCGCGAGGTGAAATTTCAATATCAATTTCTTCTGCTTTAGGTAAAATAGCCACTGTTGCACAAGATGTATGAATTCTTCCACTTGATTCTGTAATTGGTATTCTTTGCACTCTGTGGACTCCGCTTTCATATTTTAGCCTAGAATAAGGGGAACTTCCTTTAATTTCAAAAATAATCTCTTTAAAACCACCTTTTTCACTTACTGAAGAGCTTAAAATTTCTATATTCCAGCCTTTTTGTTGGGCATAACGAGAATACATTTTAAAAAGGTCAGAGGCAAATAAAGCTGCTTCTTCTCCTCCAGTGCCGGCTCGGATTTCCATAATTACATCCTTTTCATCATTAGGATCAGAAGGCAAAAGGTCTATTTCTAGCTCTTTTTCCAATTTTTCTTTTTCTTTTTCCAATTTTTCTATCTCTATTTCAGCCAATCGAACCAGCTCAAAATCTTTTTCTTTAAGAATAATTTCTTTAGATTCAGCTAAATTCTTGTTTATTTTTTGTAACTTTTCCTGCTTTTTTATTATTTTTTTAAATTCAGTATGTTTTTTTGTTAATTTCTGATATTCTTTTTGATTGGAAATAACTTCTGGCTGGCTTAATTTTTTTTCCAGTTGTTTATATTCTTTTTTAATTTCTTCTATTTTTTTTAGCATTTTTTCACTCGGTTATTAAAAACCAAGCATACACTTGGTTTTTTAGCACTAAGTATTTGACCTAAGGTCAATTATCCTTAGTGCCTTATTTAAAACTTATTTCCCAGAATTTTTCCCTTTTTCCCTTTTTCCTTTTTCAGTTTTCTTTCTTTCAGCATGAGCTATTTTAGCTTTAAATTTGTCCACCCTTCCTGCTGTGTCCACTAATTTTTGTTTTCCAGTATAAAAAGGGTGGCACTGGGAACAGATTTCCACCTTTAAATGAGGGATAGTGGCTCTGGTTTCAAAACTATAACCACAAGCACATTCAACTTGGGCTTTTATATATTTTGGATGAATATCTTTTTTCATTTTTACCTCTCTATTTCCGATTAACTTTTGTTAATCGGAACGAGCCGTTCTAGTCGCTTGCAAGCGACTAGAAATAGGCCGAAAAACACGGATTTACACAGATTTTTTATGGATAGCCACTGATCACTGATTTGGTCCATTACTCGTTATCCGTTATTAGTTATCCGTGATCTGTGGCTATCAGTGATTTACCTGCCTGCCGGCAGGTCCGTGGCTATCTGTGGTAGAGCAGTGAAACTGCTACATATAATTATACTAAATAAAAACCTTCTTAGCAATAAGAATTTGATAACATAAGAATTTGATAATTTACTTAATTAATTTTGATATATTTTAACTTTAGAGTCATAAGTAAGACAAAAATTGGTAATTTCTTCCATACTTTCAAGTATGAGAGTTTTTTCCATTTTTTCATAATTAAATTTTTCTTGCATTTTGGGTTTAATTTGGTATACTGTTTTTTGTTTGGAAATTTCTTGATTCTATTTTAAAATTTGTTTATACTATTATTGAATATAGATATAAGAGATAAGAGATAAGTTCTAATCACACACGTCTTCAGACTATCTTTTCCTTGCCCCGATGACTATCGGGATCATAAGATAGGGAGAAGGAGGCGGCGGAAAGAAAGGAAAAAATGAAAAGTATTTCTATGGAAAAAATGTTAGAGGCTGGTTTGCATTTTGGGCATCAAGCACAAAGATGGAATCCCAAGATGGAGCCTTTTATTTTTGGGCAAAGAGCTGGTGTTCATATAATTAATTTAGAAAAAACAGCAGAAAAATTAAAAAAAGCCACAGATTTTATAAAAAAAATATCTTCTGAAGATAAAATTATTTTATTTATAGGTACTAAAAAACAAGCACAGCAAATAATAGCTTCTGAAGCTACCCGATGTAAAATGCCTTATGTATCAGAACGTTGGTTGGGAGGAATGTTAACAAATTTTACAACTATCTGCAGGAATATTAAAAAACTTAAAGAATTAGAAAAGATTAAAAATAGCAATCAGATTCAAAGATTTACTAAGAAAGAAAAAATTAATTTTCAAAAAAATTTAGGGAAGCTGGAAGATACATTACAGGGGGTAAAAGAAATAAATAGATTGCCTGATGTTTTGTTTGTAGTTGATGTAGTAAAAGAAAATACTGCAATAGGTGAAGCTTGTAAATTAGGCATTCCTATTGTAGCAATTTGTGATACTAATGCAGATCCTTCAGGAATTGATTATATCATTCCTGCCAATGATGATGCTATTAAGTCTATAAGATTTTTAGTCTCTCATGTAGCTGATGCTGTATTAGAAGGAAAAAAGAAAGTTAAAAAATCTAAAACTATATCTAAAAAAACAGTTGGCAAAGAAAAAATAGTTAAAGAGAAAATTGTTGCTGGAAAATAATTTTTTTCTTAGATTTATGGAGATTATATGAGTAAAATTAATGAGAAAATAAAAGAACTTCGCAAATTAACTTCTGCCTCAATTTCAGATTGCAAAAAAGCTTTAGAAGAAGCAAAAGATGATTTAGATAAAGCAAAAGATATATTGCGCAGGAGAGGTCAAAAGATAGCCTCCAAAAAAGCAGAAAGAGAAACTACCGAGGGCTTGATTGAAAATTATATTCATTCTAATAATAAAATAGGGGTTTTGTTGGAAATAAACTGTGAAACTGATTTTGTGGCAAAAAATACTGAATTTAGACAATTAGCCCATGATATTGCTATGCATATTGCCGCAATGGATCCTCAATATATAAAACCTGAGGAAGTGAAAAGTAAACCTAAAGATAAAAAACCAGAAGAAATTTCTCTTTTGACTCAACCCTTTATTAAAAATCCCGAAATTACTATTGGTGAAAAAATAAACGAGGCAATTTCTCATTTAGGCGAAAATATTCAAATAAAAAGATTTATAAGATATGAAGTTGGAGAATAGAAAATAAGGTGTCAAATGTGTCAAAAGTATCAGAGGTTATTATAATATCTTATGATACTTGTGATACCTTTGATACTTATGATACCTGCAAGGTAGGAGCATTATGAAGCCTAAATATAAAAGAGTATTACTTAAACTTTCTGGTGAAGCTTTATTAGGCAATCGTCAATATGGAATTGATCCTAAAGTAGTTTTAAAAATTGCTAAACAGATTAAAGAGATAGATAAATTAGGCGTTCAGGTGGCAGTTATAATTGGAGGAGGAAATATTTTTCGAGGATATACAGCAGCGGCTTCGGGTATGGATCGAGCCACAGCTGACTATATGGGAATGTTAGCTACAGTAATGAATGCTTTGGCTTTACAAGATGCTATAGAAAGCGAAGGAATTCCTTCAAGAGTTCAATCAGCTATTTCTATGCCAGAAGTAGCTGAATCTTATATTCGTCGTAGAGCTATAAGACATTTGGAAAAGAAAAGAGTTGTGATTTTTGCTGCTGGTACTGGTAACCCTTATTTTTCTACTGATACTGCTGCATCTTTACGAGCTTTAGAAATTGATTGCGAAATAATTCTAAAAGCCACTAAAGTAGATGGGGTATATGATAAAGATCCTATTTTATACAAAAAAGCCAAAAAAATAGATAAGTTGACTCATATTCAGGTTTTAAATAATAATTTAAAAGTTATAGATTCCACAGCTATATCTTTGTGTATGGATAATAACCTGCCAATTATTATTTTTAATTTATTAAAGGATGGAAATATTAAAAAAGCAATCTATGGAGAAAAAATTGGGACAATTATTATCCCTAGTCAAACTAAATTAAAACTTGATAGAAATAAATAATGGAGATTTTAATATGATTGAACAAATTTTGGATAGTATAAAGCCTAAGGCGAAAAAGACTATTGAGCATTTAAAAGATGAACTTAAAACTATTCGTACTGGACGAGCCACTCCTTCTTTAGTAGAAGAAGTTCCAGTTTCTTATTATGGAACTAAAGTTCCTTTGAAACAAGTGGCTACAATTAACGTTCCCAGTCCTCGTTTAATTATGATTCAACCTTGGGATAAAAATAGTTTGGCGGATATTCAGACAGCTATTTCTAAAAATTCTGTGTTGGGAGTAACTCCAACAAATGATGGCAAAGTTATCCGTTTAAATATCCCTGCTTTAAGTGAAGAACAGAGAGAAGAATTTATTAAATTAGTTCATAGGAAAGTAGAAGAAGCTCGTATTTCTTTACGAAATATTCGTCACGAGGCAAAAGAAGAAATTCGCTATCAAAAAGATGAAGGAAAGATTTCTGAAGATGATATGTATAAAGGCGAAGAAAAGCTACAAAAAAATATTGGTGAATTTATCAAGAAGATAGATGAAATATCTTCAAAAAAAGAAAAAGAGATTAAAGAGGTATAGGGGAATATAATGATAAGAGAACAAAAAATGAAAAATCTTGTTCATGTAGCTATTATTTTAGATGGTAACCGTCGCTGGGCCAAAAAAAGAGGATATAATCCTTGGATAGGGCATGAATATGGAGCTAGGAAAGTTGAGGAGATACTTAAGGTTGCTTTAGATTTAAAAATCCCTTACATATCTTTATGGGGTTCTTCTTTGGATAATTTAGCAAAGCGCTCTAAACGAGAAACTTCATTTTTATTAGGAATATTTAAAAAAGAATTTATAAAATTAGCTAAAGATAAAGATATTCATAAAAATAAAGTAAGAATAAAAGTATTAGGACGATGGAATCAGATGTTTCCCGAGGAAGTAAAAAAATCAATCCAACAAGCTATAGATAAAACAAAAAATTATAACAATATGTTTTTGACTTTCTTTCTTGCTTATAGCGGAGTTGATGAAATGATGCAAGCAATAAAAAATATTGTTAGGCTAGCTCGGAATAAAAAAGATCTTAAAATAACTTCCCAACTTATTAAAGATAATCTTTTTACTTATGATTTGCCTCCAGTGGATTATCTCATCCGAACAGGAGGCGAACCCCATCTTTCTTGTGGGTTTATGATGTGGGATATTGCTGATACCAGATTATATTTTTCTAATAAACTTTGGCCTGATTTTACTAAAAAAGATTTTATATGTGCTATCGAGCAATACAAAAAGGTAGAAAGAAGATTTGGGAAATAATAAGAGTATAGGTGTCATAAGTATCATTGGTGTCAGAGGTGTCAGTTATATAATATGATACTTTTGATACATCTGACACATTTGACACCTTTAGAGTTTTGTATGTTCACTATATTAATTTTTATTTTAGTTTTAAGTCTGCTTATTTTTGTTCATGAAATAGGTCATTTTATTTTTGCTAAAAAAGCAGGAGTTGTTGTAGAAGAATTTGGTTTTGGCTTTCCACCAAGAATTTGGGGGATTAAAAGAGGAAACACTACTTATTCTATAAATACTATTCCTTTTGGGGGATTTGTAAAAATGCGTGGTGAGGACCAGAAAGATACATCACCAGGAAGTTATTGGAATAAGTCTATTTTTGATAGAGCAAAAATAATAGCTTTTGGTCCAATAATGAATTTTTTGTTGGCGCTTGTTTTTTTATCTTTAATTTACAGTATAGGATTTAATCCATTTATTCCTGGAATGGAAAAACATTTTGGGGTTGTGAATAATCAAAAAGTTTTTGTAAAAGAAGTAGAGGAAAATACCCCAGCTGTTCAAGCAGGTATTAAAGAAGGAGATATAATAACTGCTGTTGATGACAAAGAAGTTTTTACGGATTTAGAATTAATTCTTTTAATTCAGGAAAGGAAAGGAGAGGAAGTAAATCTTAAAATTAACCGAGATGGGGAAATAATTAATAAAAATTTAACTCCTTATAAGACAGAACTAGAAGGTTATGAGGGTGATTATTTCCGATTAGGAGTATTAATTGAAACAGAAGGTAAAGTATCCTGTCCTTTTTATTTAAGCCCCTATGTTGCTTTTGTAGAAATGATAAGAGTTACAAAATTAGTCTTTATAGCTCTGGGTAATTTTTTCAAAAATTTATTCTTATTTTTTACTGTTCCTCCTGGGGTAGCTGGTCCTGTAGGTATTGTTAATTTGACTGGCAAATTTGCCAATTTAGGATGGTTTTATCTTATCCAATTTGTTGCTTTCTTAAGTATTAATTTAGGAGTGATTAATTTAGCCCCTTTCCCTGCTTTAGATGGAGGAAGATTACTGTTTTTGACAATTGAGAAAATTAGAGGCAAAAGAATAAATCAAAAAGTAGAAAATTTAATTAATAATATAGGATTTGCTTTATTAATAATATTAATTTTAATACTAACCTATCATGATATTTTGAGATTTTGATAGTCAGGAATTTGTGCTAATAAAATGTATAATTTATATCACTAATTAATCACTAATATTAATATAATTTGGGAGTTGAATGGAAAAAGAATATGTAAAGAAAATTACTAAGAAAAGTAAAGATTTTGCTAAATGGTATACTGATGTTATAACCAGAGCAGAATTAGCTGACTATGCACCAGTAAAAGGCTGTATGGTTATTCGTCCTTATGGTTTTAAGTTATGGGAAAATATTCAAAAAATTCTTGATTTGAAAATTAAAAAAGAAGGGGTGCCTAATGCTTATTTCCCTCTTTTTATTCCTGAAAGTTTTCTTAGGAAAGAATCTGAACATGTAGAAGGTTTTGCTCCTGAGGTGGCTTGGGTAACTCATGGTGGGGGTAAAAAACTAAAAGAAAAATTAGCTATTCGTCCAACCTCAGAGACTATTATATATTCTATGTTTTCTCGTTGGATTCAATCTTATCGAGACCTGCCGTTGAAGGTTAATCAATGGGCTAATATTGTAAGATGGGAGATGAGAACTAGACTATTTATCAGAACAGCAGAATTTTTGTGGCAGGAAGGTCATACTGCTTATGGTAGCCTTAAAGAAGCTGACAAAGATACTATAAGAATGTTAGAGATGTATCAAGATTTTTGTGAGAATTATTTAGCAATACCGGTTGTAATAGGTAAAAAATCTGAATTAGAGAAATTTGCTGGAGCTCTATATACCACGACAGTGGAAGCTTTAATGACTGATGGTAAAGCCTTGCAGATGGGAACATCGCATAATTTAGGACAGAATTTTTCCAAACCATTTGAAATAGAATATCTTGACCGGGAAGGAAAAAGACAATTTGTTTGGCAAACTAGCTGGGGAGTTTCCACTCGACTTATTGGGGGAATTATTATGGCTCATGGTGATAATCAAGGGCTTATTTCTCCTCCTCGTGTAGCACCTATTCAAATTATTATTATTCCTATTTGGGCTAATAGTAAAGAAAAGAAAGCAATAGGCAAAAAAGTTGATAAAATTAGAAAAATTTTAGGCAATAAATTTAGAATAGAAGTTGACAGTTGTGAAGAATATACTCCTGGTTGGAAATTCAATCAGTGGGAATTAAAAGGTGTTCCATTAAGATTAGAAATTGGACCAAAAGATATTCAAAAAAATCAAATAGTTTTAGTCAGAAGAGATAACAGAGAAGAAAAAATAGTAGAAGAAAATAAATTATTTGAAACTGTTAATGTTTTACTCAAAGACATTCAAAAAAGTTTATTTAAGAAGGCAAAGAAATTCCAAGAAGATAATACACATAAAGTAGATAATTTTGATCAGTTTAAAAAGATTATAGATAAAAATCAAGGATTTATAAAAGCTTATTGGTGTGGAGAGGAGAAATGTGAACAGAAGATAAAAGATTTAACAGGTGCTAGTATTCGTTGCATTCCTTTAAAGCAGGAATCCAAAACAGGCAAATGTATAAAATGTGGTAAGAAGTCAAAAGATTTAGTTTATTTTGCCAGAGCATATTAATTCGCATTACTCTTGTAATTTTTTTCATTTATTGATACACTGAAATATCTAATAGTTAGTAGTTTATAGTTAACTCTTCAACTATGTTTATGGTAGACAGTTAAAAATTGATGACTGACAGTTTGCAAATAATAATGTACAATAGTATTGCTATGAGTAATTTTTTGTTCCTCCGGTAGACCACCAAGAGGAATAGGGAGGTAATAAGTGGTAGTTAATAAAATTTTAGGAGTTTTTTCTTCTGACATAGGAATAGATTTAGGAACAGCCAATACTTTAGTATATGTTCGAGGAAGGGGGATAATTATTAATGAACCTTCTGTTGTGGCTATAAATCTTAAGAATAAGCAGATATTAGCCATTGGTGATGAAGCTAAAAAAATGGTTGGACGGACACCGTCTAATATTATAGCTAATCGTCCTTTAGTTGATGGGGTTGTTTCTGATTTTGAAGTTACTGAACAAATGCTTCGTTATTTTATTGAAAAAGTTCATCAGAAGGCATTTACTTTCTTGCCCCGTCCACGCGTCGTTATAGGTATTCCTTCAGGAGTGACTGAAGTAGAGAAAAGAGCGGTAGAAGAAGCTACAACAAATGCTGGTGCCCGGCAAGCATTTTTGATTGAGGAACCTATGGCAGCGGCTATTGGGTCAAGATTACCTGTTCAAGATGCCTCCGGCTCTATGATTGTAGACATTGGTGGAGGGACAACTGAAGTGGCGGTTATTTCTTTAGGAGGTATTGTTTCTAATAAATCTATTCGAGTAGCTGGTGATGAATTAAATGAAGATATTATTCAATTTGGTAAAGATGAATTTAATTTACTTCTAGGAGAAAGAACAGCCGAAGATATTAAAATTAGAATTGGTTCAGCTTACCCTCTAGAAGATAAGCTGGAAATGACAATGCGAGGTAGAGATTTGGTCACTGGATTACCTAAAGCTGTTATTGTAAATGATGCACATATAAGAAGTGCTTTATCTAAATCAGTTCAGATTATAGTAGATGCTATAAAGACTACTATTGAACAAACTCCCCCAGAACTTGTTGCTGATATTATGGATAGAGGTATTATGTTAGTAGGAGGGGGAGCATTACTTCGAGGACTAGATAAGTTAATAGCTGAACAGACTCAAATGCCCGTGGCTGTAGCTGATGATCCTATGACCTGTGTTGTTAGGGGCACAGGATTGGTTTTAGAAGACATTGAGTCTCTAAAAGAAGTTTTAGTAACAACTCAATACGAAAAAGCCCCAAGATAATCACAAAAATAATCAATTAAGAAACAAAATCCTAAATCCGAAATCCTAAATACTAAACAAT
>JABAOC010003856.1_pt8 | contig 16986 bp, 18 predicted proteins | sample 7062161 | NCBI WGS metagenome assembly JABAOC01 (sample SAMN14538625, study PRJNA623070) | marine sediment metagenome | biome: marine biome [ENVO:00000428]; feature: marine pelagic biome [ENVO:01000023]; material: deep marine sediment [ENVO:00002113] | place: India: Gulf of Khambhat ... | reverse complement strand
TGGCACTCTCCGACCCGCGGGCCACCTGTTCGTATTGCGGGATCGGCCGCCGGCGGTGGGGGCAATCGTGATGGTAGAACAACAGCAGCCGCGCGCCTTGTTTGAGTTGCTCGGCGATGTCGATGTACGGAAGGATCGGCAACTCCAGGCCAATCCAGGTCTTAGGCTCCAGGACCTCATAGGTCGGAGTGGCCGCGGCCGGTTTATGAAAGGCCAGAATCGGAGTGGTCGCACCCAAGACGGCCAGGGTCAGCCCGGCCGTGGCGGAGAATCGCAACTGGGATGAGGCCGGCCGGAGGAGCCGGCGGATCAGGGCTGGCCAACGTCGCCGACGCAGGCACAGCAAGAACCGCTGCAAGCGAAGTGCGATGGGCCGAAACAGTATCAGGGCGAGCAGTGCCGGCAGGTCGAGGCCGGTCAAGGTAATCCAACGGCTGACACAGACCGCGCGTAAGCAGCCGCAGGAGGCCGCATCGGTCAAGCCTTTGTGGAAGGTGATAGCAGAAAAGCCGCTAACACAGGCAAAGGAGGCAACCCAGGCGGTTCTCTTGAATAGCCCTGACAGCAGCCAAACGCCCAGCACCAGTTCAAATTCGACCTGTGCGATCAAAAGCGGCCAAGCGCTCCAGATTCTCTCGGCGCCGAGCGGTTCCGTCAGCAGTTGATGGGCCTTCAGTGCCGCCGCAATCAGCAGGAGGAGCCCCAGTATCCTCAAGACAACCACGTGTATCCGTTCTCTTCCACGCATTTCGTCGTTTCCGTTTCGTTCTTGGCAGAGCACTGACTCAGCATGAATCCAAGAACGGTTCTTTGCCATTTCACTATGGGCAGCGCCAGTCCATGTATGCCGTTGATGCCGTCCTATAAGAAATCCGAAAATATGATGCGGTGAGGGACGCTTCCAATACGCCTGCGATGAATGCGGTCTTTGCAGCGGGCGGGCTTGCCGGTATAATATGGGAACCCTGTGGAAACATGACACCGGGAGAAAGGGCATTTACCCTCATTGCGACGGAGAACGATATGACAGAGGAGTACTCCCCTGCGGCGAAGGTTTATCCGACGGAGAACCTGGGCAAGTACAGCATTCTCGATATGCTCAAATATTTCGAGGAGCACGGGGCCCTGCGGGTCTCCGACCTGCACATCAAGGTCAACGCCCCGCCCGCCTATCGGATCGACGGCAACCTGGTGAAGCTCAAGGGCCCCAACGTCACGCCGGAAATCGCCAAACAGCTCATCTACCCCCTGCTGAAGGAGCACAACGTCCGCAAGCTCGCGACCGAGCAGAGCATCGACTGCTCCTATCGCCTGGGCACGCTGCAGTTTCGCATCAACATCTTCCGCGAGAACGACGGGCTCGCGGCAGCCATCCGGGCCCTGTCGCTCGATGTCCCGCAAATCGAGGACATCGGCTTTCCCAACGACGTCTGGAAGGACATCGTCGGCCTCAAGCAGGGACTGGTTCTGCTGACGGGGATCACGGGCGCCGGGAAGTCGACCACCATCGCCTCGCTGATCGGGCGTATCAGCGAGAAGACCGCCTGCCGCATCATCACGGTCGAGGACCCCATCGAGTACATCTTCCAGCAGCGGTATTCGATCGTCTCGCAGCGGGAGGTCGGCCGGGACGTACCCTCGTTCTTCCAGGGACTCAAGGAAATGATGCGCGAGGACCCCGATGTCATCTTCGTCGGCGAAATGCGTGACGCCGAGACCATCGCGATGACGCTCATGGCCGCCGAGACCGGGCACCTCGTGTTTTCCACGCTGCACACCCGCGACGTCACCGGCTCGGTGACCCGCATCCTCGACTACTTCCCCGAGGGCCGCCAGGCGGAGGTGCGCAACCAGCTCTCGCTGGGGCTTGCCTACATCATCTGCCAGAAGCTTATCCCGCGCAAGGACGGCCAGGGCCGCATCGTGGCCATGGAAATCCTGAACAACAACTACGCGTGTGCCAACCTGATACGAACGGGCAAGATCGAGCAACTCTACTCGCAGTTACAGACCAAGACGCGCAACCGCATGGATGAGAAGATGACGACCATGGAGAAACACATGGCCACGCTGGTCAAGCAAGAGAAGGCGGACCTGCTCGAAGCCCAGAAATGGGCCAACGACCTCAAGGCCTTCGTGGACTGCATGCAACGGGATTGAGCAGGAAAACATGAAGTACGAGAGTCGAAATCCGAAACACATACGAATGACCAAGATCCAAAATCCTGAACGGAAGCCCACGCGATAACAGCAGCGTTTTGGTCATCTGTACTTTGAACTTGTTTCGGATTTCGAGTTTCGGATTTCGAGCTTTGGTAACATAGTCCGGCTATGACCATCGAGTTCAACTGCCCGAAATGCGGCGCGCTCATCGCGTTCGACAGCAAGCACAGCGGGAAGCAGGCGAAATGCCTCACCTGCGGCCAGAAGTTCCTCATCCCGGCCGAGAGCCTCCAAAAGCCCGAGCGAATCGAGCCGGAGCCGGAAAAGAAAGAGCCCATCCCGGGCTTCTACTATGCCGTCTTCGTCGATAGCTGGAAGGTATTCACGAATCCTGCGAATGTCACCACGCTGGTCTTTGTGGTCGCGGTCGTGTGTTTCAAGTTCTTTCTGGCCCGCGCCTGCTGCCTGAACTACGTCGCGGCCGTCATCATCTGGGGCTGGCTCTTCGGCTTCTACCTCAACGTCATCAGCCGCACGGCCATCGACGACGACCTGTTGCCCGAGATCGACCTGGGCACCTCGGTCACGTTTTTCTGGTACGTCATCGAGCCGTTCTTCATGTTCTTCTACACCCTGTTTCTGGTCGAGCTGCCGTTCCTCATCGCCTTGTCGCTGGTCCAGGATCGCGGCGTGACTTTCCGGAATTTCTGGTCGGCTTCCGACCCCGTCCACGTGCTCTTGCAGGTCCTGTTCGTCGGCGGGCTCTTCCTTTTCCCCGTCGCGATCCTGACCACCTCGGTCGGTAGGGACTTCACCATGTTGCGGCCCGACTACCTGCTGGCCCCCATCTCCAGGACGTTCGTGCCCTACCTGATCGCCGCCGCGTTACTGACGGCAACCTGCATCGTGGAGATGCACACGACCCAATACGCCGGGGCGAAGCTGATAGTCACGGTGGCACACCTGGCCCTCAATCTGCTGGTCCAGGTCCTCGCCATCATCACCATGCGCTCCATCGGCCTGCTCTACCGCCACTACGGCTGCTATTTCAAATGGTAACATTCCACACGACGAAACAAGTGATACGGACCAGGAATAATGCTGGCGCCCGGTGGGTCATCCTGAACGAAGTGCAGCGTAGCGGAGGATCTGGGTTATGAACGGGAGAAAGGTCTCAGCCAAGGGCCAGATCCTTCGGCTTTGCCTCAGGATGACTGAGTCTGTGCCGCGCAGGAATCTCCCGTAATCCGTATGAGACCTGGACAGAGTCTACCACACTTGTCACGTTTTCCGGTGGCGGGTCAAACGTTTTCAGTTCGCGACCGTGGGCCGGTCGCGGCTCTCGGGCGCCGAGACGGTGATTCCGCGCACGAGGCGGTGGCAGAAGGCCAGGTACTCCAGCTCGAGCTGGGCCATGTCGGCGCCGACGTAATGCTCGAAAAGTTGCGGCCCGACCTGCCGATTCCAAAGGATGGTACGCGGGAGGTTGCGGTCCTGGGCGGTCGTGCCGGCTGATTCGTCCAGAGGCCAGTGACCCGACAGGCCATCCCACAGCAGCCGGTGGTAGGAGCTCAAACGCCGGCCGGACCCCGCCTCGCGCAGGAAACGCACCAGGGCGTACGACTGGCTGTAGAACGCCGTGACCGTCTGGGTCTGGTCCGTCGCCAGCACCTCGCCGGGACTGGTGGCGACCAGCTCCCGGAGGGACATCTGCTTGTCCTGGTCGAGCGTCTCCTTCAAGGCCCCGAGCCGCTGGAGATTGCTCCCCGGGTCGAAGCGGAACAGCCCGTCTTCGTACCTGCTGGCCTCGAACAGCATGGCCACGCCCTCGTCCAACCAGCTCGGCAGGCGGTACTTGAAATGCCGGCTGTTGAATTGATGCCAGCCCTCGTGGCCGATGGCCGAGAGCGTGCGCTGGGGACCTATGTCGTAAATGACGCAGGCGCCGTTGAGGTAATAGGCGCCCGTTTTGATCTTGCAGAACAGCGGCGCCTGCTCGCCGGCGAACCCGTAAGTGAAATCCTCCCACTGCTGGCGGTTCGCGAAGAGGTAGATCTTGAATTTGCTCGTCGTCGGAATCGGCTGCGGCAACTGGTCGTTGTAGCCCGTGTAGGCGGATTCGACGAATCCGGGAATCATGCGCAGCATCAAAGGCTGCAGGACGGTCGAGAAGATCTCGTAATGGCTTGTAGTGAGCTTGAGGCCAGCGCCGTATTTGATCTCCCAAGGCTCAACCGCGACCAGGGCCGGCAGGTTCTCGGCCCGCAAACGTTCGATGGCCGCGGAACGCGCCTGTTTCGGTTCGGCCTGATTCGATGATGCCGCACGGGCATGATACGAGCGCGAACACCCTGCCAGGCAGAGTATCGCGGCCGTTATGAAGGTCAATCTGAGCTTCCGAGCCACTACCTCCTCCCTGTCTCAATGCTTCTGAATCACACGGGTCCTGCAACTTGCGGTCAACCTGCACGCCCGCCATACGGTCATACCACCCATGAAAGGCCACCGATGTGAGCGATATCGACAACCAAGACTACAGCTTACCAAAGTATAACGAATCCGGCCCCAAGAAAGGGACTTTTCTTCATCGCCGAGAAGAAAAAAGGACGTGACGAGCGAGAAGCCCCGCACTTATCAGACCGCTTTGAATGGGCCGCCGAAAACTTCGGCCGTAAAGAAGTATATTTCCGTCTCTGGGTCCTTCCAGGCATCTGCGGGCAGTCCGGCCTTATGGGCGCAACAGAACGACAAGAATTCCTCCGCGGTCCAGCCGGTTTCCGTCGCGACCTGAGGCAGGAAACAGCCTGAGGCGTATCCCCTCTTAACGTAGATGCCGTGGGTTCCGAGCCGTAGACTCAGCGGGTCTCGCGTCCGCTCCAGAGGCGACAGGACGGAGATTTCGATATCCAATTCGCCCAACTCTCGGGCCGTGATGCGATTCGCAAAGAAACGGGGGTCGCCGGTGGCCGACGCCCTGGCCATTTCCGCGACCAGTTCGGCCAGCGGACGGTCGGAGACGAACTGACCGATGCACCCTCTGAGCCGATCTCGGTTCTTCAGGGTAACGAAACACCCGCACAGGGCGCGCAGGACCGGATCCTCCGGCTGATATTTCGGCGGCGGCGTGCCGCCGACCGCTGCTTTGACGGCGTCCTGCGCGATCCGGAGCAACGTCTGCCTCTGAGCTTCGTTCATAAGGGCCTGACTCTACACGAATGCAGCACTTAGTGCACCCATTTTATCACCAGGAACCCGCCGATCAAGAGAGCGACAAATGCCAGCGAGAACCAGTTGAAATACTTCTCGATGAAAGGTCTGATCTTCTCTCCTTTCCAGCCCATCAGGCCGGCCACCAGGAAGAACCGCGCGGAACGGCTCAGGGCCGAAGCGACCAGAAAGCCCGGGAAGTTGATACGTGCCACACCGGCGGAAATCGTGCAGACCTTGTACGGCAACGGCGTGAAGCCGCAGGTGAAGACTATCCAGAAATCGTACTTCGCGTACAAACTCTGGAATTTGGCGAAGTTCGCCGCCGTCAGACCGATGGCACCCAGATGTGCATAGGCCCAGAGGCCGATGGCCGACCACAGGAATACCCCGATCACATAACCAAGGATACCTCCCACGATGGAGGCCATCGAGCAGAGGGTCGCGAAATAAATCCACTTGCGCGGGGCCCCCAATGCCAGGGGCGCCAGCAGAACGTCCGGGGGAACCGGAAAGAAGCTGGACTCGGCGAAACTCAGACAGAACAATGCTCGGCCCCCGTGCGGGGTGTTGGCGAAGTGGATCACCCAGTCATACAGGCGGCGGTGCCAGTGCCACCAGACAACGCCGTTGCGGACGACTGACTCCTTGACGATTTCGTTCATTGAGGCCTCATCAGTTGTCAACAGGTATCCAAAATAGGGAGCGGACGGTATAATGTCAACCCGTAAACCGGCGTTTGCCGGACGGAACGGGTTGCTTTCTCAACGGTTGCAGGCTTGATTCAAAGCTCAACGCCTGTGTCTTGTGCGCGGGCCATGAGGGTCCTCGTTGAGTGAGAGACCGTGGACCATACGAATTATGGCCGCTGTCCGGAGGAATGACGCGGAATCATTGGTTGTTTTCGGGTCTGGATCGCAGTGACAAACGTGCCCCAATTTGAGAAATTTGACGGCGGACTGCTGGTCCGAGCGCCGGCCAAGCTGAATCTGAGCCTGCTGATCGCCGGCAAGCGGCCGGATGGCTTCCACGAATTGGAGACCATTATGGCCAAAGTGGACTGGTATGACGAGATACGGATCCAGCGAGCACAGAAGGCCGATATCGAGTTCTCCTGTGACGGCCCCTGCTGGGCACCACGCGATGAGACGAACCTGGTGTATCGGGCGGCCGAGGTGTTCCTCCGCGCGTGCGGCAAGGCCCCCAAAGTGCGGCTGACCCTGACCAAGAATATCCCCCCCGGCTCGGGGTTGGGCTCGGGAAGTAGTGATGCAGCGGCAACCCTTCTGGGCCTCAACAGCTATCTGAATCGCGGATTCCCGATGTCCCGACTGATGGAAATGGCCGGCCGGCTCGGCAGCGATGTCGCCTTCTTCCTGAACGGGCCCCTCGCGTTTTGCACGGGAAGAGGGGAGAAAATCACTGAGTTAGCCGCCAACTTCGCCTTTGCCGCTCTCCTGCTCCTCCCGGACGTAAGTGCCTCAACGAAGGATGTTTACGAGAATTACGCTCACGATCCGGTCCGCTACAGGCAACTTGGCGCACAGATTCACGCCCACCTTGAGAAAAATAGGGTTGATTTGGTGGCCCGGATGTGCGCAAATATGCTGGAAAGCAGTTGCTTCTGCCTTTACGAGGAACTTGGCGAGTTGAAGGAAGCTGTGGAATCACTGGGTGTGAGGCCCGTTTGCCTTAGCGGTAGTGGGTCCGCCATGTTTTCTATCTTGGATCCTACTCACATTGAACGACTCGAGAACGTGCGAGGCAAGATTACAGACCGGACGGGCTGCAGAAGCGTTATTGTGAGGAACAACAGGTGGTAGAGTTCTGGGAGAGGCGAAGCAATGAAGATAACGGAGGTTCGAGTCAGGCTTGTCGGGAACAAGGACAACCGTCTGAAAGCCTATTGTTCCATGACGCTTGACAACGAATTCGTCATCCGGGACATCAAGGTCATAGAGGGGATGGGCGGATACTTCGTGGCGATGCCGTCCCGCAAGGTGAGCGACCGCTGCAAGAAATGCGGGGGCAAGAACCACCTCAGGGCCAGGTTCTGCAACAATTGCGGGAATTCGCTGGCGGAAAACCGCATCCGAAGAGGCCCCAAAGGGATAATCAAGCTTCACGCCGATATTGCCCACCCGATCAACACCAAATGCAGGCAGCGTATCCAGGAAAGTGTGGTTCTGGCATTCCGGGAGGAAGTGGAGAAATCGAAAGAACCCGGTTATCGGCCCGTGGATATGGAGGATCCGGACGATGATATACCGGAAGCGACCTTGTGACTTCAGACCAGAATGGCGGCCGTTCCCACGACCTCTCTTCCACCTGGCAAGCCACAGGTCATCCCGTTTATTCGAGGTCTCTCCACGCGTGGCGTGGCGGCCCTTCCGGGCTCACGTCGTCAGATCCTCCAGGACTTTGTCGAGGGCTCTGTCCAGCCGTCTTCCCAAATCGTACCTGCCCTCAGTAATCTGCCGGCGCAGATGAAGAACCTTCTCCTGGCGGCCCCCCGGCAGGGAAGCAATCCTCTTCAATACCTGTCCGAGAGGGGTGTTGTGTATATTCTCTAAGATCTGCTCCATAACCATATCTTTGTCACAGGATAAATCCACGCCCTGAGGATCGATCCGCTGCTCATTCCTTTCCGCGAACCTGTTATTAGAACCACTGTCCGGCATCCATTGACCCTGAAAAGAACCGCCTGTACAAACTGACCCTTGCCGCGAGCGATACCCAATACCACTATATGTTGTATGCCCCGCAATTCCTTAATGAGGCTTAGAACAACAATGATATCGTCACAAATGAATCCAAAACTTTAAAAAAGTTCGGGTCTGCGCAAGATAGTTTTTCCAAGGAAAAAGGGCCCGGAGAACGCTGCAAAAAGGGGTATGATAGCACCGGAAAGACCCATCAGGGTGGACTGCGCACTATCGACCGCATCCTGCGCAAAGCCTTGCGGCATGACGAGTGAGAAGATAGGTAACCTACTATATATTGTGACTCTGCAAATATCCAAGTGGGTAAAGGAGGATATTGCGGAAAGGCGGGCCGCCCCCGTTCGACCGGCCCAGATTAGTAGTAATACACGAAGGAATAGTCCACAACCCACTGATCCGCCATCCCCTTGTTCTTGGTCAATTTGACCTTCTCACAGGTGAGGTTCACCCACATGGACTGGATGGTGGAAAGAAACCTGGCGGCCTGCACGATACTCACATCGGTGACCTTGACCTTCGCGTCCTGACGTCTCTTGCCGCTAATCGTGACGACATTGCCGGCCGTACAGCTGGTGGGAGGTATCCGGCATAGGTTGGCTACCCGATCCACCGCACTGACGTAGGAAAACTCACCCGACACTTCGTTCACATCGGCAAACTTCAGTCGGTCCGGGTCGATCTGTAGAATATCAATAATATGATTCTGCCCCTCGATATAGAGGTTGTACTCTGTCTCCGCACTGCGCTGAGCCTGCGGCAGGTAGACACACCGGACCAGCAGCGGCCACATGCCGACCAACACCGGGATAAGCAGGTAACACAACATGGGATTCCTGTAGAGCTCTCGCATGTCTAAGCTCCCTGTGATTGTCTCTCTATGGTAACGGTTACGGTGAAACTGTCTCGCGTACCTTGCGGATCAGCGCTCTGCTGGCGAATCCACAGGCCGTTCTGCTTCAGCGCCTCGTGCACGAGGACTGTATTCTGTCGGCTGGAGGTATCCCCGCTGATAATAATGCTTGTCCCGCTGGCGGTGATCGAGTCGATATTCAGGTCCGTTCGTGCCGCACAGTTATTCAGTGATTGCAGAACCATCGTCAATTTCGTGGATATCGAGGCCTGACTGGCTCCGATGCCCGTCTTCTCCGCACGGAGCTGTCTCAGGGCCCTTTCGAGGTTATCCACCGCTTTCTTCATCGGTGTCGGGAGCTTCTTCTCGCCCAGCATCACGGCGCGGTAATCAGGTTCGAGCTTCCTGCGCAAAGCCTCCCTCTCCCTGTTCTTCCTGATCAGCTCGGCGTGAACGTACACGCCGACGGCCAAAAGGAGGATCGTCAGCGAGATGCTCAGAAACCGAACCGCTTTCTCAATCCGCCGCTTTCGCCCGAGATAGGGCATGTGGTCGTTGCGAAGATTGACGCTGTTCGCCGGCTCCGACAGCGCCATCGCCGCGCCGCAGGCCAGAGCAACATCCACCGCATCCGGGCAACCGTCGCCCTCGCGCAGCTCGAGGCCCGCCATCGCGACAAGGTCACACGTACCGACTCCCAGACCCGTTCGTTCCCGGAGAGACTGCGTGTCAACGTCACGGCCGGCGTCAAAGACGCACAACCGGCCTACCGAGCCCGCCGCCTCGGCCAGAGCCGTCATGACGAGGGCCTCTCGCACGAGCAGCGCCGTCCGGTCCTGTGCCGGCCCGATCAGAAAGGTCCGAAGCGCCGATACTTCCCGCCCCTCCGAGATCACGATGAGGTAGCCCCGGCGGTCGGAAAGCAGCGCATAGAGAATACCCCCGTCCGAAGACTCCTCGGTCCCGGCGTAGGCGAGCAGATAACGGGAAAGGCAACAGATGTCGGGGTCCACACTCACCGGGTCGATCCCGTTGCTCTGTAACGAGAGAATGATATCCGAGAGGATGCCGCGTTGTGCCGTGAAAACGTCAAGACTCGAGCCTTCGTCGGTGCTCGAGGCGACCCGAAAGCCTACCGCCACGTCCGACACGTCCGTTGCGAGCGCTTCCTCCGTATCGAATCGGACGGTCGCGACGATCTTTCTGGCGTCACGGAACTCGCTGTGCACGGCGTGCTGCATGAATGACGCACAATCCAGGGCGACAGCCGCTTCCGCGAAGCGGACCTTCCGCCCGCGGCACGCCTGAGCGATGCGATCGGCCAGAAGCTGCCGGTCGGGCTCAGGCTGGTCCTCGACAGAGACCGAAAAGCAATCGAGCAACCGTCCCTCCTTGCCCAGTGCCAGGCACACAATGGTTGCCTCGTTCTTTCTCAGATATATTCCCAAATGACTTTGAGATTCCACGGTCGGTAATCTCCATTCTGCAAAAGCTTACTGATTAGTCGGAAATAACGGCAATTCGCTTTACTTTATCTGCTTCCTTACTCACGGCGGCCACGGCGGTAGCCGTAGCCACCCCGCTGACGGCCGTCACCTTGATCGTGAACACGTGGCTGGTCGTCGTGAGGAACCTCCGGCACCTGTCGATCGAGTCGGAGTTCGCAAACGCCACCTGCTTGAGCTCGTTGACATCCCTGACCGGCTGCACTTGCCTGTGCCGGATGATCGCCTCGGCGATTTTGGGGGCATCGGCTATGCTCCCGAAGGTCAGAGCGGCCTCCAGGACGTGTCTAGGGGCCGTATTGACGTTCACCTGCCACGTCGACCAAAGCCCGAGGTATTTCATAGCCGATTCCTTGCGGCTGTCACTGGCGATACTCGGACGGGCGAGAAGGTCCGTATCGACCAGCGAGCTGTGAAAGAGCCTGGCGAATTCCTTGGTCTGCTGCTCCATCTGGACCGCCGCCGGGACGGGCCGGCTGGCCGGTATGCGGCGTGCGGCAGGGCTCGCACCGCGCGTTGTCGGACGGGTGATTCGGCCGCGCACACTGGCCGGCGGCGCGACGGTCCGCGCCACCGTCTTGAATTCAGTCTTGAAGGGCTTTATCTTGCCCATCTTGGAAAAGTCCGATTTGAGCTGCTCGATCTCCCCGGCCGTGTACCCCATCCACTCGCAAAACGTCGCCCAGCCCACGCCCGCTTCCGCCTGCACCTTCTCGTCCGACAGGATCGCCCAGCCCAGTGGATACTTGGCGTTCTCATCCTCGATCTCGATCGTCACCCNNGATCCCACCTCGAACTCCACGGGCTCCGTCACCAGCGGCCAGCGTGGACCGTAGGGACCCGGCACCTCCAACGATTCACGACTCGACGACGACCGGCTGTTCGGGTCGTTGGCATCATTGACATCGTCCTGGTATTCGGAGAAGTCTGCGTCCGAAAAGTCCACACCGCCAAGGTTGTTGGCTGCGAGGTTCAAGGCCACCTGATCGAGAAGCTTCTGATATTCCGGCTCGCTGAGGGCAAACACGTCGGAGAAATCCGGCTCGTTCGGCCGGCTGATCAATTCGAACGTAAGGTCGTCAACCGAGGCCAGCGCGTACTTCAGACCCGAGGCGCAGGCATGCCTTGCCTTGCAGCAGTCAATGAGATACTGGTCCCGATGGCGGCGTGCGGCCACCCGGACGCTGAGCGTGTATCCCAGCGTGGACAGGATGACCAGAATCACCAGCGTGATCAGCAGAATCACGCCCGGGTAATCCCGTCGGTCATCTCGGTCTCGACCGTGTCTCTCTCGGCGTTTGCTCATTGATAATCCGTTCTCCAGTCGCTCGCCCGGTCGTGCCTCCGGCAGGCGTGCGCTCATTGGTCGTCCGCAATCTGGCGGCCCTCTCCTCGGCCGCCCGGTCCCCGGACTCCTGTCCATTGGGACCCTGGCCCTCGTTCGGGTCGAATCCGGAAGGCATGGTGAATTTGATTTTTCGCATACTGTCGACGGCAATGGTTCGGCTGATCTTCTCGTCATCCATCACGTCCCAGGTCCCGCGCACCGTTTCGTAAGGCTCGGCAAAAGATAACGTGACTCTGACGCCCGGCGGGAGCGCCCGTGTCGCCCATTGATCGACAAACTCGTCCCCTTTACAGGCCTGGACCTGGAAGAAAGTAATCCCCCGGCAGATCGGCACGAACGGGTAGTTCTTCTCCCAATTGTCGCGGTTATCGTCGAGCAGCTTGTCTTCCTGCACGACCCCGTCGTGGCTGCGATAAAGGACGAGGCCCGGTCTCTGGCCACCGTGGTCGTACGCGGCCCGCCAGATGATCTCTTCGAGAGTCTGCGCTTTATTCTCACGATCGTGGAACGTGCGGCGCAGGACCAGTTCGGCCCGATGGAAGCGGTTGTCAAACCCGTTTTTGACCCGGAGGGTCNNTCTCTTCGAGGGTCTGCTCTTTGTTTTCACTATCATGGAACGTGCGGCGCAGGACCAGCTCGGCTCGATGGAAGCCGTTGTCGAACCCATTCCTGACCCGGAGGCTCACATCGTCCGCTCCCAGCGTGCGGCCCAGGTCCTCGGTGATGAGCTGAAGGACCTCCGAAACCAGGGACGGACTTTCGATCTTCTTCAGGACCGCGTCCGCCGCCTGGTTGGCCCGGCCGTAGATGCCCAATATCGCCGTGAGAACCATTGCGCCGATGATCACCGTCACGATCATCTCGCCCAACGAGAACCCCGACCGGCGCCTCCCTGGTCCGCAGCCGCGCCTCACGCATGATTCTCCTGTACCCGTCTGCAACGTCCACATGCCTACCTTCGCCTCCTCTGGAGCGGGTCCGTAACCTCGCCGACATCCATCTTTTCCAGTTCTTCCTGGGACAGTCCCATAGCCGGGTCTCTCCCGTTGGGGCCTGCGGGCCGACCGTCGGCCCCCTCCTGCGACTCCTGTTCCGTCCGCAACGACATCGCCAGCTCCTGGATGGAGCTGACCTGCGTCCTCTTCTCTTCCGCCGTGGGGGCGCCGCCGCTCCGTATGAACACATCCAGATTGAACCTGATGAACGCGCCGTCCTCGGTCAGGACCAGTCCCTGGTCGATCCATTCCTCGATGACCGCGTTCTCGACATTGGCATATTCTGCCGCTTCCTCGACGGTTTCGAGAAGCTGGTCGGCCGCGATCTGGTCCAGGTCCTCCTGCTGCATCAGTTGTCCGGCCTGCTGGTCGGTCAATTCCGTAATCCAGTGCTCCAGCTCGACCGTTTGCGTCTCGTCGGCGGAGTCCGCGTACCGGGCCGAGCAGACGGCGCGAACCCACATCTGCCCTGTGACAGGCTCGGGAAACGCCTTGATGACCGTCTGCCAGAACACCTCGGGATGCTCATCGCTGATTCCGTATTCGACGTCTTCCGTGACGGAATCGGAGGCCAGGATTTTCTCCAGGTTCTCCTGTACGAGATGAAAAGCCTCCATGCGCAGGGCCGAGTTCGCCGCGGAACCTACACACCGATCGATGACCACCAGCACGCTGGAGCTGACGAGCGCCAGAATGGCCAGAGCAGTAATGACCTCCAGAAGGCTGAAGCCCCCGGCGCGGGGCTTGCCGCCCAGGGGTCGCAGGATGGCCATATTGTTAGCTCTATGCGTCATTTTCCCGCCATACGGCATTTAGGACGCGGTCCCTCACAGGAACGGGACCTCATCTTTGGCTCTCGGCGTCATCAGCCCCGGATCGCCCTCGATCAACTGAACGATCGGATTGAGCCGGCTGACGACCACGGCATAGGGCTGTTCGCTGTCGTCGAGGAACACGACCTTGCCGCCGTACTGCCAGCCCGCGTGCCCAACCCGGAATTTCGCCCGGTCCTCGTTCGTATAGTCGCCGTCGTCGAACTCGACGTAGGCCACGCGACAGTTGTTGCCGAACCAGCCTTGGGCGATGATCTCCTCCTCCAGCACGTCCGACAGATTGGAGGAGGTAATCTGTCGCAACAAATAGCTCTGTTCCGTCAGGTCGATGATGATCTCGTACCGTCGGCGGCTCTCGGCGGCATTCGAGGCGGCCATCTGCATCGTCGAGATGAAATCCTGCACCTGCGACCGGAACGTGTGACGCCGCAGCACGCCGAACAGACTCACCTGCGCCAACAGAACAAGTAAAGAAACGAGCGAAAGCACGACCAGGAGCTCAACGAGCGTGAAGGCCCCGGCGCGAGCACAGCCCGGGCGCAGGTCCACGCACCCGGGTCGTGCCACTCCCTCGCTGCGCGATTTTCCCCGGAGCCGATCAAGAGGCATCGGTGCTGTACAGATCCGTATCATAGCCCTCGCCGCCTTCCTGGGCGTCCGCTCCGAGGCTCTTGATGACAAACGGCTTGCCGCTCTCGGGATACAGTTCGTAAATGAAATCATTGTTCCAGCCGTCCTTGGGAATCTCGACCGTCTCCAGATAGCCGCCGGTCTGCCAGTTCGTGACATCCGTGGGCTGCTGAATGAGGACCGTCAGTCCCTCGTCTTCGCTGGGCCAACGTCCCGTATCCATATGGAACTGGTTGACGGCCGTATGCAACTCCCGCAGGCTTGCCTTGGTAATCTTCACCCGTGCGTCATCCACCCGCCCGACGAAGTTTCGTACGACCACAGCGGCCAAAAGCCCGAGGATGATCAGCACCGCCATGAGCTCCACCATGGTGAAACCACACCTCAACTGTCTCTTCCGGTTGCCCTTCATAATCCTTCTCTCCAAACGAAGCCTAACGTACTGACGCGGAAATCTGCAAGATCGGCAGGATCGTGGCGTAGGCGATCAGGCCAACGATCACCGCCATAACGATGATAATCACCGGCTCGACGGCGGCACTCAAGCGCTCGATGACAACATCCGTCGAGCTTTCCAGGTTTTCGCTGATACTCTTGAGCATCGCCTCCAGCTCACCGCTTTTCTCTCCCACTGCCACCATGTGCGCTATGGCGGGATCGATCACGCCGCTGTCACGCAGGGGTGTGGCAATATCGGCCCCGGCCAGGATGCGTTCGCGCGCCTGCTGGATGGCGCGCTTCATCAGCACGTTGCCCGTGGTCTCGGCGACGACACGCAGCGATTCGGCCATGGCCAGCCCCGAGCCAATCAGCGTCGAAAGCGTGGAGGTGAATCGCGCCACGACACGCTGTTTGATCAGAGGCCCAAACACGGGCAGCGCGAGCAGGAACCGATCGCGCAAATAGGCGCCGCGTTCGGTCCTGAAAAACCGCTTGAAGATCAGGACAATACCGACGACAGCAGCTATGAGAATCAGCACGCGCCAACTTGTCAAGACATGACTGAAGTTCATCAACTGCTGCGTAATCCACGGCAATTTCTGTCCGGCCCGCACGATCTGTTCGCCGATCGTGGGGATCACCTTCGTGGTGAGAATCACGATGGCGCCCAGGCAGAAAATCACGAGCACGATGGGATAAATCATGGCGGTCAGCACTTTCGATTCCACGCGCTGGCGCTTCTCCATGAAGTTCGCGATGGTCTTGAGGCTCCCGCCCAGCGTGCCCGTCACCTCACCGACGCGCACCATGGCCACGTAGATGACGTCGAAGTAACTGTCGTAATCCTTCAGGGCGTCGGTGAACGACTCGCCGGTGACGACGCGGTCGCGGATCTCGGTCAGGGCGGTCTTGAAACGCGGATCGGAGGTCTGCAAGGTCAGGACCGACAGCGCCTCCGTCAGCTTGATTCCCGAGTTCAACAGGGTGGCGAGCTGTTTGGTGAAATCGACGAGCTGCGACGTGCTCATCCTGCGAAAGGTCGAGAACAGGGCGCGTCTGCTCTCGGAAGCCGAGGAAATCTCCGTGACGGACGACGGGTGGATGCTCCGCACCCGCAACTGTTTGCGGGCGGCGTACGGGGTCTCGGCGGTGATCGTGCCCTTCACCTTCCTGCCGTTGCCCGCTATCGCGATGTATTGATACCTCGGCATAGGAAAACCCCGCGCCTCCGGGCCGCCTTCGGCGCCCTCTAAACGACGTCCGCCTGCGTCACGCGCAGCACCTCGGAGACCGTCGTGATGCCGGCGAGCACCTTGCGGGCCCCGTCCATGCGCAACGTCTGCATGCCCGCGTCCAGGGCGACCCTCTTGATCGTGCCGGCCGTCTCCTGTTTATACACGAGTTCCTGTATCTTGTCATTGATGAGCATCACCTCGTAGATGCCCGTTCGCCCCCGGTAGCCTGTTTTGAAACAGCGCGCGCAGCCCTCTCCCATATAAAATTTCGCGCCCTTATTGCTTTCCGGGGACCCCAGGCCGAGCTCGCCGAGCTCCTGCGCCGTCGGCTGCGCGGGACACTTGCAATCGGGGCAGATCTTGCGCACGAGCCGCTGGGCGATGATGGCGATCAGCGAAGAGCTGACCAGGTAGGGCTCGACGCCCAGGTCCAGCAAACGGGTCACCGCGCCGGCCGCGTCGTTCGTGTGCAGCGTGCTGAAGACCAGGTGGCCGGTGAGCGAGGACTGAATGGCCATGCGGGCGGTTTCGACGTCGCGGACCTCGCCGATCATGATGACGTCGGGGTCCTGACGCAGCACGTGTCTCAAGGAGGTCGCGAAGGTCATGCCTTTCTTGGTCGCCACCTGGATCTGGCTGATCCCTTCGAGCTGGTACTCGATCGGGTCTTCGACGGTGATGACATTCTTCTCGGCCGAGTTGATGCGGTTCAGATAGGCATAGAGACTGGTGCTCTTGCCGCTGCCGGTCGGGCCGGTNNCTTGCCGCTGCCGGTCGGCCCGGTGACGAAAATCACGCCGTGGGCCCGGTTCAGGAGGGAGTCGAGCCTCTTGAGGTCGTCCGGCCACAATCCCAGCTCGTCCAGACCGTACACGCCCGAGCTCTTGTCGAGAATACGCAGCACGCAGCGCTCGCCGAAGCTGGTCGGAACGGTGCTCACGCGCAAATCGACTTCGCGCTGGCCGAGGCGAACGGTGGAGCGCCCGTCTTGCGGCAGTCTGCGTTCCGCGATGTCCATGCCCGCCATGACCTTGATACGCGAGATGATCAGCGGCA
>JABAOC010000612.1_pt2 | contig 17003 bp, 20 predicted proteins | sample 7062161 | NCBI WGS metagenome assembly JABAOC01 (sample SAMN14538625, study PRJNA623070) | marine sediment metagenome | biome: marine biome [ENVO:00000428]; feature: marine pelagic biome [ENVO:01000023]; material: deep marine sediment [ENVO:00002113] | place: India: Gulf of Khambhat ... | reverse complement strand
AATCATTATCAATATATTTTTTAATCATCAATGTAACATCATGATTTATGCCAATATCATTATCATCTTTTAAAGCATTATAAAGATTATTCAAATTACTAAAGGTTTCACGCATAAGTTCTCTAGGGGTATTTGGAGAATGTATGAAGCTTGGCTTAACATCAATCAATAGTATTTGTATATATTCATTTAGTATTTTTAACTTTGTATTTTTTTCTAATCTTAAACTTGCTCCCATTTTTGGTATAATCCCATTTAAAATATTATGTGCATTTAAAATATCTTTTTGTTCTTCCTTCAAATATTCAATTCTCACATCTCCTTCTTCGAGCATATTACGAATAGAATAATTATCATCAAATAATTCTTTCAATCCACTAATATGACCAAAAAGAATTGTATTGATCATACTACCATCATCTACAAATGCGATGATTTTGTAAGAATGTGAGTCTGATCTGTTACTACCATGCGGATAATCTTTGTTAAACTTAAATTCTAATTCTACATAATCTCCACATTTCTTTTCCTCCCCAACTACTCCAATTGAAATAAATCGACATCCTGTTGACACAGGCAAATTTAATTTATTAACAATATTTCTGCCCACTAATGTTGATGAAAAATTGCCTGAATCAAATATTATTGTAAATCTATTTTGAGGCTCAACCTTTTCAATATCATCTAATCTAACCCAATTATTTGTACCATTTTTGAAGGAGATATATTTACTGCGAAGTTTTGAAGGAATAATTTTATTAATATTTTTTAAGTATTCATCAAGATTACTTCTATCTTTCAATTTATCATTGACAAAAGTTTTTAGTATTCTAGCATCAGAGGCTAGTATTATTTTAAGAAGGAATTGATATTTCATTAAGATTTCTAATCTTTCTTTTGGAATATAATAAAATAATTTACCACATATTGTGTTATGAATCGTACTGATAATATCTGGATAATTGGCTAAATTATCTTCTCTAAGATTATCATCTACCAACTGAGTTGGGGTTAGTTCAGTTATTATTTCTTTACATTTTCCAAAGAAATTACCAATATTTAAGCCTGGGAAAATTTTTATTAAATTTTTAAAGTTAGAAATTTGTCTCATTGGTTTTGGTAATTCAATTATAAAATCATTCAATACTATTTTTTGAATTGTTAATTCTAAACTACGTACATTATTTTCTCCTGCACTTATGGATACCAAACCAACTATCTTTAATGGATCATCATTTTGTGTGTACATTTCAAATTCTCCACTGCCAGTACTGTATGTTTTATCAGTTGGATCAAATTCCTTCATTGTAATTCTAATATAAGGCTTATTTGTTTCTTTAAAATAAATAGTAAATGTTTTATGTTTTAGAATTTCATTTTCATATAAAATCGAAGTTAAGATATTATTAAGCTCGTCAAACACTAATATTACTTCACTATTTTCCCTTTTAAATACTAGTTTATATAATGGTTTTTCATTATATCTTGCCCAATAGTATTCAACTTCATAATTTGATAAATATTCATATTTATTTAAGCTTAATCTTTTTAATTCTAGATGCTGGGGTTTAATTGATTCTATTTTTGTCCCTTGTTTGCTTGGTATTCTAATTCCTTTAAAAATTTTACCTTCTTGTACAATAAATCTCGTACTATCGTCATCATAACCTCCAATTTGGTCGTATGGTAGATAATTTTTATATTTAGTATTTATATACCTTTTTTTATATTTAATATACTGCCTATAAAAGTTCATATATATCTTAATATAATAAAAATAATTTATTTAAAGATATATATTTAATATTATTATTAACCTTAAATATATAAATATGATTGAACATCCACATGTATTTTTAATTGGGCCAACGTTAGGATTTTTAGCTTTTACATATAGTACAATATCAATGGAAGGTATACTGTATAGGCCAAATAGTTATGGCCAACAAGAATTTACAATGGATATATTTAAAGACTATCTAAAAGCACCATTTGCATTCGGTGCACCAAAATTCTCAATAGTATGGGGTTTGGTTCCTGGTTTGAATTTTGCAGATAGAATTAAAATGCTGCAATTAAATTGGTTGGCAATGACCGGTTTAGGCACAGTTGCTAGTTATGCAGGATATAGATTATTAGAATCTATTATCTAATTAATCTTCTTTTCAAATCTGAAAGCATCCTGTGTTGCTACATTTTTTAAATTACCGCCATAATAATTGGACAATATTTTAGAAAATTTAAAACCGTTTTTTTCATAAAATTTAATTCCAGTATCATTTTCTGCATGAACATTTAATGATAAGAATTTACATCTATTTTTAACATACTCTTCAGCTTTATCCATCAATTTTGTCCCAATTCCTTTCCTTCGATGTTTCTTATAAACTCCAAAAGACATAATATGAAAATATTCTCCTTGATATTCACCGATTATATATCCGTATAAATCATCACTTTCTTCTGCTACAAAAATTTCACCACTGAAGAGTATAAAAAACATCAATTGGTCCATAGAATAGTATATGGGAAGACACTCTTTGTTACAATTGTATATATTATAGATGTCAAGTATAGTGGCTCTTCTAATATTAATCATTATACTTAAGTATACTTAATAAATTAAAATTCATTACGTAACGAGTCAACAACAGAGTAAAGTTCAGCTACATTTCTTTTTGCGATTACATCTGAGTACAATAGTTCCATTAGATAAATATTATCAAAAATATCTACTGTTATGCATTCTCCATTGAGCAATTTTTTGAAATTTTCTGGATTTAAGTATTTTTGGTAGTTATAAATATCAAAATCCATAAACTGACGACCTGCACCACGACAAGATACCCAATTCCCACCATTTATATACCTTTGGAAAATAGTAATTCCGTAAATATCTGTTTCATCGACTTTTTTTGGTACATACATGGGAATATCTGATTTAAGTTCTGATGCATTCTTAAGTCTAAATCGAAAAGACAAACTGTAGCGATTATATTTATCTTTAAATCTTATAATATTACAATTTTCTGGAAAATCATTACACCCAATAAAATCGTTGTAATAGGTAGATCCACATCTATTCCCGATATCTATTTCTGGAATTATTTGATACTCTTCAAATGTATTGAAAAGATTTGATTTTTTTATAAATTCGTTGGAAAATGCCATTTTATTGAATTATCAATAAATTAATAAATTAATTTAATATTAATTAATCAATTTTTATTGAATAAATCGGCTCATTCCACTCTTTGAGTCTAAAACTACATGTTTTACTAGTGGATTAATTTTCTGTTTATCCATTTGAGAATATATTAGTCTATAATCCTTAACTGTATTGCCCTTTTTCCTTCTATATAATTTTCCATCATATCTACTCATTTTATATATATATTTTTTTGTTTCTATAACAAGATTACCATATTTATCATTATATTCTGAATCGTTCCTGTAAGTATCAGATGATTCTTGGTATTTTTTTAAACAGAATACTGCTATAGTTGTTATTATGGATATTATGAATAAATAATACATAATTTATTAATTATAAATAATTAATAAATTAAATCTAGCTAAAATCCTAAGTGCAGCGTGATCCATCAAGCTTAGCATGGTCAAAACTGCAATAAGAATGACCATCTTCAACTGGTGGCTTTTGGCACCCAAAAACTATACATCGACCAGGTTTCAACATACGTCTCACGGCTCGGACAGATCTGCAGTAGCCATGTCCCATCTTAGGCATCTGCTTTTTGTTGCATTTGACACAAACATAACCAAACATACATCCACATTGAAAAATGCAAGAACATACACCAGTAATTGTAAGATCTCCTTCGCAATTAAAGCATTTTGGGTTATAATGCTTTTCAAAATCAGGCGTCCAAGCACAATTACAGCTCATAGTCTCGGACATCAGATTAGTAGCTTAAATAACTATTCCATTTTTAATAGAATGAGCAAATATATTTTTTTTCAATTTTTNNAAAAATTGAAAAAAAATATATTTGCTCATTTCATTTAAAATGAATTAATATTATTCATAGGTTGTAGAAAGAAGAGCAAAGTTGTAAATATGTCTGAATGTGTGATGCTCAAAAGGTCCATTGGTGGTAAGGTATTCAGGCTACTGGACAAGCGATTTATGCAGCCTCAGATGCCAACTCTAGAAGAATATGAATTGGCAATGCTTCTGGTGCCTTGGCATCAGCCCCACCATCGGCTACGATTTGATGAAGATGAGTATAGGGAGGGTGATGGAGATTGGTTTGATTTTGTTGGTGACTATCTTGAATCCTATCCCGATGAAGATCTTGAGTCGATTTATGATGGTGATATGGAAGATGGCCTTCAGGATGGAGAGACTTCTGGAGATTCAGATACTAGTTAACTAAATTTTTTTATTAACCAGTAGTATAATAAACAATGATTAGTAAAGATAATCTATTTTTTTATATAATACTTATTATTGCATTCAGTGTAATCATTAATTTATTTACAAGTGATAACATAGAAAAATACCAAAGTATAAATATTCTTGATAGAGATAGTGATTATAGAGTTTTAATAGTCCTTAAAAAGATGTTAAAAGATATAGATGGTATATTAAATCGGTTCAGGATAAGATATTGGGCCGATGGTGCTACTCTATTAGGTGCTGTTAGACATGGCGGTTTAATACCTTGGGATAATAATGCCGATATTTGTATTCTAAAAAATGATGAAGAACAATTTCTTTCCATCATTAATTTTTTTAGAGAAAGTGGTTACGGTGTTGTTAGATTTTGGGGTGGTTATAAAATCTACCCTTTCAATGGAATAGATATTAAACATTACAATAGAATATGGCACCCTAGCGAAACAACAATTGATGTTGCAGATAGAGAGTATTACAATTATAAACTACCATATATTAATGTTTATGTATGCAATATCCATCCAGGCAATCCGGACATAGTGGTGTATACTAATAAACGCGTCAGGCGTGTATTTGCAGGATATCACCATAGGACAATTGATCTCTTCCCACTCAGAAGATACAATTTTAGTGGATTTTATATTTATGGACCTAATAATCCAAAACCCTACTTGAATAGGGTTTACAGAAATAGATCAGGATATATAGGATATAGAACATTTGATAGAGAAAGTTTAAGATATGATCCAGTTACTAAATTTAAGGTAAATCCTACTGTTGATTAATATTTTTAATTAATACCTTAAACTATAAAACTTAAGATTTTTATAGTTTTAGCTAGATTTAATTTATTTTTCATAAATTAAATGTACCTTAAACTATAAAACTTAAGATTTTTATAGTTTTAGCTAGATTTAATTTATTTTTCATAAATTAAATGTACATTTTATTCCAAAAGTTAAACCAACTTAAATAGTTTGGATGATAGAGCAATTCATAATTATCATTATATAGTCGGCATTCATAATGTGGATGTCCTCTATAGGAAATTCCTTCACATCTTTCCATTCTATTGCATAGATTCTTGCACATTTGCGAACTATAATTTTTTTGTACACCAATTAAATAACAATCATCGAATTTTCCAACATAAGGATGATGTTTGAGATCAACTGTCAAATCAAAATTTTCAGTGCCTTTTTTATTTATATTCATGAAATATAATACTAAAATTATAAAAACTAGTAGTGTGAATAGTTGCATTTTATACTTATAGAATAGATAAATAATTCAGCCGAATCCTGTTTTTTCTTTAAATTTTTGAAATATGCATAAAGACTACAAAAATTGGATTATATATACTTAAAAATTAGGCACTTTTACTATGACAAGCTAATATAGTAAAAATGCCAAACAACAATAAGAGATCATTCACAATCGAGTTTGATGGTAAAAAATTCGGAAGACTAATTTCAAGAACCCCAAGACAGGCAGCACAAAAGGCAGTCAATTGCTTAGCAAAAAGAGCAAAGGAAGGTGAAATTAGTAAATACAATCAAAATGATTGGAACGAATTCAAAATTATTGAGACTACGCGCGGCAGTTCAAAGAAGGAATTCGGTTATCGTGGTATTAGAACCACTCGTGATGAACCAGTTGAGGCAAAAATTTCTGGAAAGATTATTCTGTGCAAATATGACACTAAAGTCTATTCAACACGCGGCAAAGTGACCAATAAAGTTGGTGGTAAAAAGGTAAAGATGGGTACCAAAACTACTAAGACCAACGCAATGAAATCCAAAGCTACTAAGGCAACTAAATCCAAAGCTACTAAGGCAACTAAATCCAAAGCTACTAAGACCAAAGCTACTAAGGCAACTAAGGCAACTAAAGCTGCCAAGGCCAAACCACAAAAAACAACAAGAAAGACAAGAACAGCCAAAAAATAATTTTAATTTGTTGATTAGTATATAATTAAACAATTATATATTATAAAATATAGCTAGATGTGCTTAAATAAACATAAAAATAAATAGTCATTACTATTATAAAATAAATATGGAAATTAAATATCATGGTACATATGGTAAAGAAAATTTTGCAGTATATTTAGAAGAAAATGGCAAACACAAGTCATTTATAGACGATATTCCTTTATGGGCTAATAAAGAGAATAAAATTCTAAATATGGTAGTTGAAATACCAAAATTTACTAGCTACAAGCTAGAAATTAGCAAAGAACTAGAATCAAACCCAATTGTTCATGACAGAAAAGGATCGGCCCTTCGATTTACAGATACTCCATATCCTTTTAATTATGGTGCATTTCCTCAAACATGGGAAAACCCAGAAAAATTAGATCCACTTATTGAATATTATGGAGATGGTGACCCAATTGATGTATGTGAAATAGGAACTAAGATACATAATCCAGGCGATATTATTCAGGTTAGTGTTTTGGGTGCATATGGGATGATTGATAATAATGAGTGTGATTGGAAAATAATTTGTATTGATATAAATGATCATGAATATGAAAAGTACAATGATTCAGACTATTTGAAAAAGAATAAACATGATTTCATATCACACTTTCTCAAATATTATAAAATAAAAGATGGGAAGCCACCAAACAAACTTGCATTTAATGAACAAATGTTAAATTCTCATACGGCTACTACTATTATTAGAAATGCACATCAAGAGTGGTTGGGATGCAATTCATCATAAATACGAGCTAATTTTTCTTGAAAATACCGTCCCCTATTATATTCATGTGATCCCAATTGAATTTCTAAGAATTTTTTTGGATCTACATTTTGGTCGAATGTTTTCATCTTATCTTTATAACCCAAGAGATAGATACATATAATTGTCCGATAACATTTTTCACATTTTGAACAATTATAAGCTTGATTTTTATTTTTATAGCATACTTTAAGGTGTTCTAGTGGAAATGTATCTTTTCCTAACATTATTTTCAGTTTATCATATCTATCATGATCACCACTGTGACTTATATAAAAAAATGAGCTGGAATTATGATGGTCTATATGATGACTAGATCCCCACTGCATACTAATAGAACTTTTGCCTGTGCCTGGTATAAAATAGTGTTTATAAGTTGGTGATAGTGGATAAGCTAGACACATTAATGCGGGACCATGTAAATATTTTCCCCAGCCAAAATAGGGACTAAATCTACGAGGGAATTCCTTTCTTATATTACTATTGCAAATTATCACTTGTTTATTATATTTTTGACTAACAGATCTTACCATTTTTAAAACACTATCTAATAATTTATTTTGTGAATCAAATACATCAAAATTTTGAACATACATTAACCCACCAATTGAATTATTATTTTCAATTAGTGTAAAGAATGAATCGACACCACCTGTAAATGAGCATAGTGATTTTCTATTTGGCCGATTAAAAACCAGCTTTTTCTTTTTAATTGGAGCATGTATTCGTAAATTTATATTTTTTTGGGGATTCCACTCTTCATATTTTTTTAGTATGTTTTTAATATTATCATAATATGTTTTATCGACAGTGTATTTAGTTTCTATTTCTATATTTTCATTTATAGCATATGGTAGAATTAGACTAATAAAACCTTCAACACCAACATATAGACGACCTTTAAAATTATAATACTCGTTGACTATTCTTCGTTGGTAACCATTGAGATCAATATTACATTCCACAACTTGCTTCGTTTTGTATTTGTGGTAGCCAATATTTTCAATTCTTATGGTATTATTGTTTCTTTTCATATATATTTTAAAATATATTTAAAAATATATATTAAACAAATTAGCTACAACAAAAGAATTTATAAAAAATGATGACCTTAGGGATCTAAAAAGAGATGAAATTTTAGATAATTATTAGTTAAATTTTTATTTTAAAGTATACTTATATAAACTTTAAAATGTTTGAAAATAAACAGTTAGGAATATTTTTATTAGTTGTGTTCATAATTTTAGCTATTTGTAATATTTTTGATAAGCCATCAAATCGTGAAAACTATATGGATACATATTCGATCGATCTTAATGCTGATGCATCAAATAGAATGAAAAGATGGAATTTATATCATAGCAGAAGACATTCAAGCTTAAATAGATATATTTATCCACCAATTGAATACAATTGCTACTATGCCGAATACTAGTAGTTTCTTTCAATCTCCTCTAAAATAGAAGCATCTTTTTCGTATATAAAATCAGAACGTCTATTAATTTTAATTGTTAATACAGCTCCTTTCTCATTTCTTCTCTCAACACCACTAAGATTCATTTTATTATCGTAGTACAGATAGTAGTTTACTTTATCTGTTATCTGTTGATCTTCATAATATCTCATCGTATCTCTAACTGGGATCATGAATATACTTGTTACGACTCCATTAATCATCCCTCTAGCAACTTGTCTTCCATGATTAATATTTTTGATCATCTTAAGCATATCTACCAATGGTAATGTGTGCATAACTTCTTCTGTTTGGAGTCGTTTATATTCAAGATCAGTTTTTCTAAGATGGTGCGGATTTCCATATTCAAACTCTTTGAAGAGTTCGATAAAATTTCCATTGCTATCAACAATACCGCCAAGTTTGATATTATCACCATCCCTCCACAACTTGAATCTTATTTTATCGTCATAATACTCTTTAGCTACGATATGAAGATCAGGACCATCTTCTTTTACTGTAAATCCTAAAAGATCATACCATTTATAAATTAAAATTTTATGTTTTGCCATCTTCTTTCCAAGTGTTGCATAGAGATCAGCTTCAATTCTGAATAGATGGAAAGATTCCAATTCTTCATCTGGAAGTAGATATAAGATAGAATTTCTTTTCATATAAAGTATGCCCATAAAATATTTTATATATTTTTTCATCTCCATATTTATTTACTCATATTCACTCGTTAATAAAAATTGATTATTTAAATATTTGGCTTAAAATAACCATTATAAAGCTATATTTAAGGTTAATTATAGTATAAATAGATGGGAAATATATTATTTGCAGATAGCAGGGGTGAGGATGATTTTGAGAATTCAAACGAAATAGACTATTATCTATTTGACACTTTTACCAAAAAGGAGATAGTAGAATATGCTAAAAAGTTAAAACCATCCGGATTACAAGTGGATGATAATTTTGCAGAACAATTAAAAGATCTTGACCTTGTCTGTATGACACTACTTGCTATGAATATTGAATTTTATGATAAAGCAAGTGCAATTGTTCCTAAGTACAAACCTGAAAAAGGTATTAAGTATTCAATAACAAAGCCCAGTTTTGTAAAACCAAAATTTGGACCAGAAAAGATTGCCGATGATACATCAAGAGCACATCTTGATCTTTCACAATTTGATGCAGAATTAAATCTGGGAGAGAAACCAGATCCGAGCGTACCATATCGCACAGGTAAGATCACGCTCAATGAATTTAATGAAGCATTTAGGAACCCTACAAACAATAAAGATCTTTTTGGTATTAGTAAAAAAGTATTATCAGCTATGCCAAATTTCCACAAACAACGTTTAATTAATATCTACAATAAATTATACAGTGGAGAATGTGATCCTCAAGATATAAGTCTAGGAAGAGCATGTTATTTGTATAAAGAAGCTAAGCATGGCAAAACAGATGATCTCAGTTCATTCAGACAGATTATTTCCATTCCAAAAAGCACAAATCATTTCCATAGAATTATTGCATTGAGAATGAACGAATTTCTGGCAAAGAATAACTTTATTAATACAACTATCCAAAAAGGTTCGGTTAGTGTTAGTAATGGCATCTTAGAACAGATTTACAAAGTCAAACAAGTTGTTAAAGGAGCAAATAAGAATAATAAAGAGTGTGCTATAATGTTTATGGATATATCAAATGCCTTTGGGAATATAAATCTTGACCGACTTTATGATATCATGAGGAAATATCACATAGAAGAAGAACTAATTGAATATATCCAAAATTTCTACGATGGATTTGAATACTATGTTCAAACAAAAGAGTGGAGTACTGATTTGAAGAAATGGGAGGGCGGATTGATGCAAGGATGTCCACTTTCGCCAACTCTTTTCGTACTAGTGATGGATTATATCTTAACTTATCTTGATGATAAATACAAAGATGAATATGGATACTCATTAGAAGATGATATAAAGATCTTATTCACTGCCTTTGTAGACGATGTGTGTATCATTTGTAAGGATATGGAATCTCTCAATACAGTATTTGAAAGGGTTAAATTCCTACTAAACAGTGTTGGTCTTCCAATTAATCTTAGCAAATGTTCATACATGTCAATTAATCCATCCAAACAAGATTCAACCCTCAAAAATATACCATGTGCCAAAGTCCACAAATATCTTGGCGAATATATTTCATCAGATGGTAGTAGTTCTGAATCATATACTAAATTCATGGCCATGCTCAGCAAGAAACTTTTCTCTCTTGATAGGAAGAAGGTTGATAATGCTACCAAGATCAAGTTCTTTAGCAAATGTATGTTGCCATGGATCCAGAGGAAACTGATGGTAATGTATGATGTTAGCAGGGACGAAAAGAAGAAGATCGTTAGTATCATCAAAAAATATCTCCTTAAATGGGGTAGCGAAGAGGAAATTCATATCTTCACATTCATAGCAGATCTACTTATAGATTCTACTGATGAAGTTATTAATAAAATTGAAATTAATACAGAATTTGATGATGCCCTTAAAGAAGAGATAGAATTAGTAAATAACAGCTTCCAGGTAACTAATTACAATATCAGCTATAGTAAAGTTAATGCAGAACCAAAAGTAGAGGATGCTAATGAGGCAGATGTGATGAAGGTAGCTAACCAGGAAGATGGTGCAAATAGTGATTAAATTACTTGTTATAAAATCTAAATAGATCAATGTAACTTCCAATGAAAAAGTTTCATATTTTAGATTGTTGATTGCAATCGAAAATAAGTATTGTTTGGTAGTCGTAAGATTTGTAAGACAATTTTTTGTTCTTCGGAAACATTCACCAAAATCTGGATTACCGATAATACAATACAATAACAAAGATTCATTTGAATAAGTGGCCTCCAATGGTCCTGGATTGAATCTGTATTTTTAAGATTGCAGCAATAATTATAATCATTAGATGCCATAAGATTTTTAAGAAAAAGTTACCCAACATGTCATATATAAAATCTGGATTGTGCTAAGATTTAATATGGTTATTTAAAATCCCATGGATACGGATCAAATCTGGACAATCTATTAAAAATAAAAATAAAAAGATTCATTTGAATAAATTTAGTCTTCAAGCATTGTCTGTTGAATTTGTAGTAATAATTACAATCATTAGATGTCAAAGATTTAATATGATTATTTAAAATCCCACGGATCATGGGTCAAATCTGGACAATCTATTAAAAATAAAAATAAAAAGATTCGTTTGAAAAATTTTCCTACCTGGACCACAAGGTAGATGAATCTGAACTAATTATTAATGCCTAAATAGAATACCATGAAAACAGTGTTGGATTGTTTGTTAGACAGATATAAAAATTTTATTGAAAAATTTCATGAGATCATTAAATCAAAATCTTCGCTGATGTTAGATGAAATTTGGATAAAGTTTTAGATAATAATAAATAGCTAATATAAATAATATAATATAATACGTTATCTAAATAGCTAGTATGAAAAACAATATATCTTAGCATTTATCAAACTAGTTTCTTTATTAAAAAATTGATTTTACAAGTTTATTTTAATGTATAATATTAAAAAATAGATATATTAAATAAATGTCTAAAAATACCATTAAAGATATTTTAAAATCTGGCAACAATGATCAAATAAAAAATCTAATTCTAGAAAATTTCTCTAAAAAGAACGGGCCTAAAAAGTCTTACAGTTTCTATATTTCACTTGCAAATTTGTATGATGAATATCCCCAGATGGCAAGAGATCTAATTGATACAATTCCTGAATGGGGTTACTGGAAAGATTATTTTCTTCTCCTAACAGCATGTAAAAATCCCGACTTGGAAGATTATATCTACGATCTTCTTGCCAATCAACTAGAGGAAGATATGTCCAATCATGAAAGTGGGCAAGATATTTCGAATTTGGCTAAGTGGATTCCAAAACAGAGTAAAAGTTTTGACAAAAAATTAAATTTTGTCACAAATATCTGTAAAAGACTATATCCAGATGACAAACCAATTACTGCAAGAAAGAAATACCGCAAGATAGTAAGTGCTCTCAATAAAAAATTGGGAACGACTGAGATACTGCTTTGCTCCCAAAATTATAGTGAGATTGATTTTGATAAAGTGCCAAACCTATGCCTTAAGAAAAATATGAAAACATTCCTCAAAAACAATGAAAGTAGAAACAAGTTACACAAACACCTATTCAAAAAATATATCAAACTAGATTTTAAAGGATTTTTAGATAAAGTTGTCTTTAGAACTCCATCAAATTTTGAGAAAGATATACTTCGCGATGTGTGGAGAATAAATAGATTTGATTTTTGTGATCAAATTGAAGAACTCATTGGTGTCAATCCAAAAAATGCTGACGTAGTTATTGATATGTCCCACAAAATGTATAACGAAAAATTAATCAATATTCCAGTTGGCGTAGCTGCACTTGCTAATTCATTTGGAAACAATGTAATTGTTAATGCATATTCTCCATACAAACTAGAACTTTCCGGTGATAGATACAATTCTCTTGAATACTTTGATAAGATTTCACAAGAGTGTGCAGATTATGAATTTATTAATTTTGAAGAGATACTTAACACAGAAAGAAATTTAGTTAAAAAGAAGAATTTATTAGTTGTTACTAATAAGGCGCCAAGAATAAACGATACCTACAATGGCAAACCTAAAATTATTTACTGGATGCTAACCAAGGATAACCAACCAATTATAGATAATGATTACGAAGATGGGATGGTCGTCAGATATGGAAATTTCTACGATACTAAGAATTACAGCAAGGAAATAACTAATAAGAATAAAGATGCCATCTCAAATATTATTACTAACTCAAATGAAAATTATCCATCACTTTGCAACCTGTATTTATTTACTGGTTTTCTAATTGCTTCATATGTTACGACAGTCGGTTTAGCGTTTTTATAAATCATCCATTTCTTATTTTGGTACTGCTAATACCCTCAGTATATGGAATTAATTTAATTGACATCTTTTTTTCGATAAATTTCCTACCTGGAAAATTAGGCATATCATCCGCTCTGATAAAACATGCATTTTCTTTATTATCATCTTTTTGAACAATACATTCCAGAAAAAATGTTGGATCAGTATCTGGAATAACATATACTATATCAGCATATTGCTTAACATTTTCCATTCTTATTTTTAAAAGTTGATGCTGGTTTGGTTTTAAATTTTTTAATATTCGAATACTATTGTCATCATGAATACCAACAATAACTGTTTCCCCATAATCTCTTAATATATTTAGTAGATTTTTATGTCCAACATGAAACCAATCAAAACAACCAATCGTATAAACTCTTTTGTACATTTATTATTAATCAATTTAATATCGATTAATATTAAACGCTTTTTATTCTTTTACTATACTTGTTGGGCTAGATGAATAAATATAATCAGTAAATGGCATCTTAGGTGTTTTCCAATCATAACCATAATGTTCTTCAATATATTTTAAAGTTGGATGGGGAACATAAATTTTCATCCCTACAAAATCATCCTCTTTCAAATTAAAATCACTAACTCTATATCTTATTTTCTTTTTATAATCAGGTGATTCAAATGCGCACCAGCTAATAGTTTTCTTACCATCTTTATCTTTATCACGATAGTGTAAAAATATATCTATCTTAGCATTATCTCCTATGAGTGTATCTGGTAGTTTAAACGATAATTCCATACCATCTTTTGGAGTGCCCAAAACTCGATACAATAATAATCCTTCTTTTCTCATCTCATTTATTATCTTTGGTGTATAATCAGTAGCATATATTCCAACATCTATGTCATAATCATAATCTATAAATTTGCCTTCCCGAAAATATCCTAAACATGTTCCTGATGATAAAAATACAGGAATACCTAATCTATCATGTGCTCTCTTTGTTTTTTCCAAAATTATTCTATATACTTTGCTTTTTATATCTGGATATTTACTATTTAGATGGCGCAATCTAGAGAAAATATAAAAGAAAATTAAATTAATAAGTAACATTATTAATGAAATAATCACAAAAATCTCAAAGTTATTAAAAAATAATTTTCTTAATTGCATATTATTATATATATCTTTCTGATTTTTTTCCTAACTTAAAATATAGAAATCATGAATAACATTAATACTGATTATATAAATATGATGAATAATTTAGTCAGAAAGATTATAAAAGGTCCTGATGGAATAAGACAATTTACTATTCCTAGATATGATGAAATTGGTGATTATAAAATTTTTGAATTAGAAGAAGAATTTAAAGATGATACAAGAGAATTTAAAGGAGTTATGACTGATATGGTTGTTAGAGATTTCCTTAAATCTTCTGATAATGTGTTTAACTTTTTAAGAGTCGTGTATAATACATTTGCAGATGCAGTTTATCAGTATACTATTATTAAAAACCTACCCAAAGCTAATCCTGAAGAAGGATATCCTGGTAGTGTATTCTTTGTGTACAAAGGTGGTAATGTTTTAAGAATTGTATCAAATGAATTCGAATATGAACTTCCAGGTGATGCTGTGACCAAACTTAGAGAATTTTATGATAAATATTTTAAGAGATCAGATGCAGATTTCTCCATATATATAGATCCAAACCTACCCAATTATGACGAGGTTTACGAAGATATGGTTCATCTTGGATATCTTATTCAAATTTATCTTAGAAAATATTTTACAAGCAACTTAATGGGGAATTTTGATTTCTTTGAATACAATGATGAAAATAAGCGAAAAATTTTAAAGAAATATTTAGATGAAATGAATGATGCACATGCTTTGAAAGATCCTAATAATGAAACATTTTATGGAGGCAGATTTACAAAATTAGAATTCCAAAATGTCTCAGCGCAGACAGAAGACCATGACGATCGTTTGTCATTTGGACTTGATACTTCCAAATATGGGGAACTAGCAAGTGCTGGATCAGCTAGAAATGATATTGCTGTTCAACGAATCAAAGGCGAAACAAACAAAGTTGCCATGTTTAATTTGGGCAATGAGAAGAATGAATTTTATATTGGTGTCAATGAATCTCTTGATTTTTTGGTTGGACCAGAGGGTAAAAAGATAAGAATGAAATTTGCATTAGATAGAACAAAGATTAATTTTGTTGCTTACTTTGTCAGAAATGATTCAACTGGTAGACCTGTTGGTGTCAAATATAATTTTGGGGGTGAATTAATTGATTGCAGTATCCCCCATAAAGATACGACCGCCATTCCCCATTTCTTCCAGGATGTAAAATATTTAATAAGAGATTATACTCTTGTCAACAGTATGGGGGAAGAATTAATATTTAAAGGTTATTCTTTGAGATATCTCACTGATGATCTTGATCTAATTCTATTCAAAACAGTTAATAAACCATGGGAAGATGTAAAATATGCAAAAAGAATAAAACGGCTTTTCTTTATGTACCTGCTAGATTTGTTTATTAAAATTAAATCAAACAATGACAGAAGAGGATACATAGTAGATTTTAAAAATTTGGTTTTTAAACCATATCTAGAATTACTGACAATTGGCGATAATGCACAATTTATGGAAAGGATAGAAAATATTAAAAATGTAAATATAGCTCAATTTAATGACAAATATGGTTCAATTAATCTATTTATGAATAATTTTGTCCCACAATTAGATAGAATAGCAAGGCTCTCTTATCAGGATAGAGATGATTTTAAAGATTTCCTAGATTTGATAAATGAGAATATTTCTGTCATGTTATCTGTATTTACTGATATAAAAGAATTTATTAAAGAAGAAGGAAAAGTGTATCCATCTGAAGTGTATTCTGCGGATATCGTATCCCTTGCAGGCGGATGTGATAATTATCAAAAGAAATATCTTGAAATGAAAGTTAAATATTTTGCATTGCGTGACAAATTTATGTTTTAAATTTTTGGATAAAATATAATTGTAAAATAATATTTTATCTCAATAACCCTTCTACCATAGTAGCACTATCCTGTGAGCAAGTAATACCAATATCAACTAAACCATAAGCAATTCTCATCTGACGAGCTGATTCATCAGGAGTGATTCCATGATCAACTCCTAATGCAGGGCATAGTATAGTCTGTATTTTTACATCATTTATTTTATTGTGATTAAGAACTGTTGTGAGTAGAGAGCGAAAAGCTAAATATGGATTTATATTTTCTTTATTTTTATTCTCTATATCTTTTGATGGATATCTTGTAAGAGGTATATATGCAACATGACTATAATTTTTATCATTGGCATCTACAATTATGCATGTTCCAACTGGTTGTTCCCCATAATGAATACTATTAATAACATAGTGGATTCTATC
>JABAOC010011363.1_pt1 | contig 17009 bp, 18 predicted proteins | sample 7062161 | NCBI WGS metagenome assembly JABAOC01 (sample SAMN14538625, study PRJNA623070) | marine sediment metagenome | biome: marine biome [ENVO:00000428]; feature: marine pelagic biome [ENVO:01000023]; material: deep marine sediment [ENVO:00002113] | place: India: Gulf of Khambhat ... | reverse complement strand
CTCGATGACCTCATCCCCGTGGAGGACACCCCCCCTCTCGAAGTTCTCAACCGTCGTGGGGTTGGGGCAGAAGGTGCAGGTCTCGTGGGAGAATGAAGCAACAGCTATCCTCACGTCAGTTCCACCTCGATCATGTTCCTCTCCGGCGTTTGGAATATTAAGGGTTGGGGGGGCCAGCGCCTCCTCGTGACGCATGGCTCGTTACATGGATGAGCGCCGTCCTAGCTCGGTTTCTACAGGATCGGTGTGGATGAGGGCGCTGCCGGGCCCCGTCGATGCTGAATTTTCGACTCCCGTCTTCGACCTGTTCCTCTTGATCGTCTGCCCTATGCTCAGGAGCATCATGAAGATGGTGACTATGAGGAGGACCGAGTAGAGGCCAGATGGAGAGAGGTACGGGTAGAACATCCTCACGAGGCTATCCAACAGATCCTGGGTAAAACCCCTTGAGAAATATATCAAGTAAATGGGCTGTATCACTCCCCGCGAACAACTAGAAGTTTCAAACATTATTAAAAGTAACGTATCCCGAGCAGCCCAAATCTCAGGAGAACGAATGCTCATGGCTCAATTTCTAGTTGAGGGCCTCGCCCACGAGGTAGCCCGGTTCAGCCCTCGTGGCCCTCACCCTGACGAATTCCCCAAGCGGCGCGCCCTCACCGACGACGATGGGCTTGTATGCGAAGTTCCTACCCACGGCGCTCCCTCCCCTGCCCTCCTCGTCTATGAGGACCTCCCCCTCCCACCCCAGCCACCTGAGGCTACCCTCAAGGGACATCCTCCTCCATAGCCTTGAGAGCCTCCTGGACCTCTCCTTAGTCTCCCTTCCGTGGAGCTGCCCCCCCATCCCCGCCGCCTCGGTCCCCGGCCTCGGCCAGAACCTGGATATGTTGAGGACGTCTGGCCTTATCTCCTCGATGAGCCCCACCGACTCGCAGAACTGCTCCTCAGTCTCCCCTGGGAAGCCGCAGATTATGTCGGTGGAGAGGCTGAGGTCTGGGAAGCTCCCCCTGAACCCGGAGACGAGGCCCCTGAAATCCTCAACGGTGTAGCGCCTCCTCATCCTCCCTAGGACCTCGTCGCACCCAGACTGGACCGGGGCGTGGAGGAACTTGAACACCTTTCCGTCCCCGTAGGCATCGATGAGGTCTTCCACGATGGGCTCCGCCTGGTCGGGGGTCATCATCCCCACCCGCACCCTGAAGTCCCCGTCCAACCCGCAGAGCATCTCCAGGAGCCCCGGGAGCCTGACGCCGTCCCGGTCGTAGGCGGCCGTGTCCTCGGCGGTCACCCAGACCTCCCTGCACCCCCCCTCAAGGGCCAGGCGCGTGTCCTCAACGATCTCCTCGGCAGGGTAGGAGTGGAGCCTGCCCCGGGCGTTCTTCACTATGCAGTAGCTGCAGCTCCCCAGGCAGCCCGATGAGATGGGGGCTATATGGACCACCCCGTTCCTCCTCACCCTGGGGAGGCAGGTCTTATCCACGGGGGCCCGACCCGTCAGGGCTACCCTCTCCCCACCTAGGGTGCGCTCAAGCACCTCCACCACCCTAGGGACGTCGTCTGGCCCCATCAGGCTCGCTTTGGGTACGACCTCCTCGACGAGGCCCCTCTCCGCCTTGGGCATGCACCCTGCGACGACTAGGGGCCTTCCGAGCCCGGAGACCTCCTTCAGGCGCTTTACCACTCTCCTCTCTGTGGGGGCCTTCACTACGCAGGTTAGGACGACGGAAGCGTCAGCCTCCCAGGGGGCATCGGCTAGGACGTGCCCCGCCTCAGCCAGGAGGCCAGAGACCATCTCCCCGTCGGCGGCGTTGGCGCTGCACCCGAAGACCTCGACGTACACCCTAGCCAATGGGTCTCCCCCCCTTCATGAACAGTAGAGCATACTCATAAACGGCCCCCTTTAAATCGATCAGGTCTCTCAGGGAAGTTAAAGGGGTATGTGAACGTTCGAAAAATTCGTATCCAAGCCCGTCTAAAAACGGTCCAGATGGGGTTTCATAAAGACCTATGCGAAGCTCGACCGCCGATATTTTGCTTTTTATTAGTTAAAATTGTGGGGAATTTTCTGAGGGATTTTATTTCATCCTGTCCCTCGGCCCCGTCTATATTGGGACTGGCGACCTTTCTAGAATAGAAACGGATCAGTTACCTATAATTATTCTCAGCCGGTGAGAGTAACTTTTACGGGGTTCTTGTAAATCCCGTACGTCCTTCGTTTCCCAGATGTTATTAGATGTGCAGCGATAATCTGGATCGAATCGGATGCGCACCCCCAAATGGGACAATGCGGGGGTGCGAGGGACACGACCGCCGATATTGGAAGGAGAAGTTTAGAGAATGGTTCTGATGGAGAAGGCGCTCAGCTGGACGCGCCACGAGATCATGGGCAGCGGCATAAGGAAGCCGGGGGAGTGCGGCATAGCCATCGTCGGGGTCGGTGGATGCGGGAACAACGCCGTCAACAGGCTAATGAGCCTTGGGGTCGGAGGTGCCCAGTGCATAGCTATAAACACCGACATCCAGCACCTAGACACCGTCCACGCAGACAAGAAGATACTGATAGGTGAGAAGATCACCAGGGGCCTAGGCGCCGGGAACATGCCCTACATAGGAAGGGACGCGATGAGGGAGAGCTCCGCCTCCGTTGAGCGCCTCATCGCCGACATGGACATAGTCTTCGTCACAGCAGGGATGGGGGGAGGCACAGGGACGGGCGCGGCCCCCGTCGTAGCGGAGCTCGCGAGGAAGCAGGGGGCCATAGTCGTCGGTGTCGTCACCATGCCCTTCAGGCACGAGAAGGGGCGCTTCGACTACGCTTTGAAGGGCCTGAACGAGATGAGGAGGGCGACCCACACCACCGTCATCATAGACAACAACAAGCTGATGGACCTCGTCCCACAGCTCCCCATAAACTCGGCGTTCACCGTCGCGGACGGGATCCTCGCCAACATGGTCAAGGGCATCGTCGAGACCATAGCCCTCCCGAGCCTCATAAACCTCGACTTCGCAGACTTCCGCACAATCATGTCCAAGGGCGACGTCGCCATAGTCGGGATGGGGCAGAGCGACGCCCCAGACAGGGCCGAGGAGGCGGCGAGGAACGCCCTCAACCACCTGCTGCTAGACGTGGACTACGAGGGGGCCGACGGGGCCCTAATCCACGTGAGCGGGGGAAGCGACATGAGCCTCGGAGAAGCCGTTAGGGCAGCTGAGTCCATCACTGAGATTATGGACGACAACGCCATGGTGATCTGGGGCGCGAGGGTGGACCCCAACCTGAACAACCTACTCAGGGTGACCCTTGTGCTGACTGGGATAAGGTCGCCCCAGCTCGTCGCCGGGTTCGAGTCGATAGATAACTCCCTGTACAACCTGGAGCCCTTCGCCGGGCCTGAGACCGACATAGACCTTGGCCTCCCCCTCTTCCAGATGGAGCGCAGGCACAGAAGGTAACCACCCTTCCCCCTTTTTTCACCGGAAAATTGTTCTCCTTATCTTCCTCAACCGCTCACCAATGGTTATGCCGCTGCCCCAGGCCTCGGTGCGCCCCTCCCTAATGGCCCTGACCACGTCCTCGACCCCCCTCGACTCTGCCTCCACGATGGTGTACGCCCTACCCACTGTCTCGGGTATGTGGGAATCGCTCCCCCCCGTCTCTGGGAGGCCCAGCATCTTGGCCAGCTCCCTGTTCTTCCCGGTGATGTAGCCGTATGGGAACTGGGAGGAGTTGGCGACCTCTATCGCGTCGAACCCGGACTCCTTCACATCGTTCAGGTTCACCCAGCTCCTTGGAAGGCCATATGGGTGAGCAAGGACGGCGGTGGCCCCCTGCACTAGGATTTGGTCCACAGTCTCCTGGATTCTGAGCCCTGGGGGGACAGGCTCGGAGGGGTCCAGAGCCAGGATGTGGGCTCCCCTGGCAGATACCTCCAGCCCAGGGACCACCACCAGTTCCCCCCACCTCTCTACGGCCTCAGGTATCCCCTGCATAGAGTCGTGGTCCGTGAGGGCGAAGCCGTCCAAGCCCTGGGCAATGCAACTGCTAAAAATCTCGTCGATGGTCGTGACGCAGTCATTGCTGTGGAGGGAGTGGACGTGGAGGTCTAGCTTCAGCCTCAAGGCCTCCCCCTCAACCCTTGGCCCTGAGAATCCTTCTCTCGATAGTCTCGGCTAGGGCCTCCGTCTCCTCCTCTGGGACCTGCTCGAAGAGGGTCTCGGGCCTCCCTGTCTTCGCCCCCACCTTCAACGGCTCAAGGGCCTCTCCCAGGGGAACGTCCCTCCTGGGGTCCCCCAGCTGGGCCCATAGGGCCTCGGCCTTGAAGGGCATAATGGGCTCCATGAGGACGGCTATAGCCTTTGCTAGCCAGAGGGAGTTGTGGACGACGTTCGCCGCCTCTCTGGGGTCGGTCTTCCTCAGCCTCCAGGGCTCCCTGGACTGGAAGTACCTGTTTCCGTAGGATGCGAGGGCGAGGACGGCGTCGGATACCTTCTTGAACTCGTACTCGTCAAGCCCCTCCCTGATGGTTTGGATCGCCTGTACAACCTGCTCCCTGACCTCTGGCTCTACCGTCCCCTCGGGGGCCTCGCCGTAGTTCCTGTGGGCGAACAGGACGGCCCTGTAAAGGAAGTTTCCCAGGGTCGCGACGAGCTCCTTGTTCACCTTCTCCCCGTACGCCCTCCAGCTGAAGTCAAGGTCCCTTGTGTGCCCCGTGTAGCTCGCGACGTAGTACCTTAGGGCGTCTGCGTCAAGCCCGTTGGCTAGGTAGTCGTCATAGACCCATATGACGTAGCCCCTGCTCTTGCTGAATATCTTACCCTCAACCCTGACCATTCCACTGGCGACGACGGCGTAGGGGACGCTGTACCCGCTCCCATGGAGCATGCTCGGCCAGAAGAGGCAGTGGTGGTAGACTATGTCTCCTCCTATGAAGTGGATCAGCTTCCCTGGCCCCCTCCAGTAGTACTCCCAGTCCCCGCCCGTCCTCTGGGCCCACTCCTCCGTCGAGCTTATGTACCCTATGGGGGCGTCGAACCATACGTACAGGACGAGCCCAGGCTCTCCAGGGAACTTGACGCCCCAGTCGATGCTCCTGGTTATGTTCCAGTCCTGGAGCCCCTTCTCGAGCCACTGGATCGCGTAGTTCCTGGCTATATCGGTTCCGTCCATCCTCTTGAGGTAGCCCCTAAGGAAGTCGCTGAAGGCGGTAAGCCTGAGGAAGTACTGCTTCGACTCGCTCATGACTGGCTCCGTGCCGCAGACGCTGCACCTCGGGTCCAGGAGCTCCCCTGGCTCCAGGTATCGGCCGCACCCCTGGTCGCACTCGTCCCCTCGGGCAGTGGCCCCGCAGTAGGGGCAAGTCCCCCTCAGGTACCTGTCAGGGAGGAAGCGCTCGCATGTGGGGCAGTATGGGAGGGTGACCTCCTTCGAGTATATGTACCCGTTCTCCATTAGGGCTATGGCTATCTGCTGGGTTCTTCGGTGGTTCAGGGGGTCGTCGGTGCTCCCGTAGTTGTCGAAGTTTATGCCCAGCCTGGGGAACATCTCCTTGAAGTGCTGGTGGTACTTGGCCACTATCTCCTGGGGGGAGACCCCCTCCTCCTCCGCCTTCACCGTTATCGGCGTCCCGTGGGTGTCGGAGCCGCAGATGAAGACGACCTCCTGCCCCATCTTCCTCAGGAACCTGACGAATATGTCCGCCGGGACGTATGTCCTCAGGTGGGCTATGTGCATGGGGCCGTTCGCGTAGGGAAGCCCGCACGTCACGAGGATGGGTTCGTTCTTTGGGAACTTGTGTTCCCTTTCGTCTCTTGTGGTTAGTTCAGAACACCTCGTTGTAGGAATAGGTGCGGGGATCGGCTCTTAAAAATTTTCATCGCAGCCCGTCAGATCCCCGTACTCCTCTATGAACTCCTCCCTGAGCTCCAAGCGCCTCCCCTCGGGGAGGAAGGAGGATTCGAGGGAGCCTAGGCTTATCTTGAAAAGCTCGGAGACGGTGAACCCCAGCTCCCTGTGGAGCTGGATGTACTCGTTGTTCATGTCGGTGCCGAACATAGTGGGGTCGTCGCTGTTCACTGAGACCCTGATGCCCCTGTCGAAGAAATCCCTGATAGGGTGCTGCCTCAGGGAAGGAACAACGTTCGTCCTGAGGTTGCTAACGGGGCAAGACTCGACGGTTATCCCCCTCTCCCTCAGGAGACCCATCAGGGCGGACTCCTTAGCCGCAGCCACGCCGTGGCCTATCCGTTCCACCTTGAGCAACTCCACGGCGTCCCTGACGCTCTCGGGACCCGCGGCCTCCCCCGCGTGGGCGACCAGATGGAGGCCCATCCCCCTAGCACGGCGGTATACCTCCTCGTAAGGGCCGGGAGGGAACCTCTCCTCGCTCCCCCCTATGTCGACGGCCACGATGTTGTCCCCCTTCTCCCCCACCCAGTCGAGGACCCTCATGCCCACCTCCGGGCCGTAGTTCCTCACGAGGTCGACCCTTATGGTGCACGTGACCCCGAATCCCCGCTCGGCCCTCCTTATGCCACGGTTTATGGCGTCGAGCATCATCCCGTAGTCGAGCCCCCTGCGGACGTGGTCGTTTGCTGAGAATATGCACTCGACGTGCCTAACGTTGCAGCGGGCGTCCGCCTCGAGCATCTCGTATGTGAGCCTCTCGTAGTATGCCTCCTTCGATACGAGGTCGTCCACGGCGCTGTAGACCTGTATGAAGTGGGGGAAGTCCCTGAACCTGAAGAAGCCCCTTATGTCTTCGACGGTCTCGAAGGGGGATTCCGCCCCGCTGTCGTTGATGATCCAGAGCAGCGTCTCTGGCCTGGTCGAGCCTATTATGTGGACGTGCTGCTCCACCTTGGGGAGGGCTCTGATTATCTCCTCGGTCTCCATCGTGAACGAATAGCGCACCCGACTGATAAGAGTTCAGGGCCTCCAGACGCCGCCGTAGGTCTCCTTCATGAGGAGGGCGAATATGAGGGTCATCGCCACGGCCCCTCCAATCAGCATTGCGTTGGACGCCCCGTACCCTCCAGTCGCGTCGACCAAGCCTCCGTAGACGGGAGCTATGACAGAGAACCCTAAAGTGCCCAGCCCGTTCACCAGCCCCAGCCCTATCCCGGCGGTCTCAGCCGGAAGTGTCTCGGGGATCATGGAGAAGAAGAGGACCCAGAAGGACACGCAGAAGCTGATGGCGAATGAGAGGGTGGCGAAGAACACGGCCCCCCACCCTGCCGGTAGGGCGAAGAAGGCGGAGAGGAGCAGGGTGTAGGCGGCGGAGAAGGCGACGATTGGGAGCTTCCTCCTCCTGAGCCTGTCGGATATGGCGGCCACCACGACGCAGCCAGGTATCCCCGCGATGGTCCCAGCGCTTGCTATCTGCCCCGCCTGGATGTAGGTGAATCCCCTGGTGTCTATAAGCAGCTGGGGCATCCAGGAGAGGAAGACCCAGCCGAAGGCGGCGAGCACGTACCCTGCAATGATTGGGTATATCCTCATAGTCCTAAAGACGGACACGATCGACCCTACGACGGAACCGCCAACCCTGCTGGAACCTCTATCCTGGGGGGAAGGCGTGTCCCTCAGGATGAGGACGTTCATGGCCCAGCTAGCCAGGAGGAGGAGGCTCATGCCAAGGTAGAGGGACCTCCAGGTCCCTAAGGCGTCCACCGCCAGGGGGAACCCCATGTATGAGACGAAGTTGCCTAGGCCGCTAGCTGCGCTGAGCACCCCTATCGCAGTGGCCCCCCTGTTTGGGGGGAACCAGCCGGAAACGATTCTGACAGCGTTTATGTAGAAGACGCTGCAACCCACCCCAACGAGGATCTGGGCTGTGAAGAGCAGGTGCAGAGAGTAGCTTGCCCAGAAGAGGAAGACACCAGTTATGGTGAGCGATGTGAATATGACTATCGTCCTCTTGGCTCCCAGGGAGTCGCTCAGTATTCCCGCTGGAAGTTGCATCAGCCCGTATACGAAGAAGTATGCAGATATCACGAGCCCCATCGCCCCGTAGCTGATCCCCAGCTCATCGATGAGGACTGGGGTCAGGGCCGATGCGGCTGCCCTGAGGAAGTTCTCCACGAAGTAGGTGACGCAGACGGTCGCAAGGATGAGCAGGGAGTAACGACCGTAGCTCTTGAGCTGGGTCATACGGGGCGGAGAAGACGCGGCTTGGCCTCTTAAGGGTTTCCCGCCCCAGGGGTGAAAATCTTATCTTGAATTCGGGGTATTCTGAATTGAGATGTCCGAGGAGTGCCGAGCTGAGATAGCGGTGATAGGAGGGACGGGGGTCTACGACCCCGAGATCATAGAGGACGCCAGGGAGGTGAAGGTCTACACGCCATACGGGGCCCCCTCAGACCTCGTGACCCTGGGAACCTACAGGGGGAGGAGGGTGGCATTCATACCCCGCCACGGCCGGGGCCACCAGATACCCCCCCACAGGATAAACAACAGGGCTAACATATGGGCCCTCAAGGAGCTGGGCGTCGAGAGGATAGTGGCATCTTCGGCCTGCGGAAGCCTGCGCGAGGACTACGGGCCGGGGGACTTCGTCATAACTGACCAGTTCATAGACCGCACAAGGAAGAGGCAGGACACATTCTACGAGGGGGGCCGGCTATGCCACATCTCGGCAGCGGACCCCATCTGCCCCCAGCTCCACGACTTCTTCGTCGAACACGCCGGGAAGCTGGGGCTCACCGTCCACCCATCTGGAACATACGTCTGCATAGAGGGGCCCAGGTTCTCTACGAGGGCAGAGTCGAAGCTGTTCCGCCAGTGGGGCGCAGACATAATAGGGATGACCCTCTACCCCGAGTGCGTCCTCGCCAGGGAGGCAGAGATCTGCTACGTCTCGGTGGCGATGGTGACCGACTACGACGTCTGGGCGGAGAAGCCCGTGTCATCGGACGAGGTGATGGAGACTATGAAGGGGAACGCAGAAAACTTCAAGAGGCTGATAATGGGGGCCCTCCCGGAGATCCCCGAGGAGAGGACCTGCGGCTGTGGAGAAGCCCTGAAGCACGCCCTTCTGTGATCCCTAATAGTCATCCCCGCCTTCCCCCTGTCTAACGTTTGCTGATTCTTTACGCTGACGAGGCGGATTCTCATTGTTTGGATGATCGGTTCATCGTCATCGACAAGCTATCTGGGCAAAGAACCGGAGACGGCTCCATAATACGAAGCCCATCAGCAGTAAGAGGAATGGAGATNNCGAAGCCTATCAGCAGTAAGAGTGATGGAGATCGGATAACGATGCAAAAATATATTCCGCCACCGGGTTATTATCTCATGGAATAAGTTAGTGTGAAAAATGGAAGTTGAACTTAAGTCAGAATGGCAGGACACCAGGGTGGAGCTCCTGAAGTCCCTCCACGGATACGAGATGGAAGGGGTGAACAGGGAGCTAGGCTGCGTCGACTACGTGGCCCAAGAAGGGGGAGACGAGAGGAGGCTCCTCAGGGTGGTGGTCGACCCCCACTTCAGGGGCTCCAAGGCGGACCTGGAGACCGTCAGGAAGACCCTCGAGGAGGTGGAGGAGGGGGAGTGCGACGAGGCCATAATAGTTGCCGAGAGGTTCACCTCTGCCGCGAAAAGGATCGTGGAGAGGGAGGAGGGCCTAGGCTACGCCTCCCAAGATGATGAGGGGGCCTACTCGGTCACCGAGCTCATGTACGCCATACAGGACCAGATAAGGGGGCTTTGCGAGTCCAGGTGCGGTGGGCTACCATCGAGCGAGGGGGAGTGCGGCGGGTACGCCGACGGGAGGTACACCTGCCCAGTGAGGCGCATCAGCGACGACTCCGACTTCCACGCAGAGCACAGGTGGCTTCCGCTGCTGATGAGCGACTTCTCCAAGCTCGTCGGCCTCCGCAGGGAGACGTGATGGCAGAGAGGCCCGAAAACCGTTTTTAAGCCCCTGGGAGAGTCAATGAAACCATGAGAGGCTCAAACCCCCTGAGGGAGTACAGGGGGAAGAGGGACTTCGATGCGACGCCTGAGCCCAGCGGCGAGGGCGGACCCACCGGCGGCAAGCCCAGGTTCGTCGTCCAGAAGCACGACGCAAGCACCCTCCACTACGACTTCCGCCTGGAGGCTGGAGGGGTCCTTAAGTCCTGGGCTGTGCCGAAGGGCCCATCAACGGACCCGAGAGTGAAGAGGCTCGCTGTCCCAGTCGAGGACCACCCTCTGAGCTACATTGACTTCGAGGGGGTGATACCGGAGGGGAAGTACGGGGCTGGGACCGTGATGGTCTGGGACAGGGGAACATACAGGAACCTAAAGGAGGAGGGAGGGGAGGAGGTCCCCGTCGAGGAGTCCATAGAGAGGGGCCACGTCACCGTCTGGCTTGAGGGGGAGAAGCTCAGGGGCGGCTACGCCCTCATAAGGACCGGGAGGGGCGGGGAGGCGAGGTGGCTCCTCATAAAGATGAGGGACGGCGAGGCTGACGCAAGGAGGAACCCAGTCTCTACGGAGCCCGACTCCGTCCTGACGGGGAGGAGCATGGAGGAGATAGCCGAGGAGGCGAAGAAAGAGGCCTGACCATCCGGAGAACTGGTTCCCCAGGCCTCTCATTCGCAGGTGTTTTATCCAGCCTCCGCAACTCTTAGGCGTGTCGCCCCTAGTGATCGCCGTCATCCTGGGGCTCCTCCAGGGGGTCCTAGAGTGGCTCCCCGTATCTAGCCAGGGGAACCTCGTGGTCCTCATGGCCTCCCTCATGGGCATGGACCCCTCAGAGGCCCTCAGCCAATCCGTCTACCTCCACCTCGGGACGGGCCTGGCCGCCCTGGTCTACTTCAGGGAGGAGGTATGGGGCATCCTCAAGAGGGGCTCGGAGGGGTCGAGGAGGATGTTCAACTTCCTGCTCGTGGCTACGGCGCTCACAGGCGCCTTGGGGCTGCCCCTCTTCATTCTGGTCAGGGCGACTACATTCCTCGGGGAGGCCCTGCTGGCCCTCACGGGGGCGGCTTTAATCTTGACGGGGATGATCCAGAGAGGCACCCCCAAGGCCGAGGCTCAGGGGGCTGAGGGGCCCTCGGCTAGGGAGGGCGTATCTCTGGGGCTTGTTCAGGGCCTTTCGGCCATACCCGGGATCTCAAGGTCCGGCCTGACGACCTCGGCTCTGCTGTTCAAGGGGTATTCGGGCGTCGAAGCCTTCCGAGTCTCCTTCCTCATGAGCATACCGGCGGTCCTCGCAGCGGCCATCGGATCCATGCTTCTGGAGGGCTCCCCCCCCGTGGGGTCAGAAGCCTCGATCGCGGTAGTCGCCGCATTCCTCTCCGCCCTGGCATCCATCGAGGCTCTGATAAGGTTCGCCCAGAGGGTGAGCCTCTGGAAGGTGTGCATAGCACTGGGTGCCCTTGCCCTCCTCGCCTTCCTGCCGAATCTGGTGTGGGGCTGAGTTCTGGCCTACCCCTGCTCGAACTTGGGCTTTATCGATGATAGGGCCGCCACCCCCTGAACCCCCGCCGTCCTCAGGGTCTCGAGGGGCAGGGCCAGCACTATTGTGTTGCTCTGGTCCTTGCTTATGTCGTCTATGCTGGAGAGTATCCTGAGCTGCATTGCGTTGGGGTCCGCCATGTTCTTGGCCGCCTCCATCAGGTTCACAGATGCCTTGAGCTCCGCGTTGGACTTGATTATCACGGCCCGGGACTCCCTCTCCGCCTCCGCCTGGACGGCGAAGGCCCTCTTCATGTCCTCGGGGAGGCTTATGTCCTGGAGGCCCGCCCTGGCGACGTCGATCCCCCACTCCTTTACGAGGAGGTCCATCTCCTCCTTCAGCTTCACAGCGACCTCCTCCCTGCTCTCAAGGAGGTCGTCGAGGTCGTATCCGCCGATTATGTTCCTTATGGCAGTCTGGGCGTACTTGGAGACGGCCTCGTTGGGGTTCCTTATCTCCAGGATGGTCTTCTTCGCGTCCTCCACCCTCATGAAGACCACGGCGTCTATGATCACCGATATGTTGTCCTTCGTTATGGTGGACTGCCCCATGAGGTCCAATGTCTGGGTCCTCATGTCCACCCTCTGGATCGAGTCTATGAAGGGCGCCCTAAAGTGGAGGCCCGTCTCGACGATCCCTATGATCTGTCCGAACCTGATGACGGCAACCCTCTCCCACTGCTTCACCACGTATGCCGATAGGGCTAGGAGTATTATCATTACTATAATGACGAAGAAAAGCGGGATGTACCATTGTGCGAGCATCTAGGTTCTCACCTTACCAAGTTATACCGTCACATGCCGATATATAATGCGTTACGTTTTATCGACAAAGATCAAAAGACAAATCGATATAACCCGCCGAACAAGAGGATCAACTGAAATGTCAGGAGAGAAGATACTCTACGTCCAAACTAGCGGGACCGACACCCCCGAGAGGCTCTACGCCCCCTTCATACTGGGCCAGACCGCCGTGGCCATGGGGATCGACGCCACGATCTACTTCGTGATAAAAGGCGTCACCGTGGTTAAGAGGGGAGAGGCGGAGAAGATCAAGCTGGGCACCTTCCCTACTCTCAAGGAGGTCATGGATCAGGCGGTGGCTGCGGGGGTAAAGCTGATGGTCTGCGAGCAGAGCTGCATGCTCCTGGGCGTAGAGAGGGGGAAGTTCGTAGACGAGGCCAAGATAGTTGGGGCAGCCACCTTGAACGACCTCCTCCTGGAGGCAGACGCGGTCCTCAGCTTCTGAGCCAACGCAGCGCGTCCCCAGACCCCTTTTCGGCTGCCAACCCTCTTCGATGAAGTCTGGAAGCCCCGCACGGGCGACCCTTTTAAACCCCGGGAGGGAGAACCGATCGGGAATCCTATGTCAAACGTCCTGAGCATACCCGCGAGGGAGAACGAGAAGCTGGGGAAGGTCATGGGTTTCGTGGACGGGGACGTGGAGCTCCAGACCCTGTGGAGGTGCTCCAACGTCACAGCAGTGGATAGGATGGGCCTCAACGACCACGGCCCAGTCCACGTAAAGATAGTCGCGAACAGGGCCCTCAAGATGCTGAGGATGCTCGTTGAGAGGGGTGTCCAGCCGAGCATCGTAAGGGACTACGGGATGGCAGTGGACGACGCGGAGGTGGTCGTCGTCTTGGGCTCCATAATGCACGACCTGGGCCTCTCAGTCATAAGGGAGCGCCACGAGGTATACAGCGTCCCCATCGCCCTAGGGATCCTCCGCCGCTGCCTCCCCGCCATATACGACCCCGAGCACGTGACCATAGTTTCCTCTGAGATCCTCCACTCCGTGGTCGCCCACCACGAGCCCAGCAGGCCCGTGACCCTGGAGGCGGGGATAGTGAAGGTGGCGGACGCCCTCGACATGGAGAGGGGGAGGGCAAGAATCCCATACGAGGCTGGGAGGGTGAACATCCACTCTGTCTCTGCCTTCGCTATAGGGAAGGTGGACCTCCTGGAGGGGGAGGAGAGGCCCATCATAATCCGGATAGAGATGGAGAACCCCGCGGGCATATTCCAGGTGGACAACCTGCTAGCGGCAAAGGTGAAGGGAAGCGGCCTCGAGGAGTACATCAGGGTAGAGGCAGTAATAGGAAAAGAAGAGGACAGAAAAACAGTGGAGCTTGAGTTCTAGGCCATACGCCTCTCGACCGCTATGGTCGCCCTGGAAACTATTGCGGCTATAGCCCCTAGAGCCGCGAGGTAGGGCGCGAGGAGAGCCCCGACGACGCCTATGGTAACGGGGAACTCTATGAGGGTGTCCCCCTTCTCGTTCCTCACCACGATCCTGTTGACATTTCCCTCCCTTATGATCTCCCTGACTCTAGATACCAGGTCGTCTGCGGAGACCTGGAACTCCTCCCACTGGGTGGGCTCGACACGGGTACCGCAAGAGGGGCAGAACCTATCCCCTTCTCCCAGCTCCTTTCCACATTTCCTGCAGTAAGGCATGACGATCAACGATCCTACCGAGGGCTAAAAGATAAATTAGGCGGAACCTGGGGGTCTTTCCTTTATTGAAACTATATAGGTAACGTTTATTATTGAGCTGGCCCCTACCCAGATTAGCACTAGGTAGAGGTCAACTATATTGGACTCTGTCATGGGGGGCCTCAGGCCCTTCAGGAGGGTGAGCCCCGTCCAGATCCTCCTGCTGCTCCAGCTCAACGAGGGCCCGAAGTACGGGTACGAGATGCTCAAGAACATAAGGGAGGAGTTCGAGGGGGTCTGGGAGCCCAGGACTGGGACCATCTACCCCGCCCTAAGGAGCCTTGAGAGGAGGGGCCTCGTGGAGACAGAGGCAAAGGAGGAGACAGAATTCTACCACCTCACAGAGAAGGGGGAGGAGCTCCTGAAGCTCATGGGGGCAAGGATGAGGGACTCCATAAGGTTCACGGCTAGGTACACCCGCTTCGTCTCCAGGTGGATGCCGAGGGAGTTGAAGAACACCGTCATAGAGATGATCACAACCCTGGCCAAGGAGGACTTCGCCTCATACCCCGGCCTCATCTACCTCTTCGACGAGACCATGGACTCCGGGACAAGGCTCGCCGTCCTGGAGGACATAAGGTCCATGCTGGCGGGGAGGCTCAATGTGGTCGAGGGCCTCATAGAGCAGGCGAAGGAGGGCCCGTGACATGACCCCCATAATAGAGACCCGTGACCTGGTGAAGGAGTACCCCCAGGGGACGACAACCCTCAGGGTGCTGAAGGGGGTGAACATGAGCGTCGAGGAGGGGGAGTTCATAGCCATCATGGGTCCCTCAGGGAGCGGAAAGTCCACACTGCTCAACATGATAGGAGCCCTCGACAGGCCCACATCCGGGAAGGTCTACGTGAGGGGGGTCGACCTGTCCACCCTGAACGACAACCAGCTCGCTGAACTGAGGAACAAGGAGATAGGATTCGTCTTCCAGTTCTTCAACCTCATCCCAAGGATGGACGCAATAGGGAACGTTGAGCTGCCCCTCGCCATCAAAGGGGCCCCCAGGGGGGAGAGGAGGGAGAGGGCGGCCGAGCTCCTCAAGACAGTCGGCCTTAGCGAGAGGATGCACCACAAGCCCTCCCAGCTCAGCGGTGGGGAGCAGCAGAGGGTGGCGATAGCCAGGTCCCTGGCCAACGACCCAGACCTCCTCCTCTGCGACGAGGTGACGGGGAACCTGGACACCAAGACAGGGGACGACATAATCCACCTCCTGAGGAGGCTGAACACCGAGGTGGGGAAGACATTCGTCCTCATAACCCACGACCCAAGGGTGAGCCAGAACACGGACCGCATGCTCCTCCTGAGGGACGGTATGATAATGGGAGAGAAACGCCTGAGGTACTAGATATGGAAAGGATGAAGACATTGCTGATACTGGGCCTTGTCGCCCTCGCGATGATGGCGCAGGCCCCAACCACGAGATCAGAGCAGTACACGCCCCTGCTCAGCGTGTCGACCGGCGACATATACCTGACGGCCGGGGCCGAGAACAGGATCAGGGTGACCCTCAAGAACACGGGGGGGTTCAACATCTACGAGGTCCAGGCCCTCCTCTCGGTGCCCCCAACAACCCCGGGGATATCCATCCTGGGGGGCGGACAGCAGATATTCAACGAGATACCTGAGGGGGAGTCAAGGACATACAATCCCACCATATACGTCGACGAGAAGACCCCCATGGGGGCCTACACCCTCACGCTCCAGCTGAGCTACTTCAAGTCATTCTTGGACGCCGGCCAGTACGTGGCCTCCTCGGTCCAGTTGGGGGTAGTGGTCAACTCTTTGGTCCGCTCCGAAACCAAGCTCAACCTATACGCCGAGGAGACTAGACTGCAGGCGGGCTCGGAGGAGACAATCCAACTTGTGCTGGAGAACGTCGGCTCAGAGACGGTATACGACATAGAGGCGACCCTGTCCTCGACCACCCCCTTCATATCCCTCGTGGAAGGCTCCAGGTTCACGGAGGGGTCCCTCGAGGCCAACGGTAGCCTCACGCTGACCCCAAAGGTCTCGGTCCTTAGGAGCGCCCCCCTGAGCGTCTACACCCTCACCGCGAACGTCATCTACAACGACGGTGAGGGGAGGAGCCACGCCCAGGTCTTCACCATCGGCCTCAACGTCGACTCTGTGAGGCTCTCTAAGAAGACGACGGTCACAGTCCAGGGGGTGAGCACCGAACCCGAGGCAATCTACCCGGGGAGCGCCCTGGACCTAGACATCACGCTGAGGTGCACGGGAGCAGAGTCCTACGAGGTGAAGACCTCCCTCTCGGTAGGGGTCGGGGGGTTCCTCTCATCCCTGAGCCCCACCCTGGTCGCGGTCGGGGACATGGGGGAGGGGGAGACCGCCACAGTAGTCTACAGGCTTCAGGTATCTGGCAAAGCCCCGGCGGGACAGTACCCAGTCACTGTGACCCTCACCTACATCGACTCCTTGGGCCTCCCTGGGACGGTCGTCGAGACAGTGAGCATCAGGGTCAGGGGCATATACCAGTTCAGGCTGCTCAGCGATCAACAGCTGACCGCTGAGAGGGGACAGATTGGGGAGATCAGATCGGACCTCCTCCTAATAGGGACAGAGACCGCCCAGTTCGCCCAGATAGAAGTCATCGGGGAAGACCCCTTCTATGAGGTCTCTGGGAGCGGCGAGTACATAGGGCCCATAGACCCAGACAGCCCCATACCCTTCGAGCTGAGCTTCGACGTGAGAGAGGACGCGGAGCTGGGGCGACACACCCTGAGGCTGAAGGTCACTTACATGAACGACATGAACGAGGCCGAGGAGCAGACAATAGAGGTCTCCGTGACGGTCGTCGAGAGCACCCAAGGCTCGCAGCCCCAGAGCGCTGGAGGCTTCTGGATCTGGCTGAGGAGGCTCTTCGGCCTGACGCCGTAGGTTGATGATGGTTGAACATATTAGATGTTTTGAGGGTTGCGGGCCAGGGCCTGAGCGAGAGGAAGTTCAGGTTCGCCCTAAACCTCATAGGCATCCTAATAGGCTGCACGGCCGTCATGGGCCTAGTCTCCCTCACCCAGGGGCTGGGCAACGAGATCAGCTCCCAGCTTGAGGTCT
>JABAOC010002102.1_pt2 | contig 17014 bp, 21 predicted proteins | sample 7062161 | NCBI WGS metagenome assembly JABAOC01 (sample SAMN14538625, study PRJNA623070) | marine sediment metagenome | biome: marine biome [ENVO:00000428]; feature: marine pelagic biome [ENVO:01000023]; material: deep marine sediment [ENVO:00002113] | place: India: Gulf of Khambhat ... | reverse complement strand
TGCTTACTCACGGACTAGAATCTGCTTCCACAAGAAACCTTAAATCCATCAACAAGAATTTCAATCAAAGGGATGCGGGAAACATACTTGAAAATGCCCACAGAGCAGGCATTTGGAATGTGGTTAATTTGATGATAGGATTCCCACATGGAACTAAAAAAGATTTTAATGAAAATTTAGAATTCTTTAAAAGATATAGAAACTTTATAAACAGTGTGAGAATAACAGAGTTCGCTCTTCTTATCAACTCGATAATGTTTGATGATCCTGAAAAATTTAGAATTAGAATTAAATCTGATGACTATAAAGAATACATTCAAAATCCTTGGGGAGCTGTCCCTTACGATGAAATCGGCGGTCTTAAATGGAGTGACAAATCAATTGAAAATGGAGTGCTTATAGATAAGGTTATTAAATTTTTGAAAAAGTATAATGTGAATGTGGGACATATGCATCCTAGAAATATAAACTATTTTAAGCGTACTGATTTAATTTATAACCTTTATGACGAATTTTATGATAAAGACAAGGTGCTCATGAATTTAAAAAATACAAATAAATCAAATTAAATAGAAAATAAAACCCATTTTTAAGAATATCTACACATATTTCAAATACAGGTAGGTTTTAAATTTTATGATTATATTATTATTATATGGATAAAAAATCTAACAAAAACTTAAGACTATTTCTAGTAATTTTAATAGTTCTGCTTTTAACAGTTTCAATTGGTTTTATTTATGGAATAATCCCTACAGGGCTTGTAATAGGGGAAATGAATATAACAAAAATAGCTGTGATTCTAACTGAAAATGAAGTTGGTTCAATATTCAATGATTGTGTTAGTATGGGAGTTCAAACGGCTGTTGATGATATAAACCGATTAGGAGGTATAAACGGGAGAAGGTTTGAAATAATATTCGAAAATGATCAGAATAGTTCAGACGTATCAAGAAACATTTCAATTAGGTTGGCCGATGAGGGTGTGATTGAGATTATACCGGTAACATTTATTAAAGATTTAGTAAATGTGTCTAAAGAGAAAAAATTTATTTTGGTATCAGTGACTCATGCTCGTCCACTTTTTTTAAATAGCACCTATTCTTTCCAATTCAGAGACTCTAATTTAGTACCAATGTTGACAATGGCTGAGGTTGCTATAAAAGAATTGGGATTGCATGATATTGTAATAATATACTCAGATCGTACAATTTTCTCTAAAGATGTGTTCAAGGAAAGATTCGAAGATCTTGGAGGTACTGTTTTACTAGAAATCAACTTCACTTATGGAGTAACAAATAACTATACATATATAAGTGAAATGTTAAAGGAGACCAAGCCAGAAGCTGTATTTTTTTCGAATTCAATCATTGATCAAGGCATTTACCATTTTGTTGACATTTTAAAGGAAATCAGATCTACTGGACTGGATTTTACAATTCTTAGTAGATCTATTGAAGAGTCTATGGGCGAATCTAGTCTTGTAGAATTGTCAGGAAATGTGACGGAAGGGATTATATTTATATCACACTATCACACCGTCCATCCGAACAGATATGGTAGACAAAATTTCGGTCCAGGTCCAGTCGTAAATTCCCCTTGTACTTTTCAAGCATATGAAGCTGTTGCTATACCTGCTATGGCAATGGAAAGATGTGGAGAAGATGTCGATTGTATAAGCAATGTATTGCATACAAGTGAATTTGACAGTCTCACAGGAAAAATTAGATTTGGAGAAGATGGGATCATAATAAGACCATATATATTAAAAGTTGTTAGAAACGGGATGTACAATTATTTGTATGAATATGGTTTGTTGGAGAATTAATAAAAATTAAATAAAATAATTTATATAAAGAATATTTATGAGTGATTTAACAGTTTATAATTACAATATACTTAAACCACCTTATTCTATAAAGTACACACCATTGGGTTCGCTTTACTTGGTCTCTGTTCTCAGAGATAATGGTTACAACGTCGATTTCAAAGATTTTCAATTTTTGAGCCCTCCTAAAAGGGAGAATATACTATCATTTTTTGAAAAATCATCAGACATAATAGCAATAAGCTGCATGTCTAATCTTTTACCTCAACTTATTTTATCAATAAATGAGCTAAAAAAAAGATACCCTGAGAAAATCATTATCCTGGGTGGTCCTGGACCCACGGTTGTTGCAGAAGAAATTTTGAAGACATCAGCAAATGTAGATATAATTGTAAAGGGAGAAGGTGAAAAAACAATAGTTGAATTGATGGATTATTTGGAGAGAAACAAGGATTTGAAAGATGTCAAAGGAATAGTGTATAGAGAGGGTAATAAGATTCGCACAAACCCTCCTCGGCCCAGGATAGAAAATTTGGATGATATTCCGTTTCCTGCATATGATAAGATTGATATTAATGAATATGATATAGTGAGTATTGCCTCGTGTAGAGGTTGTGTATATCGATGTAAGTTTTGTCCTATACCCTCTTTTTGGAATAACAGAATAAGATGTAGAAGCCTGGAAAATGTTATAGAAGAAATAAAATTAATCTGTGATGGATATAAAAGAAATTATATAAAGATTTCTGATAACGTATTCCATATCAATAAAAAAAGAGTTTTTGATTTCTGTAACAAACTGAAAAAAGAAAAAATAGACATTAATTGGGGCTGTTTTGGTAAAATAGATTTAATGAACGAAAAGATAATGAAAAAAATGTCAGAAAGTGGTTGCAACAGTATTTACTACGGTATAGAGTCAGGCTCAGATAAAGTCTTAAAAATGATAAACAAGGGATTTTCAGTGAAAATGGCTGAAGATGTTCTCATAAAATCAAAAAAATATTTCTCTGAAATAATCGCATCATTTATATGGGGCTTCCCGTTCGAAACAATAGAAGACTTCAAAAAAACAATTAGACTGGTAGAAAAACTTATTTTTAAATCAGATATTAATTTAAGCCTGAGTTTTCTAATACCTCAGATTGGCACACCATTATACGATAATTACAAAGATAATCTTGTACCATATAAATCTAAAACATATTTCTCATACATGGGTGATACTTTTTCTGAAAGAGTTATTCTTTTAGATGAGGATGAGGATATATTTGAGATATTCAAAAATCAACCCAACATAATAGTAAATTATTATCATTATAAAACCCCCAATTTCTCTCAAAAGGTAGATATCATGGAAAAATTTAAAAAAAAATATGATTTTTGTTTAGCCATGAAATATAACAGATGAGTCTCTTCTTTATTAAATATATAAGTTTAAGTATTTTCTTGAATTTTATCCAATAGAAAGGTTTAAAATAATTTATATAAAGAATATTTATGAGTAATTATTTTTCCGTTGGGTTTTTAGATCCCATAAAGAAAATCCCTTTTATAGAAGGCGCTAAACCAGTCTCATTTATCTTTAAACTCTCTTATCCTGAAGATCGGTTTGCAAAACCGAAAAATGAATTGATAGTAAAATATCAAAAAAATAATACCCTGAATTATATTGAAATATTAATTCATTCACCCAAAAATGAAGTTCTAAAATATTCAAACTTAGCTAGTTCTAAATCAATACTAATTGGAGGTAAAAATGTTTATAAGGATTATGATCCCAAGTCAGTTTTTTTCCCATCTTATTCACCATGTGATCTTTATACTCTAATCACAAATGAAGATGTAATAACTATAGCTACTAATGATCAAGAGGATATAAAATCTATTAAAACGAATCGTTTCATAAAATTGAAATCTAAAGCCATGAATTACGCAAATAGAATACCGGATGAGGTAGATGATTTTACCAAACTTTATATTAAATTTAATAAAGAGATTCATAAAGGTCGTTTACTTATTGTATTCTCAAATTCAGGCAAAAAAACCACTGAAATAAGAGTGCATATATTTGAAGATGAGAAGGAGATTATTGAGGAAATGGTGAATGATATAATAATTTGCAAGAAGAAGATAAACAATTTGTTAATGTGGGGGAAGGTAGTGGGTAAAGATCTGATATTCTATAGATTAGATGATAATGGAATTTTAGTTACAAGGTGCACAAGAGGTGATAAAAGTTTATTAACGGATTTTACAAAGAAAATAGTTCAAAAGATCAAATAGCTGTTATCCAATCTATCTACATTAAAAATTTTTATGAATAATAGAATTCTTCTACTGTTCTTTTGAAGTCAAAATTTTGTTCACTTAAATCTTTTTCTAATAAGTAAAAATTTTTACTTTTTTTAATGCAAAGTATGTCAAGGGAAATTTCTTTTATTTTATTTTTCTCTAGATTTTTATACCAGTTAATCAACTCTTTTTCGTATCTTTTAAAATTGTATTTTATTAGATAATGTGTGCAATGGGCAACAGAATTACATAGTATGCATGTACAACCAGCAGGTGTTGCAATATGTAAAATCTTGAATTCCCTATTTACGATAAGTTTATTGATCACATCTCTGTTGGACATTCCTTCTCTTTTTTTAATTTGGGCGGTTGTTAAACAAATGCCATTCTCTTTCAGATGTTGAGGTATACATTCTATAACTTTTTTTATGTGGTATTCTCCAAGTTTTCCAGAATCTCTATACAAATTTTTACATTTTTCATATGGGGTAGCTACAAATGGACAATTTGCTATAATTATATCAAACTTTTTGGTTTTAACTGGAGCATAAAGGTCACCCAATTTAAAATTTACATTATGGATGTTGTTAAATATAGCATTGAATTTAGCAAAATTAATTGCACGTGGATTTATATCAACACCCGTAACATTTTTAGAAATTCTGGAAGCGATTATTGAATGAATACCCGAACCACAACATAAATCCAAAACAGAATCAACTTTTATTTCAGGGATTGCATTTGCAAGATGAAATGAATCAATTTCAAGACCATAAACTAAAGTATGCTTTGGATAATAAGATTTGAAAATTATAAAATCGGTGAAAAAAAAGAGTTTTTTAAAGGGATAAATTGCCACGTTTGATCTAATATATTTATTATTTGAATAAATTTTTAGAATATTCATTTCTGATAGTTTTTTGATTTCATCTTCGGTGAATAAGCTTAATGCTTTGTCGAATTTCACTCTTATCCCAAGAAAAAATAGAGATACAAGGAGATCAAATGACTTTTTGGTATTGACTAAATATTTTAGTAAAGGGTAATGTAATTTTGATACACGAAGATAGGGACCAAATAAGTTTAGTCTTTTTTGTATCGTATCTTCGTTATAATCGAATTCGATGAATTTTTTCTTCAAATCCTTAAGTACATCTATATCTAAATTTTCCAGAGGGAAAAATTCTAAATTCTTTTTACCCATAATTTTACCTTACCATTAATTAATGACTTTAAAAAATTATAAAAATGTAACCTATTGGCTAAGCGAATTTCACTCAAAAATCCTCAACATACCTCCTGTTTAAAATGAAATTTTTAGCGTTCTCGCTTGCAGAAAATCTGCTAGGACTTGGTAGTTTTTTAAAACTTTTCCAGCATTGTGGATCTGGGGCGAATGGGCTTCCAAAATAACTGTTAGCAACGCATTTTGCTCCTCCTAAACATTTTCCAAAGACTTCACATTTTTTACATGTTTGATTGATTATTTCCCTATTTCTTAGATCCCACAGAATTTCAGAATTGTACCAGATATCGAACAACGTGTTCTCCAAAACATTGCCAACCTTTATCGGGAGCCTTCTGCAAGGGACAACATCGCCGTTTGGGAGTATGGAAAAGCTGTCATATCCTGCAGAACAACCATGTGTTTCGTGTTTCGAGTCCTCAATAAACCATAATGAATCTGAACAGTGTGTGTTCAAGTGAATTCTGTTTTTGATCAGTTTGGTTCTCATACCCATTAAATATTTATAAACTTCTTTCAGTTCCAATGGGTCTAACATATCTAAAGATTTTCCCCTTCCGCAGGTAACCAGTCTGTTAATCCCTATTACCTTGACACCCAGTTCTTTACCCAGATCTATGATTCCTGGTATGTCTTTAAGATTAATCTTATTGAGAGTAACCGACAAACCAACACTTATGTTGTTTTCAATCGATTTCTTGATACCATTAACCGCTCTCTTGAAGTTTCCCTTACCCCTGATCTTATCATTGTTTCTCTCCAGACCGTCCAGACTTATCTGAAGGAAGGATACCCTAAAATCTTTTATTTTCTTCACAACACTATAAGTAATAGTGGAGCCATTGCTCATTAATACCACATTTGTAAACATATCTCTGTTTTCATTGATTACTCCAAGAAGCTTGAATATGTCCCTTCTAAGCAGGGGTTCGCCTCCAGATATGGATAAAAGCCTTGGTCTCTTATTCACATCCATCTTCCAGCGTTTTATCATGTCAACATACTGGTCCAAGACTACGTACATTTCATCTGTGTTCAGTTCATTTGTGGGTTTTTCTGTGTAACAGTGTTTACATACGAAATTACATTTGTCTGTTACATGCCACTGTAAATGGAAGGATTTCGGCTTGACCATGTACATAGAAACACCATCTAATTAATGATTAAAAACTTTATAACCTTCAAAAATCTTAAGAATCACGCAACACTCCTTATCCATTTTTTGAAAAATTTTCTTTCTTTATCTCTGAATATTATCCTCTCAAAAATCGTCTTTATCATCCCTTTGAATATTCTACATCTCATATCTTCAGAAAGCTTGGGGACAATGCTTCCTTGGGAAGTATAGATATTGACAGGACACAGAGCACAGTATGCAAACCATGGGCAGGCATCACATAGTGAGCAAAACTTAGAGGAAATATCAACCATGCTTGTTGTGGTGGGCGATTTGAAAATATCCGCATACTTGCTTTTCTTTACGTTTCCGAGCTTGAATATATCCAACACCTTAGCCTCATCACAGGTGAATATGTTTCCCCTATGGTCATAGAGAAGCTGCCCTATTCCTGCCCCACAGGGTGATCTGAAATCCACCATGCTCGTACTTTTTTTTGTGAGTATCACCTTACTTACCAGGGCTGCCCAAGCCTCTCTGAAGTCTTCACCTTTGCTATTTATTTTTAGGACATAACCGAGGACATTATTCCAAAATTTTAAATATTCCTCAGCGGTGTAACCTATTTTTTCCCATGCTTTTTCTGCAAATCCTAAATTGTTCATGAATCTAGGCCAAATAGAATGAAAGCCCAATTTTCTGAATTCATCAATTATTTCTTTCCAGTAATCTAGGGAATATCTCGTTACGGTTGTCAGGGCATGAAACCTGAAGTCTTCACCCTTCATCTCCTCCCTCAATCTCTTTATCCAGTAAACTACATCTTCGTATGAACCCTTTCCACCTATATATCTCCTGTTCTTGTCATGGACCTCTTTGGGTCCATCCAGGGATGTGCACAAACCTATGGGTATGTGGTCTTTCAAAAATTTTATGAAATCGTCATTTGCCTTGGTAAGATTCGTAACGACTGAAAATTTCACGTCTCTGTTCTGCTTCCTAGCGAGATTCCTCGCGTAATCAATGACGAATTCAATGATATCGAAGTTGAAGGAGCAGTCCCCTCCTTGGAATTCAATCGTGAAGTTCTTCGCAGTGGTTTTGAACATAAAATCAACCGTTGATTTTGCCGTGTCCTTATCCATGTCCCATCCTTTTGCATTCAGCGGCTTAGAAAAGGAATGACAATAGATACATCTCATATTGCATCGGAATGTAGGGACCATTATATGCAGAGCGGGTCCCCCAAACAAAAACCAGTATCTTTTCCTATAATCATCAACAACTTTATCTATGTTATCCTTCGTGAGTATTATTCCATTCTCCTTCAATATGGCATACAAATTCATGTCTTCTTCGAGTCTGTTCGTTCTGAACAATCTGTACTCCTCGCTGTTAAGCAAAACCCATGCCCCGTTATCCGTTGTTACTAAAACATGTTCATCATCAAACTTGTGAACCCTGTACTGATTTGTGAGGTAGTCCTTTTCTGGTTTCATCTCAAAATCTATTCTACTTTTTACCATGTAATCACACTTTGACCATATCGTTCTTCACTTCCGCAAGCAAATAGTTGATGAAATCGTATGTTGCCTCTTCAATCCCTATCTCATTTCCCTTAAGTTTCAGTTTAGTAAAGAATTTCCCATTTCTTCTTTCAATATCCACATTGAAGGTTTTTCTGAAATCCTTGGCCGCCTTTCTTAAAATATGTTCTGGATAGAAGTCACAGTTCAGTTCCAGTTCAGCCGTTCTTCTTTTTCTGCTTATCTCGAGATTTCTCATTTTCTGCCTCCCCTGCGGGTGTCCATGGCTTGGCTATGCCTAGCGGGTCATCAACGACATAATCCTCTTCCCTTTCCTCTGCCTCTCTCTTGGCTTCTTCCTTTGTTTTGTGCTCACTTTCGCATGTGGGACAATACTTCTCCTTACAATCGGGGCAGATTTCAAGTTTGCATCCACATTCAGGACAATGTTCGATTTCTGCAATATTGGTGAGCAACGCCCTCTCTATTATCGCCTTCCTTAAAGGTTGATTCCTGACAGCCTGAACAACGTAAACTGCATAATTAAGAAGCTCGTTATTGAACTCGTTCCCTAGTTTTTCTAGATTCTCATTTTTATTCTTTGGTTTCATCTGAACGAATATCTCCTCTTCCGGGTTGCCATCTATAAGGAGATATGCCCTGTCAAGAAAAATGTAAGCCGCTGAATATATGACTTCTAGAGGGTATATTTTTGGGTTCACAGAAGCTATGATGTACCCTCCCTTTTTATCGATTTCCAAGTTATTTATCCCTTTAGAACCCGTACCATTAGTCATAAATCATCACTTGAACAATATTTGACTACAAACTTTAAAAATATATGGCTTTGAGATAGAACACAAAGTTGGTCTGGAGTACAATAGTTAAAACAATTCCAATAAACAGGAACGCAGCGAATGGTGTGCTGACGTGAACCATAAGCTCATCAAAAGGAATCTTTCCATCACTTCTTAGTTTTTTTATTTTCTCGACATCCTTTTTGCTGAGTCCGTCAAATGAAACGCTGTGTATAAATCTTACCCTTCTTCTTTCCATCAAAGCCTGAGGCATACTGAAAAAGATTATCTTCCTCTTCTCGTAGTTCACACCCTTTTCCTCACTTTCTGATATCCCCTCAGCAAGGCACATCCCTGGCTTCAAATCCTTAATTTTTTTTGGTACGGTGAATCCATGAAAACCGAGATCTATCACGAAATATCTGACCACTATATAAGCGAAAATTATACTGACTAATTCGTAAAGGTAACCAAGCGTTAAGACTGTTCGATAATCCACAATCAGCCTCAAAATCACCAGAATTATATACGCATATTCCAGGTTTATCGGGACGATTTTATTGAAAATTTCCATAATCACAAATAGGATGATTATTATGACAAAGTAATTCATGAATATTCCGAGAAAGGACACGGCCTTTATTATAAACCACAGAAATCCGACAATCACAATAAAAACCATAAACATTATGTAAGGATTAAACGTGAACTTCAAACTCTTTTTAATTGCAGAGGAATCGGATCTGATGAGCAAAAATATGAACATTACGAGAAATATGGGAACGAAGGTGTTTATTAAAAAATCAAAGGAGATGAAAAGACTGCCAGAGCTTTCGAACAATGCAAGCGGTATTAGAGAAGAGAATGCAATGTATAGCTTAGCGTCTCCTGCCGGCCATATGGATATGGCCCATAAAAGAATACCTACGAATATGGAAAATCCCATGCTAAAGAGAAAGGTAGGTATTGATCCCATAAGAGAAGGATAGAAAATTAATGACAGGGTATTCACAACTACAGATGTGGCTAACATGATGAGTATCAATTTATTGTATATGATCCTTTTCCTGATATCTGTATACGTTGAAATCAGACCAAAAGCCAGTACAGGGATTAAATAAAGAAGCATATACATATAAAATAGAAAATTTTATAAAAAGCTATAGCAAAATGGGGCTATGGTGTAGCTTGGTCTAGCATCGCGGCTTTGGGAGCCGCAGACCCCGGTTCAAATCCGGGTAGCCCCATAGGAGGTTAATATGGATCCAAAGGATTGCCTGTTTTGCAAGATAGTTGCAGGGGAAATTCCAGCAAAAAAAGTGTACGAGGATGCAAATTCGTTCGCTTTCCTGGACATAAACCCGAGAAACCCAGGCCACACACTTGTGATACCAAAGAAGCACTACGAAACCCTCTTTGACATGCCGGAGAATGAGGCAGCAGAGTTGTTCAAAATAGTTAAGAAGATGGCAGACGTTTGCAAGTCAGGGGTGAAGGCAGATGGGATCTCAATAGGTCAGAGTAATGGAAGGGCAGCAGGACAGATCGTTCAGCATCTGCACTTCCATGTGATTCCGAGGTTCAATACAGAGGGACCCGTTGGACTGGAAGGAATACTGCCGGTCAAGAAGATGGATGAGTCCAGCATGAACAAAATAGTGGAAACCCTACAGAAAGCCATACCATCAAAGCCCAAGGAGCCGGTAAAACCTGCAAAAGTTGCAAAGCCTGCAAAAGCAGCGAAAGAGGAAGAAGAGGAAATAGATTTCAAGTTTTAACTTAATGGTTAGTTGGACCTGGGAAATCGCATTATTTTTAAATCTGTAGGTTTCATTATTCTTATGCTGCTTGCTGCTGTACTGGGCGTGTTGGATATTTTGGGGGGGATCCTCTTAATCGTAGGTGGGTTTATCCCATATGGAGAAAGTGGGTTCATCCTAACGGTTGCTGGTGTTTTCCTCACAAAGGGTATACTGCTTATGATTTACGGTAAATTCGGAGGAAAATCTGGTTATGATTTGGGTTATATTGTAGGAGGCTTTCTGGATATAATAACAGGGATTCTCTTCACATCAATGTTTTACAATATCTACTTTTTCATATTCCCAATTATGGGTATAATCATGATAGTAAAAGGGGTTATCTCGTTCGTAAAGAGTATAGTTTGATTTCATGTTTTTAGCAATTCTCGGTGTTCTGGATATAATCGGTGGGGTTCTTTTAGGGCTAAGCGGTTTCATTCCATACGTAGGAAGTGGTTTCGTTTCCGCATTCGGTTTTATTCTTATAATAAAGGGGATTATTTCGTATATCTCAGGAGCAGCCAAGGGGTTCTTCCTGGATTTTATGGGGATTCTGGATATTATAGCGGGTATCATGCTCATCTTGGCAACATGGGGATTCGTGGTATTCTTCTTCCCGTACATAGGCATACTTCTGGCGTTGAAAGGGATCTATTCGGTGATTATTGGTGTGGTAAAGTAGCTGATTAAATTTATTAATTCTAACTGTTCATAGAGGATTATGGATATTAGGGCGATTCAGGAGTATTACTCCAGGGAAGATATTCAAAAAGCTATACTAGATCTGGCAAAGAACAGGGAAGTGGTTGGTGTTTTTAAGTCAGGATCGTTTGGGAGCAGACCGAATGTTCTGGTTTATCCGCAGGATATAATCGCAATGGTCAGGTCGGGGGTCCTAGAGTTCCATTCCTCCCTGGAGAGGTGGTCAAATCCGATGGCCCTGAAATCAGACAACTACGAGGATTTGAGGATTGGTTGGGACCTCATTCTCGACATCGACTGCAAGGAATTTGAGCACGCAAAGATTGCTGCAGAGGTTTTGGCAAAAGCACTGGAAAAACATGGTGTCAAGAACTACTCCTTGAAATATACAGGAGGTAAGGGCTTCCATCTCGGGATCCCATGGGAAAGTATACCGAAAACCGTTGATTACAAGAAAACAGTGGGTCTGTTTCCAGACATCGCGAGAAATATTGGCCTTTACCTTAAAAAATTCATCAAGGAGGATCTTGGCGAGTCATTCCTTAAGAAATACAGGCCAGAGGAGCTTGCGGAACAGACCGGGAAACCACTTGGAAAGATTCTGATTGAGGACAACGTTGATCCTTTTCAGATAGTTGATATAGACCCTGTTCTCATCTCACCACGCCACCTTTTCAGAATGCCCTATTCCATGAACATTAAAACTGGTCTTGTCTCGGTTCCCATAAGGATAGAGAATCTCAGGGCTTTCAAAAAGGACGATGCCCATTCAGATCTTGTTAGGGTGAGGGAGAGGTTTCTGGATAAAGGGAAACCGAAAGAGGCGGAGATTCTTGTCACAGAAGCAGTTGACTGGTGGACAAGGAGGCAGATTGCTGAGAGAAGGAAGTTCCAGAGGAGGGTCAGACTCACCAGGGCAATTCCACAGGAGCTGTTCCCGCCCTGCATACAGAATATAAGTGATGGTATCCCAGATGGAAGGAAGAGATCGGTATTCATCCTCATAAACTTCCTCTCCTCTCTGAAGTGGGGAAGGGAGAACATGGAGAATTTCATTCTGGAATGGAATAAAAAGAACAAGCCCCCGCTGCCAGAGAACTACATAAGGGGTCAGCTGAGATGGCACAAGAACAGTCGTAAAACCATCCTACCACCAAACTGCCTCAAGGAGGGTTTCTACACGAACTTCGCTGTCTGCAAGCCCGACAACTTCTGCGGCAAGGACAAGAACGTGAAGAATCCCGTTAACTATCCCTTCAGAAAGATGGGGCGAGGGAAGAAGGGGAAGTGAACAGGAACAATATTAAAATCTTAATGTTAATTCTGAATAGGTATTAGTATGTTGACGTATGAAACGCTTCGAAGAATGATGACTGATGAGAAGAATTCCAAGAAGCTGCTGAACCTTCCAGAGAACTTCTTTGAGGAAGTCAAAGTATATCTTGAGAACAAGGCGAAGTTCGCTGATACCAAGGAGGATGTCTGGGAACTGGATTCTTCAAGGAGGACATTGGAGGATCTTTTTGAAATCAGGGAAGGAAAGCTGATTGAGCTCGCTCTCTTCCATGTCAGATCTGGAATCAATCCAGGAAGCCTCACGAGGGAAGAGAAGGAATTCTTTGACAATATCGTAAACAGGATAAAGGAGTTCCAGGGTAGAAGGAGAGAGATGTTCGAGGGTAAGAAGGAGAAAATGCAGGCCGTCGCCTTTCTCGAATCCCTCCCACAGTTTGTGGGGGTTGACATGAAGAATTATGGTCCATTCGAAAGGGGAGATATGGCAACCATACCAGAGGCTAACGCCAAGCTGCTTGTGGAAAGGGGTATTGTAAAGCAAATCAACCCGAACAAATAGAAAAATAAATTTAAATAAACAACCCTTATACATAGTTAATCAATTGAGGTGGGGAATGAAATTTCCTAAAAAGGTAAGAGTGTATTGCCCGATATGCAGGAAACACACTGCTCATAACGTGAAGATGGCGAAGAAAAGGGTCAGGGGAACCGCTCACCCCAACGCCCAAGCTGCACATAGAAAGGACAGACACAAGAGGGGATACGGTGGTCATGGAAAATATTCAAAGCCTGCTGCAGGCAAGAAACCTACCCAGAAGGTTGACCTGAGGCTGGAGTGTGAAGAATGCAAAAAAATGCACACCAAGACCGGCTTCAGGGTTAAAAAGTTCGAGATGGTATGATGGGAGTGGACATTCTTGCAAAAACGTACTTGAAGAGAATGAATAAATTGGATAGTACAAATATCCTTCTTAGGTTCATCTATGAGAGTGATATGGACATGGATAAGGTTGATAAGGATGGTGTGATAATTAAGATGAGGAGCCTGGGTCTTGAAATAGATTTGAATCTGGATGAGGTTAAGAGATACATAAAAAAGGATCTTGGTATATTGAAAAACCATACGCTCAGTGATTATGGGGGTGTCGAAGATGACAGGAAAGTTTTTGAAGGTTAAGTGTGGGAAGTGCAAGAATGAGCAGGTCATATTTGAGAAGCCCGCAGACGATGTGAAATGCCTGGTTTGCGGGGAGGTTCTGGCTAAATCCATGGGCGGCAAGGCCAAGTTAAAGGCAAAGGTACTGGAGGTTGTTAGATAGTTATGAAAAAACATGGGAGACCCTCTGTGGGGGAGCTTGTCATATGTAAGATAACCAAGATACACCCGAATTCTGCTTTTGCTAAGTTGATAGAGTATGACACGAATGGAATGATCCATGTTTCTGAAGTCGCGTTGAAGTGGGTCAGGGACATCAGGGATTTCCTGAAGGAGAACCAGTACGTGGTGTGTAGGGTAATGAGGATTGAAGGAGACAGCATATCACTTTCAGTTAAGAGGGTAAGGAAGGAAGACGCTGAGAGGAGGCTCAATGAGTTCAAGAGGGAGAACAAAGCCGAAAAGATGCTTGAACTTGTTGGCAAGAAACTCAAAAAGAGTTTAAGCGAAACGTATGAAGAGGTTGGGTACAAGCTCCAGGAGGAATTCGGATCCCTTGTGAAAGCGTTTGAGTTCGCACTGAAAAACCCAGATCTGCTTAAAAGCAAGGGTATTCCTAAGAACTGGATAGATGCCCTCACAGAGATCGCGAAAAAATCCTACTCAGAGAAGGTTTACGAGGTGAAAGCGAAACTGAACCTCGTTTGTTACCAATCCGACGGCGTTGATGTGATAAAGAGTATCCTTTCTGATGTTGAGGGAGACGGGTTGGAGGTCAAATATATATCTGCTCCTGAGTACATGCTCGTAGGTAAGGGAAAGAATTACAAGGAAATTGAAACCAAAATAAGGAATGCAGCGGAAAACATAGTAAAGGAAGTGAAAAAGCAGAAAGGTGAATGCTCTTTTGAGATTATTGAAAGATAATCAAGCTCTTTTTTCAATATTTAAAAACCCCTGGTGTAATTTGATATTATGCTTGATAAATTTGGAGACTCGTTGAAGAAGACGTTCAGGAAGATTGCAGGCCTCGGTGTAGTTGATAAGGAGGCTGTGGAGCTTGTTGTGAGGGACCTGCAGAGGGCCATGCTGCAGGCTGATGTAGACGTTGAACTCGTTTCTGGGTTATCGGATTCTATAAAGAAGAAGATTATAGGAGCAAAGCCCCCCACCGGTCTTACGCTGAAGGAGTACTTCGTGAAAACCCTCTACGATGAGATTGTAGAGTTTCTTGGAAAGGAGAAGGGGGAAATTGCTCTCAAGCCCCAGAGGGTTCTGCTCATAGGTCTTTTTGGTTCTGGGAAAACATCAACAGCTGGGAAGCTTTCCAAGTGGCTCCAGACAAGGGGTTTGAAACCCGCCCTGGTTGCGTGCGACACCCACAGGGCAGCGGCCCAAGAACAACTTAAGCAGGTTGGGAAGAAAGCGAAGGTTAACGTTTACTGGGAAGGTAAAAAACCCGAGGATATCGCTAGGAACGCGTTGAAGAAAGCGAAGGAGGAGGTTCTGATATTCGATTCAGCAGGTAGGGATGCCCTGGACAAGGTTCTGGCGAAGGAGCTAAAGAGTATGGGAAAGGTCATAAAGCCGGATGAAGTTCTCCTTGTTATTCCAGCAGACCTGGGTCAGGCAGCAAGAAAGCAGGCAGAGGAGTTCAACAAGCTTGTAGGGATAACAGGGATAATAGTTACAAAACTCGACGGAACCGCTAAGGGTGGTGGTGCGCTGGCAGCAGCTTCGGTTTCAGAGGCAGAGGTGAAGTTCATAGGAACAGGTGAAGGAATAGGGGACTTCCAGGTGTACGATCCCAGGAGATTCGTAGGGAAACTCATCGGCTACGGGGACATACAGGGGTTGCTGGAGAAAGCAAAGGAGATTGGTATAAAACCAGAAGAAGCAAAGAAGATTCTCGAAGGGGAATTCACACTTAATGAGTTTTTCGAACAGATAAAGTCAATGCAGAAGATGGGTTCCCTCTCAAAGGTTATGGATATGGTTCCTGGGGTTTCTGGTTTAAAAATACCAAAGGGTTTCATGGATGTTCAGGAGGAAAAGATGAATAAGTGGAGCCACATAATCAACAGCATGACCTCTCAGGAGAAGAGGGAGCCTGATACCATAAAGGCTTCACGCATAAAGCGTATCTCAAAGGGGGCTGGCGTAAGTGATGGTGATGTGAGGGAGCTACTTAAATACTACAAGCAGGTCAAGAAGGTTATAAAGCTCACGAAAGGTGGAAAGGGGCTGAAGAGGGGACCCCTTGCAAGGTTTGCCAAACAGTTCGGATTCGGTATGGAGGCTTGAATATGGCGAAATATGAATGCAAGAAGTGTGGATGGGTTGGAAAACCTATATTCATGGAGCCTGCAACAAGGCTCTGTCCGCAATGCAGGAGCACGCATGTTCAGAAAGTGAAGAAGAAAGAGTAATGCGCCAGTAGTCTAATGGTAGGACGTCGAGCATTTGCGTGGAACCCTGCCACGGCGGCAATTCGGGTTCGAATCCCGACTGGCGCATGATTAAACTTATTTAAGGAAAGAACCAAATATTTAATAAGTGGTTTTATGGTTAACGAAGATGAAGAGGGAATATCAATACCCGCTGTCCCGAAACCCATTCCGAAGCCAATCCCAAAGCCTGCTTCTGAGAGGGAGATGCCAGAGGCGCCCTCACCGGAAAAGCCAGTACCGGTTGAAAGAAGGGCTGAGAAACCGATACCAAGGGTGGAACGTGCCCATCCGAGGTCCCCACCACCACTCTTTATAAAGATAGACAAGTATCAGGAGGTCGTTGATAATCTGCAGAAACTGAAATCCATAGCGCTCGGGCTCAGGGATGCGTTGGATGCGTTGGCTGACATAGAGAAGGAACTGACAACAGGAATAACCATAGCACATAAAGCTTTGGACGACTTCAACACAATAATATCCATGCTTGACTCCAAGCTTACGAGGGTAGGGGAAATAGGTACAGGTAAGAAGACTGGAACAGCAGGAGAGGTAGACACTTACGTTAGGAACATCTACAGCCAGATGGATAAAATCAAGCAGGAGTTGAAGAACGTTGAAGAAGAGATATAATAAACCTTTTTCTTTTTTTATATAAGTTAGCATTTATAAGAATATTCTACATAACGTCGGTTTGGATAGGTTGGATAAAGCCATCTATCGAAGGATTGCGGAGGTAGCGAAGTGGTCAAACGCGCTGGACTCAAGCCGTCTCGTGGATACTTGAGTTATGATCCAAGAT
>JABAOC010000186.1_pt1 | contig 17020 bp, 15 predicted proteins | sample 7062161 | NCBI WGS metagenome assembly JABAOC01 (sample SAMN14538625, study PRJNA623070) | marine sediment metagenome | biome: marine biome [ENVO:00000428]; feature: marine pelagic biome [ENVO:01000023]; material: deep marine sediment [ENVO:00002113] | place: India: Gulf of Khambhat ... | reverse complement strand
CCCGGGGCTGTGCCATGACCGAATCCTCCCCCGAATCTGCCGGCAGTCCACTCTATCCACATCAAAGGAATCCCCAGGAAGAGAAAAGAGATAAAGTATGGTATCATAAACGCGCCGCCGCCGTTCTGCGCTGCCTGGACGGGAAAACGCAAAAAATTTCCCAGCCCGACTGCCGAACCGGCAACCGCAAGAATGATTCCCGCTCTCGTCTTCCAGGTTTCCCGTATCTTATTAATCTCTGCCATTTCTATCTCTTCCTTACGCGGGCTCCACGTGAATCAGCACTTTAAAATTAGGAAGTTCTCTCTTTATATCCCTTTCCAGATGGTCACATATCCGATGCGCCTGTTCAACGCTAATTTTCTTCGCCAGGACAAGATGGAGATAAGCCTGTTCCTCGCTCCCCTTTCTCACAATGCACAAATCATGAAAGTTTATGAATTGTTGATAATGGCTCTGTAAAATCCTGGTGATAACTCCCAGTTTTCTATCCTTTTCCTCTCTGCCTTCGATTCCGGGATTTATGTGAATCATAATATTGCCAATATTTTTCAACTTCTGGTGTAGCAGTCCCTCAATTTTATCGGAAATCCGGTGTCCTTCTTCTATAGAACGGCCGGCGTCAATTTTAACACTCAGGTCGATGGAATTTCTCCAGCCGATGCGGCGCGTCTTGACATCATCGATTTCCCTTATTCCTTCTATACTCAATGTCACTTTTTTAATTTCATCAATAAAATCTTCCGGAAGGGAAGTGTCCATCAGCTCGCCCAGGGAGGGGCGAAAAATGTCTATTCCCATCTTGAGAATGAACAAGGCAACAAGGAAACCGGCCAGAGGATCGAGGAAGGCATAACCGAGCCGGGCGCCTGCTATCCCTGCCAGAGCTGCTACAGACGAAATCGCGTCAGCACGATGGTCGTGAGCCATGGCCAGAATGGCTAAATTGTCGAATTTTTTGCCTATATAATGAGCGTGCCGGAACATCAATTCTTTAACCAAAATGGAAATTAAAGCTGCCCATAAAGGCAGAAGCCCGGGCACAATCGTAATCTTTAGAAAAATAGCGCTTAGCGCGCGGTAAGAGAGCACTACGGCCATTCCGAACAATATTAAACTGATACATAGTGCTGCTATTGATTCTGCTTTCCCGTGTCCGTAAGGGTGGCCTTTATCCACAGGCTTGTGGGAAATTTTTACGCTGGTTAAAGTCAACAGGCTGGCAAAAATATCGGAAAGAGAATGGAAGCCATCGGAAAGCATCGCCTGGCTTCTTCCCCAAATACCGGCAAATATCTTGAATATAGTCAATAATAGATTTGCCCAGATACCTGTCCAGCTTACTGTTTTGCTTTTTCTGAATCTTTCTTCTAATGAATAGGTCATTATGGCTCTTCTCCAAAAAGAGGTTTGTTTATTCCTCGCTTTCGGGAGAACTCCAACCCTAAACTACCGATTTATCATTTTTCAAACAGGCCATAGAGTGCGGGAATCACTATCAGCGTGAGAATAGATCCCACCACCAGCCCACCCATTATAGAAATAGCCACCACTGAACGCGCTGCCGAACCTTCCGCGCGGCTGACGGCCAGAGGGAACATTGCCAGAATAGTAGTAGAGGCAGTCATTATGATGGGACGTAACCTCGTCGCTGCTCCCTCGATGATTGCCTCCGTTTTCTCTATCCCCTTCTTGCGCAATTGGTTAATGTAATCAATCATAACTATGCCATTATTCACTATGACTCCGGCAAGGATAATTGTCCCCATACCCGAGGGAAGACTTAGATTCTTCCCGCTTAAAATAATACCCAGGATAACTCCGATTATTGCCAGGGGAACGGTGAACATAATAACTAACGGTTGGGTAAAAGACTCAAATTGTGCTGCCATAATCATAAAGACCAAAAGGACTGCCAGAACAAGTATCTGCCCCAGACTTATGAATGTTTCGCGCATCTTTTCCGCCTGTCCTGCATAGTCGACGAAGTACCCTTCGGGAAAAGCTATCTTCCCTACGTTATTTTTTATATCTCTCATCACACCCGACAGAGGTCTGCCGCTGAGATTGGCAGTCAAAGAGACCATTCTTTTCTGGTTCTCTCGATTCAACCTGATCGGCCCCTTGGCCTCCCGAATATCGGCAACATCTTTCAGGCGGATGAGTATTCCCAGGGGAGAAGGAAGAGCTATATTCTCAATCTCCCTCAGACTCTCTCTGCCTTTCTCGTCGAGAGAGACCCGGATATTGACTTCTTCGCCTCCCTGGCGGAACACCGTGGCCACCTTTCCCTGAACCGCCGTTTGTAACGTGGAGGCAACTTGGCTGAGAGCCAATCCCGCCTGGGATGCACGGCGACGGTCGATTACAAGTTGTAGTTCTGGCCTTCCTTTCTCCAATGAACTACCCAAATCATAGACTCCCCTAATTTTACTTATTGCTCCCATAACCGATGTGGAAATCCCTTCAAGAATTTCCAGATCTTTGCCAAATAGTTTAAGTTCAATAGCAGCCTGCCGGGTCCCCCCTCCCGTAATTACGGACTGGGACATATCTATAGATTCATATTCCGCTCCTTCTACCGGGGGAAGTTGACTTCGAATATCGTCAATAATTTCTGTGGAAACGCGTTTCCGTTCCAATTTATCTTCCAGGCGAATGAAAATTTCTGCCTCGTTCACTCCTGCCGAGCCCATCCCAAAAGCTGCATCCTGTTTTGTCGCCTCGGAGAGGCCGGTAAAAGCGCCTACACTCTGCACCCCTTCTTCTGCCAGAACAATATCCTCAATCTTTCTGACCACTCTGTCGGTCTCCTCCAAGTTGGTTCCCACGGGCATTTTCATCATAAAGAAAGCCATATTGATATCTATATTGGGAAAAAACTCCTTGCCCATAAAGGGAATCAGACACAGGCTCGACAGAAACAAGATAATCGCCCAGAAGACTACTCTTTTCCTGCGAGCCAATACTTTGCGCAAGAATCCTTTGTATCTTTCTCGAAAATAGCCAAAAGTTCTCCTGCCAAAACTAACCTCGTAACCTTTAGCTGAACCTGCCCTGAAAATCCTGGATGCCATCATTGGCACCAGAGTCAGGGCCACAAATAAGGAGCCAACCAGGGCAAAAGATATGGTTAAAGCCATCTGAGTGAAAAGTTTTCCGGTAATTCCTTTTATGAATAAAAGCGGGAGGAAAACCGCCACGGTAGTGAGGGTTGAGGTGGTAATGGCTTTACTTACTTCAGAGGCTCCCGATTTTGCCGAAATTATGGTGTCTTCACCAAGGCTCAAATGGCGAAAAGTGTTCTCAATTACCACGATCGCATTATCCACAATCATCCCCACTCCCAGGGCAATTCCAATCATAGTAACAAAGTTGAGTGTGTATCCCAGGAAGTGCAAAGGAATGAAAGTGGCTATCAAGGAAAGAGGAATTGCCAGGGCTATAGCAGCTGTGGGATAAAGGCTGCGTAAGAAAAGAAAAAGTATGCCGACCGCCAGAAGACCGCCCACGAGAGCATTGGAGCCTGTAACTTTAAGAATTCTCTTTATTATACGCGACTGGTTGAAAACGAGGTACAACTTTATGTCTTGAGGAAGTATCCTTTTTAACTCCTCAACTGCTCTATTTATGCCATTGGAAACTGCCACGGTGTTGGCTCCCGACTCCTTATTCAATATAACCAGTACACTATTCTGTTTGTTAGTACGAGCGTAACTTCGGACTTCCCGATGGGTGTCAGAAACCGTGGCAATATCCTTCAAATATATGGGAACGTTACCTCTGAGCGCAATCACAATGTTCTCCATCTCATCAACAGATTCAAATTCGCCCGCAGTACGCAGAAGATACTCCCGATAGCCTGACGTGAGGTGACCACCGGGCAGGTTAAGATTTTCCAGGGAAAGTTTCTGGCTGACCTCTTGCAATGATAGGCCCAGAGACTCCAGTTTCTTCCGGTCCACCTCCACTCTTATCTCTCTTTCTCTTCCTCCCCAGACCATAGCCGAAGCAACTCCGTCTACCTGTTCCAGACGTTCTTTGAACACATCTTTAACCACCTGGCGAAGACTCCTCAAATCCCTATCCCCCACAATTCCGTACATCATTATGGGCATCATAGAAGGGTCAAACTTGACCACTATAGGCTTATCCATATCTTCGGGAAGGAAATCGCTAATCATATCCAGTCTATCCCTGATGTCCTGAGCCAGAAGGTCGAGATTGGCTCCCCACTCAAACTCCACCATTACGGCGGATAAGCCCTCCTGGGAAAAGGACGTAACTTTTTTCACGTTCTTTACAGTAGCCACCACCTCCTCGATAGGCTTGGTCACTACGCTTTCCATCTCTTCCGAAGCCACGCCTTCATAGCTGGTAACGACTGACATCACCGGATAGGTTATATCGGGCATCAGGTCAAGTCCCAGATTGCTCAAAGATACAACGCCAACCACCACGATGATTAGAATGAGCATCGTTACAGTTACCGGGCGGTCGACAGAAAATTCAGGTAGCTTCATCAGATGCCTCCCACTTCCACCTTTGCTCCATCAGTTAAGCCGTAATTGCCTTCGATTACCACGCTTTCCCCTTCGGTTAATCCCTCAACAATCTCTATTTTTTCCTCATCGCCGATGCCGGTCTTGACCTCTATCAATTTTGCACGATTGTCTTCAACGGTGAACAGAATCGTCCTCCCTTCCCTTTCCAGGACCGAAATTCTGGGGACGACCAACACATCACTATGTTCGTTATAGATTATCTCTACATCAGCAAACATTCCCGGTTTCAACCTGTGGTCTTTATTCTCAATTTCCAGCTCAACCTTCAGTTTTCTACTCCGGGGATCCACCGCGGGAGCAACCTTCACCACTCTGCCCAGAAAACTCTCTCCCGGGTAGGCATCCACGGAGACGCGCACTTTCTCTCCCTTTCTCAATTTGGCGATATCCTTCTCTCCTACGTTCACTATTATCTTCACTATATCCATATAGGCAATATTGAGAACCGGCTCCTGAGGCATTGGTTCCTGAGGGATGACCGAGTCACCTATATCCACATAGTATCTGATAAGCGTGCCCTTAATAGGCGCTTTTACCTCTGCTTTCGTAAATCCCAGGGCAGGTTCGTCACGGTCTATTAGAGCGACAACTTCGCCCTTCCTGACACTCTCTCCTTCTTCCTTAATTTTCTTGATTAACTTTCCCGAAACCCTGGTGTAGACGTCTACCTCTCTCAATCCCCGAATATCGCCATTGAGAAATATTATCTCTTCTATGTCTCCTCTTCCTGCCGGGGCAGTCTTAACGAGAGTACTTTTTTCTTCGGGAGACCTTTCTATATTTCTTCGTTCCAAGTTATACTTTGCTATCCTGTAGCCGACCAGGCCAACAATCAGAACTAGCAAAATAAGCAACACTCTTTTACCTTTCAATATTCCCCTCCTTATGTGGAAAATGGGGACAGGCTACTTTTTTTCTCCCTTACTGCACCACATAACCATCTTCCGTAAGGTTACATCCCCACTCCTTCTTTCCATTCACTTAAGCAAAAAAGTTGCCTGTCCCCTTTTATCCTGTCATTACTGATATTTGCCGATGGCTTTATCCAGAAAAGCACCCGCAACATTATAATCGTAGAGCGCCTGAAAATAATCGGTATCAGCCTGTGTAAGAGAAAGCTGAGCATCGCGTAGTTCAATTTCAGACATCAGTCCTTGCCTGTACCTCTCCTCGGCAATTCCCAGATTTTTCCGCGCCAGCTTAACATTCTCTTCCTGCGCTTCAATCCGTTCTCCCGCCTCTTCCATATCAAAAATAGCCTTTCTCACTTCCAGCTTTATTCTCTGTTCAACCTGATTTCTCAAAATCTTAACCTGCTCCAATCCCGCTTTTGCCTGATTAATCCTTCCCAGATCGGAAAGACCGCTGAACAGGGGAAAGCTTAAAGCAAGAATTACATTCCAGGTTCCGCCCCATTCCTCACGATTATAGAACGGATTGGTATACTGATAGTTGGCCAGAAAATCCAAATTTGGCCGGTTCTCAGCCCTGGCTAACTTGATAGAAACCTTAGCCGTACTTTCTTTTACCCTTAACTGCCTTATTTCCGACCTCTCTCCCAGCGCTTTCCCCAGAGCTCCCTGCAAATTAACTTCCCTCTTTTCCCGCGGGAAGTCTCCTTTTACCTTCCAATCTTCTTCTAATTTTGTATTCAATAAAAAAGAGAGTTCTTCTCTTGCCAGCTTTAGATTATTCCTGGCCTTAATCAATCTTGTCCGATTATTAACCAACTGTACCTTGGCCCGGGAGACATCATAATCTGAAACCCTCCCCTCTTTATAAAGGGCGCGAGTAGTCTTGTAATGAGACTCCGTTACATTTACCGCTTCTTCAGCAATTACTACGAATTGTCGGGCCAGAAGGAGACTGTAAAAAGCTATTTTGACTTCGAATACGAGGCTATTTTTCACTTCTCTATATTCTTCATTGACCAACCTGTAATTGAGTCTCGCCTGCTCATCTGCATGATATATCTTCCACCAGGCAAACAGAGGCTGCCTGAGAGTCAGCTCCGTGCTATATTCGTAGTCAGGGCCCAATTCGAAAATCTGCTCCATGCCTCCAAACAAAACGCTCATTCTGGGCGATTCTTCCAATCTGGTATAACTTCCCGAGGCATTCAACGTTGGTAGAAAATTGCCAAATGTTTCCTGTTTTCTTCCTTTTGATTCCAGAATTCTCTTTTGTGCAATTTTCAAATCCTGGTTGTTGGCCATAGCCATACCTATACATCTTTCCAGAGTCAAAATCTCCTCAGCGAAAGCAACGCTAAAGAGAATCTGTAGAACAAAGAGAACTATTGCGAGCTTACAACATAATCTATTGACATTCATCTTTAAACTCTTCCTAAAAAAATGGGTCAGAGTGATTTTCCCTTTCTCTTTTGCAAAAATCAGGGTACTTTTCAATGGGAAAGGAATAAAAAAGTAGCCTGTCCCCTTTTACAGATATTCGTCTGGGATAAGCCCAAACTGTTCAGGGTCTACCGATTCCTTAATCGACCTCCTGAAATTACCTGTCTGGGGAACTTTCTCCTCGAGGTCTATTTCCCGGGGAGTCTCTATTTTAGAACCATTACTGTCAATGACTATTTTCGTCCGGGGACGATAAGGGTCGGCGGGATTTGTCTGGAAGACAAAACCGATCTCATTTGTGTCCAGTCTAACGAAAGTGCCCGGAGGATAAACGCCGATAAGTCTAATAAACTTTCTTAAAAGGACAGGCTCAAATTCTTTTCCTGAGGCTTCTTCCATCTCTTTTATAGTCTTTTCCGGTGGAACCTCTTTTGCGTAGGAGCGGTTGCTCCTCATAGCGTCATATGTATCAGATATGCGAACCAGCATGCTACCTAAATTCAACTCTCCTTTTTCTCGTGAAACCACAGGATACCCACTAAGATCATACTTTATATGGTGCTCGAAAGTAACTACGTATGCCAGTTTACTTATGCCCGAGGTCTTCATTAATATTTTTGCCCCGTTCGCAGGATGCAACTTTATCAATGCAAACTCCTCGGAAGTCAACTTGCCGGGTTTCTTAAGAATCTCCTCAGGGACTTTGAGCTTCCCCACATCGTGCAGGAGAGCGGCTATTCCCAGGTCGTTTAACGTCTGCCTGTCCAGACCCAATGCTTCACCCTGGATAATGGTGAGCACGGCAACATTTACTGCGTGGCTAAAAGTATATTCGTCGTGAGCCTTAAGAGAAGACAGGGTTACCAGGGGCGTTCTATTACTCTGAATACTAGCCACCATACTATTTATGGCAAAGCGAGCCTTTTCTATATTTACGCTCTTTTTGAATTTGATATCATCAACTATCTTTTTTATTGCGTCAACAGCGTCCCTGTAATATTGCTTAGCCTTTGCCTTAAACTCCTCCCCTCTTCCCAGTTTCAGTTGAACCTTTTTGGGAGCTCCAATCTTTCCCAAAGTTATATTTTTTACTCCCTTAGAAGCCAATACTTTGATTGCACCACCACTATTTTTGAGCTTCTCCTGGGCCATACTCAAAACGTCAATAAGCCCTGAGAATTCCTCGCTTTTTATTCCTTTGAGAAACGTAATCTTCTCTATTTCTCTTTGCTTTAACCCCCTGGTAAAACCATAAAGAGTTGCACTAATTTCGTGGAGCGCCATCCCCTCTAGTATTAATTCATCTCCCATAACCGCTATGTTTATCTCATTTTTTTCTTCCAGCAAGGTCTCTAAAATCCCGAAAGTCCTCATTGAAGAGCGCATTATTATCGGGTGCCCCGCAGGATAGATAGCCTTATTCCTGGTAGCATTAGTAAAATAAGTTATGAAATCTTCGGCCAATCGCTCTTCCATACGCCTTTCCTGTCAACTTTGCATCTTACTTTCCTGGTGCTTTCGCATCAGCCTCTCGCAAACTTGTCTGACAATCTTTCTCCTGTATCTGGTCCCCTGTGCCAGAGCTTCCATAGCCTGTTCATTTCCTATCTTTTCCAGGGCTGTGGCAGCCGCTATTCTGACCTCATCATTTCTCTTTTTTGCAAAAATAGTAGATTTCTTAAGTAGTCGAACCAGCCCGGCAACCGCTTCCTCAGCACCTATTTCTCCCAGAGCCTCAATTCCCGAGATAATCAGGGAATTCTTACGTCCCCAAGGATTTTTCTGAGTAATCAATTTCACCAGTAGAGGAACAGCTTCTTTATTCTTCATAACGCCTAAATACCTGATAGCGCCTTGTCTGACTTCTGCATCGGGGTCGTCCGCCATACGAGAAACCAGACTGAATGCTTCTTTACCTCCTATGCTACTCAGAGCGTAAACAACTTCTTTGCGAACGCGGGGGTCTGCGTGCCTGAGAGGTATGTGCAAATAACGCACCGCCTTTTCCGTTCCTATCTCTCTGAGAATCCTCACCATATTTCTCACCACGTACCAGTTCTCATCGGAAAACCTCCTGACGATTTCGGGAATTACCTTTTCCCCCAAACCCACCATCACCGAGATAATCTTCTTTCGGAGCGACCTATCGGTTTCTCTACCCAGCGCCTCCAGGAGAGGCACCGCCGCAATTTCACCCATCTGCAGCAGAATAAAATGTATCGTCTCGTATTTCTCCTTGCCCCAATCGCGAAGTGCTGCCACCAAATCGCGCACAATTCCGATGTCTCTCAGTTTTTCCAAAGCTTCTTCACAAGCACGACGCTGTTCATCAGTCCTTCCCTTCTCCCGTGTAGCTTCTTCGATCAAGAGCTCAATAATTTCCTCGGCTTTTTCATATCTCCCGGTAATTAAGAAATCCATACCCGCCTTACCCAAATTTCTGGCAATTTCCCCATAGTCATCAGATTCGGTCTCCAGCCTGATTAAGTCCATAAGCACAGTAGAGGCCTGTTCCTCTATCTTTCTCTCATTAAGAGAATCTTCGTACTCTTTTATTCCACTAATAGAGGAAATCTGCTCATTCAATTCTCTAAGCGCTTTTCTATATGCCTCCGAAATGAAATCCTCAGTAGGCTTGGAAAGAAAAAGATCCTCAACCAGCCGCCGCATATGCAAAGAGTCTTCCTTTCCCGACATATCGGCCAGGCTATCTCCGAAAAGGGGAATTATCTCTCTTTTCCTTTCCTCTTCGGGTACGATCTTGTGGAAAAGTTTCACCAAACGCTCCGTAACCCTCCCTTCAGTACCAACGGCCAGTGTCATCATTTCTACTATCACGGAATTTGATAGGTTGGGAATTATCTCCGTTACAACGTCTATTTGATCCGGTTGAATATCAATCTCTGCATCAATTAACTGTATTCTCAATTTCGGGTCGATACGGGATACAACCTCAGCCAGTCTCTTTTTATGAACTTCTTTTTTTTCAGGAAGATTCTTAAAAATATAGTTTCCTATACTATTAATAGTTCTTCCCACGGCAACCCCTCCCAGGTCACTCATACCCAGAGAACTCTTGGCAGCGGCCTTCTCCAGATAAGTAGCCATCCTGTCGGGGTCTTCTTCCAGGCGCAAGAGGAAATTATGTTCCGCTTCTCCCAGCTTCAATCCACCGGACAGGTCGAGGCCTCTTACCAGGTCAGTCCATATCTCCTCGTCACTTCTAATCCTGACAGTTTCTTTCGCTTCCCCTATCTCCTCCTCAACACCGAAAACCTTTTGGTAGTCGATTTCCACAATATCAATATGAAAAATTTCTCTTTCCTGACAGAGCTTCAAAAACCCTCCACTTTTCTGGAGCATCCTGGGTTCCGTGGAAGCAACCTCCAAAAAAGCCTTCAGCTCCTCCGCATTCAGCTCTTTTTTAAAGACAAGAGAAGCCACTCCCCGCCTGTGAAATTGGAGGGCAACATCTCTAAACATCTCATTAGTCCTGTCCAGAAGCTGACCATCTGCCAGAAGATTTTTCTGGGCTATTTCTAACTTAAGTTCAGGGGATGCTGCAAAAAGACTCTCCATAGTAGCGTGGAGGCGCTCCACTGAAGCCTTAATAGCGGGATGCTCAAAAGGGTAAATACCCATCGTCTTAAGAGCCAGACTTAGTTCTTTAATGCATTTTTCCACTATAGGTTGTATTTTAGATTCTTTTTCCTCATCCATTTTATTCCCCATATTATGGGGACACAATACTTAATTAGGATCGCGTCAGCGGGAATGCGGAATTGAATTAAGTATTGTGTCCCTATAATTACGTAATTCATTCCGATTTAATGACGTTATCCACCCGCACAGTAAACATAATTCCTGTCCCTGATTGAGTGAAATCAATTTTTACTTCTTTGAGTAATTTTTTGAGTTCAGAAACCAATTTCTCATCCTCAATCAAAGCAAGGATTGTCTTATTGTGTGCCCCTGCCTCTCCCAACATCTTCCTCAAGCCAGCAAATATGGGTACTTCATAAGCAAGATGATGCCCCATACCTTCGCTGTCCAAAACAGTAGCTCTGGTTATTCCTACTTCTACGAGAATAGAAAGAAGATCGTTCAAAAGGTCGACTTTATTAAGTACAATTACCAGAAGTTCCATGACGATATCTCCTTACCGACCCTGGCCAATTTCTCCTGCTTTGGCAATCGCATACTTGACCCCCACAGGGCCCAAAATTTCGTGAATGATTGTAGTCGCTGTAATAATAGTAATAGTCACAGTTGCCAATTCTCCATAAACCCCGAACTCTCTCTGGACAATCATAGCCAGACCAATGGCTACTCCTGCTTGCGAAAGTAGACCAAAGCCTAAGTATTTCTTCATATTCGTCTCAGCTTTTGAGATATGTGCTCCTAAAGAAGCTCCTCCAATTTTGCCCAATGCTCTCGCCAAAATATAGACAAGACCCAAAAGCCCCATCTTGGGAAGTAGTCCCATTTGCAGATGAGCTCCAGCCAAAACAAAAAAAGCAATGTAGATAGGATTAGTTATCGACTGGATAGCCTCAAAAGTTCTCCTGCCAGAAAGCGAAAATATATTTGCCACAGTCATTCCCAAAGCCATAGTAGTCAGAATTAGTGAAAAATTCAAGATATTAGCCAAACCAGCACAGATTAAGACAGCTCCCAGAGACCATGTCAAAATNNTAGGACAAAGCCAGTCCCAATATGATTCCCAGAAATACAGCACCTAAAATTCGAAGCAAAGGCCATTCCAAAACATTCTGGAAATTGATTCCCTGGCTACCCCCGATTGAGACCATAGCTATAGCGCTGGCAAAACCATAAATTATGAGGGCCAAACCGTCGTCAAGCCCGACTATAGCCAAAAGCGAAGTAGTTAAAGGTCCTTTCGCTCTAAATTCCTGAAGTACAGCAACAGTACCTGCAGGAGCAGTAGCCACACCAAGAGAACCAAGAATTAGACTGAGAGCAAGATTATGGGTGAAAAGCCAGACTCCGAGAGTTATCAAGATAAACGTAGCCATAGCTTGTACGAATAAAATAGTTATAATTTTACTGCCAAATTTCTTCAATATGCCCCATCTCAATTCATTACCAATAATAAAAGCAATTATTCCCAGGGCAAAATCAGTAATTATACCCAATCGGTCCAATAAGTCAAGCTTAAACAGACCAAAGACAGAAGGACCCAGAAAAATACCAATGATAAGATATCCCACCACCGCGGGAAATTTTAACTTATTGAAAATCTTACCCCCAATAAGTCCCAGAACTAAAACTAATCCAATCAAAAATAATAGGTCCATTGAAGGTAGTATCCTTTTTTCTATTCCTCAAATTTCTCAAAAATATCGATTATCTCAGCAGGGCTTTGGGCTTTTAGGAGCGATTCCCGGAAAGATTCTTCCTTCAATAATCTGGTCAAATGGGCAAGCAACACCAGGTATTCATCAAGTCCGGCCGTCTTGGGAGTCCCCATCAAAAACAAGAGTCTCGCTCTTTTCCCATCCAGAGAAGCGAACTCAACACCCTGTTCAGACTTGCCGAAGGCAATTACAAACCCGCTAACCGCATCGGTTCTGGCATGAGGAATAGCCACTCCATCACCTATCCCGGTGGTGGTGAGTTTCTCTCGCTCCAGGACATCCTTGTGGAACAGTTCATAATTACTTATCTCTTTAGCTTTCCGAATGAAACTACCCAATTCTCTGATTGCTTCTTCCTTTGCGGTTGCTTTCAAGTTGAGGCAAATCGTATCCTCTCTCAGGTAATCTGAAATTTTCATGCTAGCTTCTCCTTTAAATACCCCGGCCCCAAGGGAGACGGATTCTACTACAATTATTAAAATTCTTTATGCACTGCCCGGTTGATATATTCCGGGAGGTTATTTAACCCTTTATCTGCTATTTCCTTAAGTATAGGAGCCACTTGTATACTATACCTCCGGGAGATATTTACCGGGTCTAGCCCCGGCCAGGCCCAACAGGAAGAATGAATAACGCCATCAACTACGAAAGAGATGTTATCCAGAGTCGTAGGACGCATAGTCTCTATCGGGGACTGCCCCGGCGGATTAGAAATTAGATCCAGTAGCACAGCCCCTTTCTTAAAAAGTTTCAACATATCACGGGTGATTATGAACTCTTTCCCTCTCTTTTCCATAGGCCAGTTGATACCATTTACCAGAATATCTGTTCCCGGGATGTGCTTCTGCATATTTTTGAAATCTTTTTTATTTAATACTTCTATCCGCGCAAATTTCCTGGCGGCAGACTGGATTGCTCCACAGGCGACATTACCATATCCCATAACTTTAACCGCACACTTTGCGGGATCTCCACCCCATAACTGGAAACCTTTTTCCATACCCAAATAGCCCGCCTGATGTACTGCCTCTATCATCCGACGGCCAAAGGGATCCTTAATCTCTTCCATGGCAATACCGATAATTCTGTATTTTTTCAACAACGACCGCAATTGGCGGTTTCCCGGAAGATGCATCATAGACATTATGGCAGAACCCGGCCTCATCATTGACAATTCATCTTCTTTAGGCTCCTTAAGTCGCACAACTAATGGATAGGAGTAGACCTCCTTCGTCTCCACAAGCTTAGCACCCACTTGTTCATAGTCGCTGTCTCTTATCTCTATTCCTTCGCCGGCGCCTTTTTCAACATAAATAGCGTGTTCCCGAGCAATACTTTCTAATTCTCTTGGTCTTAAGATTACTCTTTTTTCGCTAGGTCTATTTTCGCGTGCTATACCTATGTCCATTTCTAATAAGTTTACAACTTATGAAATCTTGAATTTTCACCTGATATCAGCATAATAGAATTTTCTATTTTCAAAATTCTTGAATATGTATCTTCTTCCTCTATGTTTAAAAATATAGTTAGGAAGCAGAGGAGTCTTCCCGCCGCCACGTTCGAGGTCCAGTATAAGACGGGGTACAGCCATTCCGGAAGTATATCCTATCAAACCTCTCATAATCTCCAGCGCTCTTTCTATACTGACCCGAAAATGGTACGTTCCCTTTACCGCGTCAGGGATGTAAAGGTAGTAAGGTTTAACTCGCATCATTAGTAATCCTTCAAAAAGCCTTCTTAAACTCTGGGGGTCATCGTTAACACCCGCCAACAAAACCGCCTGGTTCCCCAGGACAACTCCGTTATCAGCAAGCATATCACAAGCTCTCTTACTTTCTTTTGTTATTTCTTGAGAATGGTTAAAGTGCGTATTAAAATATACAGGAGCATACTTTTTTAGGATCTGACATAACTTAGGTGTAATCCGTTGCGGCAACAGGCAGGGGACACGGCTGTCTATTCTAATAATCTGGACATGTCTTATTCTTCTAAGATTTCTAAGATAGAATTCTATTCTTTTATCGTCCAGAAAGAGAGGGTCTCCCCCGGAAATAATAACGTCTCTGACAGCCTTATGTCTTTTTATGTACCGAAAGGCTTTCTGGGCACCTTTTCCTTCCAAAACTTTCTCTCTTATTCCCACCTTTCTTTTTCTTGTGCAGAAACGACAATAGCCCGTGCACAAATTGGTAGCCAGCAACAAAACCCGATCTCTGTATCTGTGGATTAAACTTTCCACAGGCGAATATTTCTCTTCCAAAAGGGGATCTTTTCTACCCGCCCACAATTCAACTTCCGACGCATCTGGAATACACTGTTTCCATATAGGGTCGTTTTTCTTCCGGATTAGACTCAAATAATAAGGATTTATTTTCATAGGGTATCTCTTAATCACTTTATTAATTTTCCTTTTGTCTATTTTAACACGTTTGCTAAGCGTGGCAGTATCCATAATACTTTTTGACAGAATCTTTTGCCATTTTTCCATAGTCCCTCCTTTCACAAAAAGGGGTCAGAGTCATTTTTCTTTCGACTTTTTTTCAGGCAAATCTTTAATAATACCCCGCAACTCTTTTAGATTTATGAAGCGGCCATACTTTTTCAATAAAGAGATTTTTTCTTCAATATTTCCAATTTCATCTGAAGATACGTATTCATATGTGTGCGTTAATACAGAGACTATGATATCCCGTGAGTCTTTCGTAGACTTTTCTTTCAAATCAAAAGCGACCTTCTCTATGATTTCCGGCGTGGACTTTTCAAAATAAAGATATTGCCCCTGGGACGTTCCCACAGGAATCTCGTAAACGCCAGAATCTCCCTCTTTTCGATGGTCTTCGTAACTCATGCGATAAAGCGATATCGGGGCGCCCCTCCAGTCAGATATTAAACTTTCGTTATCATTCAAATATCTTCCCGGCTCGCAGGAGAAATCAAAACGCAAACTGTTTTCTTCCAAAATAGGAATTAAATCGCTGGAGAAGGCAAGGTAACCTCCCCGATAAGCGCAGACATCTAATCCCTGTTTTCGCAAGGCGCCAACCTGACCGGAAATCGTCTTTTTCATTCTCGAAATATCTTGAAAATAGTACGCTTTGCGCGGATCATCCTCGTGAGGGTGAACACCGATATCGCCGCCATTTTCAATAATCTGTCTCCAGAATTTCATAAAAGGTTCACTAAGAAAAAATTCACGCGCTCTTGGCGAAGTATGGACAAAATGAATGAACCGCCCGTCGAGATTACCTGTTGTCACCGCCATCTCTCGCTTAATTAAACGTTGCATAATTCCCGCATCGGGAAGTCTTTTCTCCTCGGGTAAACTAATATCAAAATACTCTTTCCAATCCCCATCTATGGTAAAAATAAGATATAGCATAATCTAAATCTGTTTTGATAGACTAACCCCTCTCTGACAATGCCATATGAAATTCGGGAGTATAGTCGATTTCAATTCTTGCATCTTTCGTCCGGCACTCAAGTAGATGCCCTCCCATACTCTTATCTTTAGTGATAAAATGGAAGTGATACCCGGGAACATTGACTTCTTCCAGGTAAGCCGGGCACCAAAACCCTACCATAGTCCCTTCTACATCATGAAATTCAAATATTACCTGATTCTTAACCACTTCGCTAAACTCAGGATATGGTTTATTTTGCCCGGGAATATTTCTTGCCTTTACATACTCAAAAGTACCTTCCATCTTGATACCGTAGAAAATGTCTTTCTGGGGCAATAGATTGTCCAAATACTGCTGCAATTGCTTATAGTCAGAATCTTTATCTAACAATACTGATTTATCAGCCTGGAAGAAAGTCACCACGGCAAATGGCGTCTTCATCGAATCATCAACGGGATAAGCTTTTCCATCTGCTTTTATGCGATAGAATTTACCTTCCAGTGCAAACAGCTCCCCGTCAAGTGCATCAAAAGTACCTATCCCAAAGTCACCATGCTGCTTTAACTCTCCATAGGTTATCTCTCCATCATAGTCTGCTCGAAAGATAGCATTCATAGTGGACACTTGAAAAAGGACATCCTCGCTTTCCAGTAAAGGTGAACATCCACAAATAGCCATAAGCAAAAATGCTGTCACCAATAAATAGCGAATAATTTTCATTATTTCTTCTCCTCAATATTTGTTATTTTGCCTGATATTTCCAACATAAGAGAATTTTTACAAGGGAAATATTTGGGTCAATCCGTAGAAATAAAAATGACTCTGACCCCTTTTTTTAAAATTTGGGGTGGATGACGGGATTTGAACCCGCAACCACATGGACCACAACCATGTGCTCTACCATTGAGCTACACCCACCACCATGGCACCCTCGGTCCGACTCGAACGGACAACCGACGGCTTAGAAGGCCGCTGCTCTATCCAATTGAGCTACGAGGGCGCTATTGCTTTGCGGTATAGACTTTCCTTACCGGCCAGGATATCTCTATATTTTCTTTATCGTATCGGGCCTTTAGCGCCTTGAAGAATTCGTGAGTAACCAAATACCTGGCGACAAACTCTTCCACTCTTAAAATTATGGAGAAATTGATGTTTGAATCGCCAAATGTGTGGTATCTGATGAACGGTTCAAATGTCTTTACTGCGCCAGGAACCGTTTGTTGTATTTTTCTCGCCACGTCTACCGTAACCTTTTCCACTTTTTCCAGATCAGAACCGTATGCAACGCCACATTGTAGCACGATAGACATTTCTTGCACTGG
>JABAOC010004995.1_pt2 | contig 17024 bp, 16 predicted proteins | sample 7062161 | NCBI WGS metagenome assembly JABAOC01 (sample SAMN14538625, study PRJNA623070) | marine sediment metagenome | biome: marine biome [ENVO:00000428]; feature: marine pelagic biome [ENVO:01000023]; material: deep marine sediment [ENVO:00002113] | place: India: Gulf of Khambhat ... | reverse complement strand
CAAACCCCCCGCCACCATCGAGTGGGAATAACACGTGGCGAGGGCATCCTGCCCTTGTTCAAGCAAGAATGTGCTGCTATTGCGGATTTCCTCTTCGTACGTCGTGCGTCCGCGCACGACTCCGTAGCACGGGCGTCCCGCCCGTGGAACTGGACGCGTAGGGTGTGCACCGCACATCTTCTCTGCTATACTCTATTCGGGACCGAAGAGAAGTGAGGTGTCGGCAAAGTTGCAGGAGTTGCGGATGATGGATAACTATAGGTTTCTCCAGCGAGATCGTGGGCTCTTGATGGCCGAAGTCCTGGCAGTCGCCTGCTGCCTGACCACGGGACGGCTGCCGGCCGCTGAGATCACCGCCGCGAGTTGCTCCCAGGCAGATGTCCAGGCGGCTATCAGTGCGGCTGTTGACGGGGACACGGTGCTGATCCCGGCAGGGACAGCCACCTGGACAACTCAGGTCACAGTGGACACGCCGAAAGCCATTGTCATCCAGGGAGCGGGGATGGACAAGACGATCATCATCGATAACGTGAGCAAGAAGGGAGGAAGACCCACTTCCATCCTCCTGGCGATCAAGTTGGCCCTCGGCAAGAAGTTCAGGCTCACCGGCATGACCTTCCGGGGCATGGCACAGGATACCGAGGTTTACAACAAGGGAACCGTGCACCTCTCCGGCGACGCCCACGACTTTCGTCTGGATCATCTCAAGTTCGACAAGCCGGGCACGTCCGCCATACGCTATTCCGGCGCGCTGTGGGGGCTGGTGGATCATTGCCATTTCGACCTTTCCAACTTCAAGCAGGGAAACGTCATCTGGCATGAGAGCTGGGGCGGCCACAGCTACGGCGACGGCAGCTTCGCCGACGCCCTGGCCCTGGGCACGGAACGAGCCATCTACATCGAGGACAGCACGTTCGTCGGGCCCGGCCGAGCCGGGGCAGGCGTGGTCGACAGTTTTGCCGGAGGACGGTTCGTCTTTCGCTACAACACGGTCACCAACGACAATCTCGGCACGCACGGAACCGAGAGCAGCGGGCGGCTCCGCAGCGTCAGAAGCTACGAAATCTACAACAACACGTTCACGACATCGACCCTGATCTTCTGTGCTATCTACCTGCGCGGCGGCACGGGAGTGATCTTCAACAACACCTTCCAAGGCGCCGACGGCCAGACCGGCTATAGCACCGGCATCCTCACGGCAAACTACAGAAGCAACCAGGCGTATGCTCCCTGGGGCCGGGCGACGGGAGGCAATCCTTGGGACGGCAATCAAGACGCCGGCGGGTATCCCTGCCTCGACCAGGTCGGCCGGGGCACGTGCGACCTGTTGTCCGGGGACCCGCCTATGCCGGCGGCGTGGCCTCACCAGGCCGCCGAGCCGGTGTACCTGTGGAAGAATAACTGGAGTGAAGTTCCCCGCAATCCAGGAAGCCCGGTGGGCAGCCAGAATACGGTAATCCAGGAAGACCGTGACTGGTTCAACGACACGCCGAAGCCGGACTACAAGCCCTATCCCTATCCTCACCCCTTGCAGGCCGCGACCGGCGACAGACACCGCCAATGACAGCAACAACACCAGGAGTTCCGTAGGGCGGGTTCTTGACCCGCGCGGCTGCTCCACGGCTACCTTCTTCTGAACCGCGGGGTATTATGTCTCGCGCCAAGACGCCAAGATGGCAAAGGGAAAGTGCATCACAGTTGTGTCTTCCTGGCGTTCTTCGCATCTCTGCGCGCGTAGATTCTGGCTACGGACGGGGGGCCGGGCCGGGCGATGGGTGCGACTCGTTGTCCCCAAGCTCTTCTGTGATGAGCGGTTGCCTCGACTCGCGAATCAGCCTTGCCCTCCGTCGGGAAATCCGTTAGTCTATGGCAGGAGCATCGAGGTGGTGAAGGTGTTGGTTATGGTGGCGATGAACGACATTCAGGCCGTGGTGGACCGCATCGCGGCGGCGTACGATCCGGAGCGCGTGGTGCTCTTTGGCTCGCATGCACGCGGTACGGCCACGAGCGACTCGGACGTGGACCTGCTGGTAATCCTGGCATTCGAGGGCAAGCCGTTCTGGAAATCGCTGGAGATCACCAATCGCGTGAATCCTCCGTTCGCCGTGGACCTGCTCGCTCGCCGTCCGGACGACACGCAGCGGCGTTACGACCAGGGTGACCCGCTGATCCGCGAGGCCCTGGACCAGGGACGGGTGCTCTATGAACGAAGTCGTGCAAGAGTGGATTGACAAATCCGAAGGGGACTATCTCACAGCCACGCGTGAGGCCCGGGCTGATCCCCCAACTACGATGCCGTCTTCTTCCATGCGCAGTAGTGCATTGAGAAGATGCTGAAGGCCGCCGTAATCGTCCGAGGAGAGGTCCCGCCCAAGACGCACGACCTTACGGTCCTGAGCGAGCGGCTCAGTTCCTTGGCTCCCGAGTGGCACTGGCCGGATTTCCTTTGCATTTCCGCCTGCCTGGCCGTATAATCCCGAAAATCGAGCGTGACGGCTTTGGAAGCCAAGAGATGACTTTGAGAAGTGTGTACCCGACACGTACAACTCCCCCGTATCCGCGCGGAAGTGTCACTCCTGCGGCAAGGTCAAGCCCGATACATGGTCCACAAATCTCCTTGCCTGCCGGAGCCATCCTTCGATCTGTTCGGCCTGAAATACCACCAGATCGGCATAGTCGCCTTTCTGGCGGTTGTTGAACAACAAGTCGAAGAACTGACCGTACTCCAGCGGAACGACGCCGGGCCTGATCAACNNGACGCCGGGCCTGATCAATTCCTTATGCAACAGGGCCCGTAAATGCGCGTGTTTGCTCGTGGACAAGCCTTTCGTCAACAGCAATGCCGAGACCGCATAGAAGCAGGCATAATAGAGGCGATTCACATAGGCGTGGAGGTGACCCGTTTCAAACAAGAGCTTGGCCTCATCAACGGCCTCTCGTGCCCGCTGTAGGCGGTACTGCACCAAGGTCCGTTCCTCCGGCGTCATATCGGCACACCTTCGCGCGTCACGTTTCTGTGGAACGGCATGGCACGATACAGAGCGGAATCCCACTGGGAGCGACTATAGACCAGCACCGTCAGGACCTTGCCCGTGCGGACCTCCAAAGGGACCAGCCGATCCACGATGGCCCGCTCCAGTTCCATATTCGGCTCCTGGTCCACGAGAACCAACAGGTCGTAATCGGAGTCCTCCCGCGCCTCGCCTCTGGCCCGGGAGCCGTAAAGCACCACGCCGGCCTCAGGCACAACCTCTTGAATGGCCGCCTTGCATTCCACCAGAAGCCCATGATCCGCAGCCGTCATGTTCTCGTTTGCCTTCTCGATCATGAATTCTGCTCGTACAGTTCCTTCACACACATGCAACCATTATACCAGCCGGGCACCCTGCGGGCACAGGATTTACCCAGAAATCCGGGCCTCGGACCGAACCGGGGCTTGCCTCCTGCCTTTTCAATCATCAATCGCAAATCATCGATCATCNNCGGCCGTCTTACGCTTCACGAACTCCGCTTCACGCACCACGCGGAATCAACCGCGAAATACGCCAAATACGCGAACTCTGACTTCACACTTCACACTTCAAACTTCACACTTTGGCCGCCCAGGCCTCTGTCTTTTCAATCATCAATCGCAAATCATCGATCATCAGTGCAAAGGCCCTTCAAACTTGACACGTGCCGGCCCACACGGGCCACTTGCCGGCCTCCGGCCGGTGTCTTTCCTACCGTTTCTCACCTATCACTTATCCCTTATCACTTCTGGGGATTTCCCTTTGCCTTTCCGCCTGCCTGCCCGTATAATCCCGAAAATCGAGCGTGACGGCTTGGGAGGCCGAGGAATGACTTCGCACAATGTGCGCAACGCCTTTGATCTCCTGGATAGGCAGATAATCTGAGAAATTGGCACATATCTGCGTTCTATTGGGTTACGAGGTGCCGATGTCTGAAACGAGGGCGAGAAAACCACGGATCTACGATGCCGTGTACGGCTACATCGAACTCGATGAGTGTGAATTCAAGCTTGTGAATACCGCGATTTTCCAGAGACTCCACTGGATCAAGCAGTTGGGGCCATTGCACACGGTTTTCCCCAGCGCACAGCATTCGAGGTTCTCGCACACGATTGGGGTGTTCTACATTGCCAAGAAGATGATAGAGCACCTGAAAAGACTCCAAGAATGCGGATATGCCTTCGGCAAGAACGACGAGAAGATATTAAGGTTTGCTGCATTGCTACACGATATTGGACACGTGCCGTTATCACATGTCGGCGAGCGAGTATTGGCACAAGAGATGGAGACAAGGCCCAGGGCGGAGGATATCAAAAGACGACGGGGCGTCAGAACCCTGGACCTGTTGGGCATAAAGCCAAGTCAGAAAGCCTGGCATCTACTCTTCCCGGATGAGAGTCTTCTTTTCAGCAGCCCGAAATTGCATGAGCGGTTGTCGGCAGAGATCGTTCTTCATAACGAAGAAATAGATGCAGTTCTGGCCCGTGTCTGGCACGGCAAACCCAAAAGAGCAGAATGCAAACGAAGAATAGCGCAGGCGATTGTCGGCATGAATCTGTCGGATATCCCGACGGTATTGTTGCATTCCGAACTGGATGCCGATCGCCTCGATTACCTCCTGAGGGACTCCTTCTTTACGGGGGTAGGCTATGGACAGGTCGATCTCGACTATATCATCTCCAGGCTTGCAGTATACCGAAGGGACGCCACAGATCTCCCTGTTCTGTGTGTGGAGCACAAAGGACTCCACACGATCGAGCATTACATACTCGGACGGTTCTTTCTTCAGACGCAGGTGATCTACAATCGCAAGGTCCGGGTACTGGACCTGCTTTTCGAAGACGTTATGAGCTACATGCTGAAGGAGGCGGTGTCAGATGATTGCCGGTTGATGAACCTTCGCGAATTCTGTCACTGCATTCATATGGCCAAGGGCCGGCACAAGACACTCCATCTGCACAAGATATACTCGTACACCGACGCCGAAGTATTCATGAGAATGCGCAGGCTCCATGAGGAACTCGACCGAAAGGAAAAGGACGGCAGCGCCGACGATCGCGAACTCTACATCAATGACTGCATAAAGACCATTATGGATGGCGATGTTCCCGACCCTGTATTCCACACATGCCATAGACTTGTTGATCGACCATGTCAGAAGGATTACGAAGAGAGGCTTGAGAGAAGAGCCCGTCGGATCGCGAAGCGGATTGCGTCTAAGCTCAAGATCTATCCGGGACGGATCAAGACAGACTTCAGCTCCCAAGAAGTCATGAAGTATGCAAAGAGGTTCATGCGTACCGATGCGAGAGGTGAATCTAACAGCAAAGCTGTGAATACTGGGACAGAAGAGGAAGCAAACCGAGAAGCTGTAAGAGTCATGTTCAGACCCCCAAACGGCACAGATGATTGGCGCTATGCGGCCGAATGCAAGGGCACGATTCTGGGCAACTTGACGGATAAAGCCCTGCTGCTTTTCAACTGCTATTATGTCAGGCCGAAAGGCCGTGACGATGACTCTGAGAAAGTAAAAGCAAAGATCGAGAATGCGTTCACAGAGTTGATCAATAAGGAGTTCTACCAGTGAAGCAGGGTGCAACGTCTTGGCAACGCGCGCGCCCCGAGCGTAGCCTATTGCAGAGAGTGGCAGGTGGTCTGGCACTTTGGGTCGGGCGGAGACATCGCGTTAAGGGAATTCCTGCTTGCTATTCATGCGGGTGACACGGTAAACTCAAGATTCGTCGGCCTTGGGACCGATAAGGTGGAGTAAGGAGGATTGAAGATGGATGTGGACACGGGTACCATTCTTTGGATGCTGGTAACGGAACTCGGGTTGGCGCGGGACAGTATGGAGGACCGTCTGAGACTCCAAAAGACGGTCTACCTACTCCAGACTCTTGGGCTCCACCTCGGCTACGGATTCAGTTGGTACAGATATGGGCCTTATTCGCAAGAACTCGTATACGATGCGTACAGGTGCCTTCATGTCGAAAACCACAAGCACGCGCAGCGTGCGAAATCGCTTGCGTTTAGTGCCAATACACAGGACTGGCTCAGAAGATTCAAGGGGGCGCTCGTACAAGAATTAGGCGATCCGAGGCAATTGGAGCTCTTGGCATCTGTGAGTTTTGTGCGTAAAGTCTGGAAACCTCGCCCTACAGCATTCGCGCGGAGCTTCAAAGAGCATAAGAGGTATTTTTTCAATGGGACCCCCATCAGTGATCATGACATTGAAGCTGCCCTGCGGAAGTTGAGCGAATTAGAGAAGACTCTCTCGAAGCATTAGCCACTGGTAACCGAAGGCTCTAGGGCCAGCTCTTGCTCTTGTCGCTGGCAACTCCAGGGGCCTCCCGTTGAATTACGCTCTGACGAGGGCAATTCACCAACAGCAAGACGCCGGGCGGAGCTGATCCTACCTGCCTGTCATTTGTCGCTGTCTTCGTCTTCCAGCGGGAAGTTCAGCCAGACGTGTTCGCCGTATTGTCTTAGCGCTTCGCGGTCGCGGGCCTTGGCCGCCTCCACTTCATCGTCAAAGAGGCCCACGTGGTGTCCTCCGACCTTGACCCTCCACTTGTCCCCGTGCGGCAACACGCCCTTGAATCTGGACTTGCTGTCCTTCCGAGGCCGGCTATTGAGCTTATTCTCGTATTGCGTGCAGATACGCAGATTGCAGCGGCGGTTGTCCAGGCCGTTGCCGTTGATGTGATCCACCACCATTCCCTTGGGCGGATTCATGATCATGCAGTGCATGGACATCGTGCCGGGGTGAGTGTTTCGCCGCGCATAGAACGTCCCTCCTCTGCACGCTTGCGCATACCATTTGTACCGGCTGAGCCATTCGTAATCGGCGGCGTCGACGATGGCGTGCAGGCCGCGGGTCAGGGGGATGTAACAGACCAAGTCGTTCGGCGGCGCGGGCGGCTCCACGCGGCAGACCTTCGGCCGGAAGTTGCGGCACGGCGTACCCGGGAATCTCGGGGACGCCTTGCTCATTTCGTTGGCAGCCGAGCATGGCGGATACGAAGGACCGTGGTACAATTCATGCGACAACAAAAATGAGCACAGCACGTTTTCGCAGAGGATGATATGAGCCCATCGGCATCCGTGGCAGCGCGACGAACGGTGAGAGCAGGCGTTGTGTTTCTTGCCCTGAGTGGGTGGCTGGTGGTGCCCGCGGGGTGCAGCGTGCAGCCGGAGGCACGGGCGGTGCGTATCTATATCGTCACCGACCTGGAGGGAGCGAGCGGCGTGTACCAGTTCGCGCAGACCCGCGAGCCGGGCCCGCTGAACGAGAAAGCGAAGGAGTACCTGATGGGCGATATCGCGGCCGTGGTCCGCGGGCTGCGGGCCGGCGGCGCGAGTGACATCGTCGTGCTGGACGGCCACGGGGCGGGGGCGTTCGTTCCGCACCTGATGGAGCCGGGGGCCAGGTACATCACCGGCCGGCCCCGGCCGGGCCCGCTCACGGAGCTCGATGGCTCGTTCGCCGGGATGGTGCAACTGGGCGCCCACGCGATGAATGGCACGCCCGATGGCGTGCTCTGCCACACGCAATCGTCGCGCTCGGAGAACCGCTACTGGTACAACGGTGTGGAATCGGGCGAGCTGGCCCAGTGTGCGGCGGTCGCCGAGGGCTACGGCGTCCCGACCATCATGGTGACCGGCGATGAGGCTGCCTGCCGGGAGGCCCACCAGTTCTTCGGGCCCGAGTGCGTCACGGTGGCCGTCAAACGGGGCCTCGCACGCGAGGCGGCCGAGCTGTACCCGTTGGAGCAGACGCGTCAGGCCCTTTATGAAGGCGCGCGACGCGCCGTGGCTGCCATCGAGCGTTGCCAGCCCTACGAATTGTCCCTTCCCATCCAGGCAAAGAAGGAGTATCTGGTCTTCGAGAATCAGTCGGGACCCGGCCGTCCGGTCAGCAAGGAGGGCACCATCGAGGATGTCCGCAAGCTGCTGGAGTTCTAAGACCGTTGGTCGCAGGGGCGGCGTGCCTCAAATCGCCAGACTTGCGGCGGCCGTCAAACCTTTGGGGCAGCGCGTCCCGGGAAGCACAGACCGGGTATTTGCAGACAATCCTTGTCTTTTCAGCAGACGGCGATAAAATGGGAGAGAAGGCAGAATTCCCAGTCATCCACGCCGGCGAGGAATGATGGCACGGTGATAGGAGACGAACGATGAAAAGGCATATCGTTGGCATCGTGTGCGCAGCGCTGGTGGTGTGGGCCTCGGTGCTGATGCCGGCCGCGTCGGCCGGCGCGGCGGCGGCCGATCCGAACCTGGTCGGCCACTGGAAACTGGACGGCAACGCCAACGACAGCGCCGGCAGCAATCACGGCACGCTCCTCGGCGACCCGACCTGGGTGAACGATCCGCAACGCGGCTGGTGCCTGGACCTCGATGGCAACGGTGACTGGGTCGATGTCGGTGATGATCCGTCCCTGACGTTCACCGACAAGATCACGGTTGCGTGCTGGATCAAGGTCCGCAAGCTCGACCGGAACTGGAATGCCATCGTCACCAAAGGAGACGACTGGGTCCTGGCGCGAACGCGGGACGACAATCGCGTGGCCTTTCTGTGCCTGGGCCTGGCGGGTGGGGGCTGGCCGGAAGTCTACAGCGGCGACGTGAACGACGGGAAGTGGCACCACATCGCCGGCGCGTACGATGGCGCCAAGCTCCACCTGTATCAAGACGGCGGCAGCGTGGACTCCAAATCACTGCACGGCCGCATCAACAGCAAATGGGCCCGGGTCCTCATCGGCGAAAACGGACAGGCGCCCAACCGCTACTGGAACGGCCTCATCGACGACGTGCGTCTCTACAACCGCGCGCTCACCGCTGAGGAGATTGGTGTCCTGGCGGAGTTGGAGCCGGTGGCTCCGCCGCCACCACCACCTGCTCCCCACGACGTGATCGCCACCGGTCACGACAGCCGGATCGATCTGCGCTGGCCGTTCAGTGCCGACCCCAACCTGGACGGCTACAATGTCTATCGCGCCGACTCCCCAACGGGCCCGTTTGTCAGGCTCAACGACTCGGTGCACAAGGCCTCCGTCTACAGCGACTTCTTCGGCGTCAACGACCAAACGTACTACTACCGTGTCAAGGCAGCGGCCATACGCGGCGGCGGAGAGTCCGGACCTTCGCCGATCGTCCGGGCCGCCTCCTACACAATGACCGACGAACAGCTTCTCACTTCCGTGCAGGAAGCCGTCTTTCGCTATTTCTGGGACTACGGCCATCCGGTCAGCGGGCTGGCCAGGGAAGGGTACGGGTTCGGCCACGGCAGCAACGTCTGCACCTCCGGCGGCACCGGCATGGGCTTGATGGCGATCTGCGTCGGCGTCGAGCGCGGGTTCGTCACCCGGGCCCAGGCGGCCGGTCGTGTCCTGCAGATTCTCACCTTCCTGGACGAGAAGGCTTCCCGTTTCCACGGCGCCTGGTCGCACTGGATCCGCGGCGACACAGGCACGACCAAGCCATTCAGCCAGTACGATGATGGCGGCGACCTGGTCGAGACCGCCTACCTGGTGCAGGGCATGCTCACGGCGCGCCAATACTTCGCCGACGCGAACGACCCCGTCGAGACGGAAATCCGCGACCGAGCCACGCAGATGTGGGAGGAGGTCGAATGGAGCTGGTATCGCCAGCAGTCGCGCAGTGAACTGCTGTACTGGCACTGGTCCCCCAACTACGGCTGGCAGATCAACCATGCCATTCGCGGCTACAATGAGTGCATGATCACCTATCTCCTGGCGATTGCCTCCCCGACGCATGCGATACCGGCCTCGTGCTACTACAACGGCTGGGCCAAGTCCGCCGGCTACGTCAACGGCAACAGCTATTACGGCTACCGACAGTGGGTGGGCCCCCAGATGGGCGGACCGCTGTTCTTCACCCACTACAGCCACCTGGGCTTTGACCCGCGTCACAAGAGCGACAGCTTCTGCAACTACTTCGACAACAGCCGCAACATCTCCCTGATCAACCGTGCCTATTGCATCGAGAATCCGCGCGGACACGCCGGGTACAGTGCCTTGGTGTGGGGCCTGACGGCCAGCTTCAACCCGTGGGGCTACACCGACCACTCACCCACGAACGACAACGGCACCATCGCCCCCACGGCGGCACTCAGCGCCATGCCCTACGTCCCGGCCGAGTCCCTGGCGACCCTGAAGCACCTTTATCACACCTACGGCAATGACTTATGGGGGCCGTTCGGCTTCTTCGACGCCTTTAATCTTACGGAAAACTGGTTCGCGCCGGGCTACGTGGCCATCGACCAGGGACCCATTGTGATCATGATAGAAAACTACCGCACGCAATTGTGCTGGGACCTGTTCATGGCCAATCCCGAAATCCAGCCGGCGCTTGACGCCATCGGCTGGACCAGCCCGTGAGAGCCTCTGACACTGCGAAAGGTGCAAGAGATTGCCTCTATGTCATTGCGAACGGACCGGGGCAGTCTCCGGTGCCAGGGATCAAGAGGGGCCGCCGGGCGCGAGATGCCGCGCCCGGGGACCCTCTGCCATCGCGTCGACTGCTCATAGTGTGCCTTGCCTGCGCAGCCAGCCGACCAGGCTGGCGCCGATACCGTCGAGGAGGATGGCACCGGGTGCGGGAACCTGCTCCATAAGCGTCTCAAAGGCAGCATCGCCAATATGTCCATCAGGCGGCCAGGCACTCCATTGACCGTCACGGTAAAGCCGCAACTCTCCGCGACCACAGGGGCTGCCAGCCCAGAACTCGTGAGGACAGGATGACCGGTTCAGCTTTTTTGAACCTTTTTTAAGTGGCAGGCGTCTATGATGTGAAGGATTTGTAATCCTTACCCAGATAGACCAGGCGGTATTGCCGCAATCGCAGACAATGACGACGCGGAACATTATATGGAACAAGATAAATTGGCCGACGCAATTTTGGTTCTTAGCTGCCAGAAGCGCGACGAGCCAGCCTTTCGAGAACTGGTAAATCGTTGGCAGCCGCGTCTTTATTATTACGTGCGGCGCATTGTCGAGGACGAAAATGCTGTCTGGGATATCCTTCAGGAAACCTGGCTGGCTGTGTACCGAGAAGATCCGCAAGTTAGAAGACCCCCGCAAGTTTCCAGCATGGTTGTATAAGATCAGTCACAATAAGGCGGTCAGTTTACTTCGAAGAGAAGGCAAATATGTTCAAATGGTGCAAGAGCAGAGGGCTGACTGTTTTGAAAACAACGGCACTATCGGCATCGCAGAAGAGCAAGCAGAACTCGCTCACAAGCTATTGGGCAAGCTTGAACTAGCCCATCGGGAAATTTTGACACTGTATTTTCTCGAAGGCTTTTCGATTGGAGAGATGGCCGGGATTCTTGAAGTATCAGAGGGCACGGTAAAATCCCGCCTGCACTACGCAAAACATAAGATCCGTGAAGCATTGAAAGGAGCCAATGGTGTCTGGACCCAGAAGTAGAGAAGGATTCGTCAAGAGTCTGCTTGCGCAAGACCCGCCGTTGGCGGATGAGCAAGTACGACACATTGAAGACCTCTTTAGGCAAATCAAGCGCCGTGCCTGCCTGCAAAAAGCTGTTATTATAGCAGTCTATATGGCAGTATACTTGGTTGCCTTCGGGGCATTCATGCTACGCAAGCACACGGATAACGTTGTTCACTCTGTGTGCTGGGGAACAGTCTCACTACACATTCTCCTATGGTCGCTCGTGTACGTTCTGCGAGGACTGTCTATGCAGATGGAAGAAATCGTAGCCGAGACATTTGACAGCGATGCGAGGCGTCGATATAAAAGTCAGAACCTATTCGTCACGGTTGTGGCGATCGTGTTATTCGTCTTTAGCAGCTTTATCTTATGTCGCTTGTTCTTTCTTACCGATCCCCTGCACGCAGTTGAGAAGGGGGTCGGCATTTTGTGGGCTATAGTGGTCTTTCTAATAATCTACTCCTTTAGCACAGCAGGACTCATGGCGAAGCTATGGCTCGAGCACAGGAAAATGCAGTTGTATATAGGCACATCGAAGAGCAATAATTCCGAAAACAAAGGAGTCTTTTAGCATGACAAAATCAACCATCTATGTACTTCTGTCTTTCATGATGTTACTTTCAGGGAAGGAACCGAATAGTTATGGGACTGCACTAGAGAAAACTCCAAAAAACGACGTGTCCGAGCCCGGTCCGCCAAAGACTGAGCAACACAAGGTCCAGGCGATGCAGTACTTCCCACAGGTTGAGATGTTTAATGACGTAGAGGTTCCGAGTTGTTTGGAAGAAGCAATACATCTGAAGGTTAGGACTCGGATAGATGAGGCCGCAGAAACAGCTCACTTCACCTGGGAACCTGTCGAAGATGCGCATTATTATGTACTTTGGCAGTTAGATGGTAAAAGCGAATGCTTGAACGTGATACTCTGGGTGGGGGACGATTATTCCTATAAAACAGACGTGCTTGATGGTTCGCGATTTCTGGTGACCGCCCACGCCGACCAGGGAAAGGAGGGCATCGAAGATGATACGTTAGTCGCATATGGGTACACCCAGTTTTTAAAGCCCTCATCCGAATCCACCGATCCCTCTAAGCAATACCCTTCCATCAAACCTTGCGAGAAGTATACGATCATGGTCGACAAAGAGGCCCATGCGATGGGGGTGTATGAAAGGGGTAAAAGCGGTCAGTACGATCGGCTTGTAGAGGTTTTTCCCATTGCCACGGGTAGACGCCGTCGCCAAACGCCTACCGGAGCGTTTCGAATCGGCGGCAAGTGCACATGGAAACACTTCATACGCAATTGGGCACCTTATGTATCCTGTTTTTCGGCACATGGTCTTTATCTTCACGGCCCTATCTATCGGTCCCCTAAGGATCGCGGATCCATGTTCCCCAGGGCTTATAAAGAGATTGGTTCAGACGCCACCAGTGGATGCCTGCGAACCACGTACTATGCCGCATATTGGATATATACGCGCTGTCCTCGAGGAACGGTCATTGAAATAAAGAACAACGGGTCTGGGCTGACGTATCCGACCAAGCCCGCACTAGATCTCCAATACCCAAGATGGGATCCGACTGACCCGGATAAACCGAACCTATAGTCAAATTACAGTCACAATCGGAATCGGAAAAACAGATGAAAATAAAGCAAACGATTCTAATCTTGGGCATTTTGCTTATACTGTCGGCCTGTGACTCCAAAGACAATCCTTCCGAAACAAACAACCAGACAGCCCCAGCACAATCCCAAGGCTCTGGGCCAGGCACACCTGTTAGCGCCGGTGTTTTTTTAGAAAAGGACCTGGTCTTTGTGCTAAAAGGAGCCGAATATCCCTTGCATTCAGATGCCGGGAAACTCTTGGCTGTTCTTGGCAAACCCGACAGCCAGTCGGAGGCCGAGAGCTGTGCCTACGTGGGTATGGATCGACAGTTTGTGTATAAAGCCGGTATTGAAATCGATACCTACCCCATCAAAGATAAGGATATGATCGATAGTATCGTTTTAACCAGCAAGGATTTTGCGACTGCCAAAGGGATTACCATAGGCAGCTCCAAAATGGAAGTAGAAGCTGTGTACGGTACCACCTATAAAGATGAAGGTGAGGTAATCACCTATTACCAAAATAACGATATTGAAAACCTGCAGGCCTATCAGCTGTACTTTGTATTTGAGGAAGCGGTCGTGGAAATAGGTTACTACGGTGCTGCGAATGTGAACGCTTCAAGGATAAAAAGCCATGGTATTTAGTTCAACAGAATTCCTGTTTATTTTCTTGCCCGTTGTTTTCCTTCTCTATTACAGTCTACCTCGGAAAACACACAACGTTCTGCTCCTAATTGCCAGCCTGATTTTTTACGCCTGGGGGGAACCCGTATTCATTGGTATGATGCTGCTATCCATTCTGGTGAATTACGGTCTGGCCTTGGGTATCGGGCCTATTGGACANNTGTTTAAGTACTCCATTTTTGCAGTGGAGAATCTCAACGCCTTGCTTGGTGTATCCATACCTGTACCAAACCTGGCATTACCCGTTGTAGGAATTTCGTTTTTCACATTCCAAGCCATGTCATACGGCATAGACGTTTACCGGGGGATTACACCGGCCCAGAAGAGACTAACCCATGTTGCCCTATACATCGCCTTTTTCCCCCAACTGATTGCCGGGCCGATTGTGCGCTACCACGATATTTCTGAACAGATCAAGCAACGCCGGTCTACCTTGGAAAAGACGGCCCTTGGGATACGCCGGTTCATTGTTGGTTTGGCCAAAAAGTTGTTGATCGCCAACACCATGGCCGTTGTCGCGGATAAGATCTTCTCACCTGCTGAACATGCTGTTACCATATCTGCCGGAGACATCAACTTTCCCCTGGCGTGGATTGCTACACTGGCCTACTGCATGCAGATCTATTTTGACTTCTCCGGTTACTCAGATATGGCCATTGGTCTGGGAAAGATGTTTGGCTTCGACATCAAGGAGAACTTCAACTATCCCTATACGGCCAGCAGCATCAAGGACTTCTGGCGCAGATGGCATATATCGCTTTCGAGTTGGTTTAAAATATATCTCTACATCCCTTTGGGCGGTAACCGCAAAGGCAAGGCTAGAACACTTCTCAATATGTGGATCGTGTTTCTCTGTGTCGGTTTTTGGCATGGGGCCGCATGGACCTTTATTTTCTGGGGTATGTTCCACGGCCTTTTCTTGATGCTGGAAACAACCGGCATCATTGATACGAAAAAATCTGGCTTAAAAGCCCTTAAGCACCTCTATACACTTATGGTAGTTGCGATTGGTTTTACCATGTTTCGTTCAGAAAGTATCACACAGGCGTTTTGTTTTATCCGTAATATGTTTGTGGGATTTAAGTCCTCTGCGCAAAGTGCTGCATTACTCGGGCAGGTACTGTCTGGCCAGGTGATGGTGGTATTTGCCGTTTCAATCGTGGCAGCTTTGCCCGTCGGCAAAGACCTATATCAAAAAGCCATGAATGGGAAAATGGCCTTGGTTTGGGAGCACACTGGCTACGCTCTCTCGTTTGTTCTTCTTATCCTGTGTGTGCTTAATGTTTCAAGTTCAACCTACAATCCGTTCATTTACTTCAGGTTTTGAATCGAGACTATGAAAACAGTCATGCTTCTCACATATATCCTCTTATTTCTAGCCGTTTGCTGGGCACCCCTACTGGTTATGGCCTTTGGCAAAAATTCACCTAACCAAGAAAAACGCATCCTGGCAGAGAAGCCTGCTCTCTTTACGCCCCACGGGATGAATCTGAATTTTCCGAAGCAATTTAATGCCTATTTCTCAGACCACTTTGGATTGCGAACCACCTATGTGACTGCCTATACAGCACTCATCTATTACACGCTTAATGATAGCGTAAATGAGCAGGTCATAGCCGGTAAAAACGGTTGGCTGTTCTTTGGCCCAACCCTCAATGACTATACTGCCATCAACACACTCACGGATTTACAAATCGATCGTATTGTCAAGACACTTGTCCAACAAGAAGCTTATTTGTCCTCGTTAGGAATTACCTTTATATTTACGATTGCACCCAACAAATCCAGTGTATATCCGGAACACATGCCCGCGCGTTACCATCCTCAGTTGCAGAAAAATAATCTGCATAAACTCTCCAAGGCCTTGGAAAAGCAAGCCATTCACTATGTGGACCTGCTGGAGCCCTTGAGAGCAGCCAAGTATAAATACCAGCTCTACCATACCAAAGATACCCATTGGAACAATATCGGCGCCCGAATAGCAGTCCAAACCATGTTAAGCAGATTACAGGAAATCAGACCGGATATTGCGTTGGGTAATCCTGCCTCTGCCCGGTATCAGTTGGCGCAGACTTGGGTGGGAGATCTTTCCCAAATGTTGCTCCCTGCTTTGGCCATCAAAGATGAACAAGCGATTTATGGTGTCCCAGAGAACTATACATGGAAAGAAAACGGCCGTCGTGCCCGATTGCAACGTAATCCGGAAGCAATGCACATTCATACCACCTGTGATACAAACAGCGCTTCTTTATTTATGTTCAGAGACTCTTTTGCCAACGCACTGATATCGTTTATATCCAGTCGCTTTGCAGAGGTCAATTATACCCGAGCAGTTCCCTATGACTATACCGAAATTGAATTGCTCTCTCCGGATGTTGTCTTTCTGGAAATAGCAGAGCGCAACATACCGAATCTTTTAGAATACATACCTGTTTTGCCGGTAGCTGACCATACTCCTATTATTGCAGAAGATGTTGTTTACATGGGTGAAGGTCGAATTATTCGACACAAAACTAAAAAAATGTGAATAGTGCAATAGAATCTGACCCCTTCCCGCTTTTTGTACCAGTGTTCATGAGAGAATCGAGTTAAGGTATTGGGCTGGCTGGGTTGAATTAAAGGTGTGCGGTCCCTTTTTTTATATTGATGCCTAGACCGAATCGTATCACTTTAGGTGGCTATGTTTATCACGTCTTGAATCGGGCTAATGGCCGACTGAGGATATTCAAGAAACAGGGTGATTTGAGGAGTTGAATCATGCGTTTTCTAGCTGCCTGCTGCCTGAGCTTTTCGGTGCTCTGCTCGGCCGCCACTGCCGCGCCTACTTGGCACAACCTCGGGCCGGGCGGAGGAGGATGGATTGAGTCCATCTGCGCCAGCCCCCACGACCTCAACGAATTGTTCGCAGGCTGCGACATCGGCGGCTTCTATCGTTCGACCGACGGGGGCAAGAGCTATCGGATCTACAACACAGGCCTGCGCGGCTATTGTCCGGAACGCATCGCACCCCATCCGCGCGACCCCAACGTGATCTACTTGGGCTGCCAGAGCGGCGTGCACAAGTCCACGGACAGCGGCCGCACCTGGCAATGGCTCCGCGAGGGCTTTGAGCCCAAGCAGCGATATCGCTGGTCCGCACCGATCGGCGCGCTCGCGATCGACCCCCGTGCGCCCGACACGCTCTACGCCGGCATTGGCCTGCCGCGGGGCGTCATCTACGCCGGCGCTGGCGTGCCGATGGCCAC
>JABAOC010022980.1_pt1 | contig 17025 bp, 15 predicted proteins | sample 7062161 | NCBI WGS metagenome assembly JABAOC01 (sample SAMN14538625, study PRJNA623070) | marine sediment metagenome | biome: marine biome [ENVO:00000428]; feature: marine pelagic biome [ENVO:01000023]; material: deep marine sediment [ENVO:00002113] | place: India: Gulf of Khambhat ... | reverse complement strand
TTCGATAGCTCTTCTCCAGCTTTATCGCCTCTAAATAATCTTTCATCACTCACGTTTTATTTCAGTTTTCGACCTTTCTCTTTCCTCGTTTTCAACGAGGATTCTACCATCGGCCATGTAAAAAGTCAATTTGTCCCCCTCTGTTTTCCCCCTATTTTTATCAATAAACACCGGATTTCCAAGGAGAACGAGCGACTCTTTTTCTGGATCAAAAATGGCTTCTTCTCCAAAGGCTTCGCCCTGGTTCTGTGTAACGACAACTTTCTTGCAGCCAACAATTTTTTGTATGCCTTCATCCCCCTCTCCCAGATAAACAGAAATGGACTGGGCGCGAAGAATCGCATCCCTCACAGCTAAAGAGCATTTCTCCTCGTAGACAACAAGATTCTGCTCAGGGGAATAAGCCATTTTCTCAGATGATATTTTCAGTTTTTCCTCTTTTCCTTCTTTTGTTGTGTGAGGCATCATGGATTTGACACCGCCTGCACACAGTATTTTTCCCGTCTCATCGAAAAGTTCAATTTCTTCGCTCTGTAGTACTTTTTTCTCCTGCCAGGCTCTTGTATCCTCGCTGAAAATAAAACGCTTTTGTTCGGCGAAATATCTCATTTCTTTGGCTTGGACGAACACAGGAAGGTCCTTTGAAAAAATTCCGATGGGCCTATCTTCTCCCGGTTTCGACTTCAAAATAACCTTGACTCCGTCTTCCACCTCCAGATCGTTCGTATCGAGAGAAATAGCCATTTCCCCGGCAAAGATATCGCTTCCCTGAGAGCTTATCCTGGCATCATACCGCCCTCTTCCTTTGACCCGAAGAAGATCAGAATCTCTCATCTTTATGAGGCTATCTCCTTCAATCCTCCGAGTCTCATCGGGATCTTTTGCCTGTTTCACAATTCGGGCGTTCCTCAAGGCCTGAAACTCTATTAATTCTCCTTCTTTGTCGAATGTAAATTGAGATGTCTCTGCCTCTACCTGAGTAAATTCTCCGGAAGATGAAATAAACTTAAAGGAACTGCTTCCTATCGCTTCGACTTCCTGAAGCCCTGAGATTTCCTGAAAAAATCTCAATCTTATCTCTTTTCCTTCAATCTCCCGCCTCTCACTTCGGGAAAAGAGAAGCGATTGACCCCGGGAAGGATGACTTTCTTCTTCTCCTCCGTCTCCTACAAGTGATGCCCAAGCGTTTTTCTTTAAAATCACAGTTTTAATCTGTTCCCCATCCGGATACAATTCGAATTCCATGATATCAGACGAAGCCCGACTTTCACCATAAAAAAGCTGCACATCCCCTTCTATTTTTCCCTGCTGACTTATCTCGTCATAATCAAGTCTCTTCCCGGTCACAATGAAGAGAGATGAATCTTTTTCTTTTGGCTCTATCTGAAGTTTGACTTCTCCCACAAGCCCCAATTTTTTCTTGTCCATCAAATAGTTCAAATTCTGGGCAGACCCTGTGAGTCTCCTCGAAGTGAAACGGACACCTTTATCTGTTCTGCAAATTTCGTTTTTGTTGTCAAAATTCAACAGGATGGATTCAACCACTAAATCTTTGAATTTCGCCTTAGCCTGATTCGTCGATTCAAACCAAGTCATATCTTTGTCATAGATGACTCTGCCTCCATAGAGAAAAATATCCTGGCCATCTCTTTCTTTAAAAAAGATTATTTCCACGTTTCCCTCTGCGTGATAATTGTTATCTTCTCCCATGAATTGCTCATCTGCTTTGACATTAAGGATTTTCTCATTTCCATTAAATTCAGAATGATCGGGTTTCTCTCTTTTCTCAATTTTCTGTTGGGTCACCTCATCTGTCTTGACAGGCACTCGATCCTGTCTCTGCAAGCGAATCAAGAAATATCCCACGATTAAAATCAGAACAAGGCCGAGTGAAACGGCCACCGTGATTCTCATTGTTTTTACAAAACTCATTTTTCTCTTCTTGATTCGCTTACTGCTGTTTTATATCTTCGATAGAAAGGCTGAGTTTCGTTTCTCCGAGATACTCAGAAAATTGGAAGGAATAGGCCACATCAATTTTATCCCCTCTCTGGAGGACTTGAGCCCAATCAGCCCTGTCCCATCCCAGGGCTTCAAAAAACCTCTTCCTCTGTTTCAGTAAGAGTTTGCTGTGCTTCCGTTTGATCTTTATTGGGTCGTTTGCAACTTCTGCACCCTCGGTGAAAAAGACAGGCTTGGGATTTCCAACTCCGAATGGAGAAAGAAGGAAATATTTTTCGAGGAAGCTGGAAGTGATATCAGGAAATTCCAATTTTGAATCTATGACCACCTTTCTTTTCAAATCTTCATCGGATATTCTCTCGCTGGCTATGACATTGATTGACTCTTTAAAAAGCTTCATATTCTCTTGGGGAAGGACGCAGCCAACCGCCATGCTGTGTCCTCCATAAGTCAAGAACAGATCCTTACATTCATCCATGCACTCAATGATCGGTAATCCACTGATGCTTCTTCCGGAACCGCAGGCTTTACCATCTTCATAGGTAAAAAGGATAACGGGTCTGTGAAAGGAATCCTTCAGCTTCGAAGCCACAATGCCGATGACCCCTTTATGCCACTCCTCACAACCCAGTATCAGAAACCTGTAGCGTTTATCCAGATCTCTCCTTCGAATCATGTCAAAAGCCTGGTTAAACGTCCTTTCCTGAATCTTCTGTCTTCTGGAATTCAGGTTATCCAGGTGAGATGCCAGTTCCATAGACTCTTCAAGAGAATCCGTAAAAAAAAGTCGTACGGCCAGATCAGTCTCCCCCAACCTTCCCGCTGCATTAATCCTCGGTCCGATCCTGAAACCAACACCTCCAACCGACACTTTTCGCCCTTTCAACCCACAAACATCCAGAAGGCTCGATAATCCGACGTTAGAAACTTCATCCATTGTTTCAAGCCCAAATTTAACAAAAAGTCTGTTTTCTCCCCTCAGCTCTGAAACGTCGGCCACAGTTCCTATGGAAACCAAGTTCATGAAGGGGGATTCACAAGCCGATTGTTCTACATCCTCAAAAAGGGCCTGGATAAGCTTGAAGACAACCCCGATACCGGCCAATTTTTTATCAGGATATCCGGAATCGAGAAGCACAGGATTGAGAATGGCCTTCACGTCTGGAAGAGAATCTCCAGGGAGATGATGGTCTGTTATGATCATATCAATCCCTTCTTCTTTCGCTCTCTTGGCGAATAACACGGCTTTTATCCCGCAATCGACACTAATCACCAGCTGTGCGTTTCTCTGTCGGACAATCTCGATAAATTCCTCCTTGATACCGTACCCATATTTCAACCTATCCGGAATGAAATAATCGACTTCAGCGCCCAAGGACTCAAGGGCTTGGGTGAGGAGCACCACTGAAAGGATCCCATCCACATCATAATCACCAAAAATGATAATCTTTTCTCTGCTGGAAATGGCCTGCTTAACTCTATTCACAGCCTCTTTCATGCCTTTCATCAGGTAAGGATCATGGAGGCTATCCAACTTCCCATAGAGAAAGTGGTGAGCCACATCGGGATCTTTAATATCCCTATTGACCAATATCTGCGCTATTTCTAAGGGGATTCCGAGTTCGTGGGAAAGTGCTTTGGATTCCACTTGCGAAGGATTGTAAACCCAGATTGTATCATTCATCGGCATCTTAAATTTAACACAATCTTCCTAACTAAAAAAGAGGAAAGGTATTTATGCTTACCTATAAGATAACTCTTTTGCTAATGACATTGAAGGCAAAAATGTTACCAAATTACTGAGCGCGGACACCAATCAACTTTTTTTAGAAGAAGGAGTCATTCGTGAGTTCAGGATTTGAGATCCTATTTTTTGGGGTAAAATATTATCTGGACAGTCGAAAATAAGCTGAGCTTCAGTCCAGCAGGCTCCAATATTGACCATGCCTGACTTCGATTTATAATATCAAGCCTTGACCCTTATTGGCTGGTTCCCATTGGCCAAATTGACTTTGCCAAGCCCGAAAAATATAATGATTGTGCCATGTTCGGAAGCCTCAGAGAGAAGCTCACTGAAACACGGAAAACATTTAAAGAAAGATTCGAAGAGCTTCTTCGTAGCAGCAAAAGTCTGGAAGAAGCTCTTGATCAACTCGCTGAATCCATGATTCTGGCGGATGTTGGACTGCCGTCCACTGAGAAAATTATTAATGCTATAAGGGAAAGAAGCAAAAAAAGCGATTCCTTCCGGTCCATTAAAAAAAACCTGGAGGATGAAATTATTAATATTCTTTCCCAATTTCCTTCCGAATTCAACATTGATCATTTTCAGTCCGTCATCATGATGGTCGGAGTCAATGGAGGCGGAAAGACAACATCTCTGGCGAAGCTGGCCTACCAATTCAAACAAAAAGGGAAAGGCATCCTGATGGTGGCCGCAGATACATTCAGAGCCGCTGCCCAGGAGCAGCTTGTTTTATGGGGCAAGAAACTGAATATTCCGGTCATAAAAGGCCAGTATGGGGCAGATCCCGCTTCAGTGATTTTTGACGCTATACAGTCATTCAAGGCTCATTCCTATGACTTTTTACTGGTCGATACGGCCGGAAGGATCCATACCAACACAAATTTAATGAATGAGCTGGAAAAGATTAAGCGTGTCATCTCGAAACAGATTGAAGGAGCCCCCCACGAGATTCTCCTCGTTCTTGACGCCAGCATCGGACAGAATGCGCTGATTCAGGCCAAGGAATTTCTGAAATTTTCTGGCCTGACTGGAATTTTCCTGTCCAAGCTGGATGGAACGGCCAAAGGGGGAAGCGTTATCAGTATCGTTGACGAACTCAAGCTCCCCGTCAAGTTCATAGGCATCGGAGAGGAGGAAAAGGATATGCTCCCTTTCTCTCCTCAGGAATTTGCCAAGGCCCTTCTTTCATGAAAAACCTCAAAGATATCTTCTACCTCCAGATGGCCTATGGATTAGCTGAAAAAGCCATCGGTTGGGCCAGTCCAAATCCCTATGTCGGAGCCGTTATAGTCAAGAAGAACATCATCGTTGGCTATGGTTACCACGAAAGACCCGGAAAGCCCCATGCCGAAGTCATCGCTCTCCAACAAGCGGGCTCTCTGGCCCGAAACAGCACAACATACATCAATCTTGAGCCGTGCGTCCATTGGGGAAAAACTCCTCCGTGCACGGAAGCTCTGCTTCAGGCCAGAATTAAAAGAGCCGTTATCTCGGATTTCGATCCCAATCCTCTCGTATCAAAAAGGGGGATTAAAAAATTAAAAGAAGCCGGAATAGAGACCTCGCTGGGCCTTCTTCAGGAAAAAAACAGGCGTCTGAACGAAACTTATATAAAATACATCACAAAAAAACTTCCATTTGTCGCAGCCAAGGCCGCAATCAGCCTCGATGGAAAAATTGCCACCAAAAAATTCTCATCTCAATGGATATCTTCCCCAGAAACCCGGCAATACTTCCATCTACTGAGAGGAGAATTTGATGCGCTCATGGTCGGAGTGAATACACTCATCACAGATGATCCCTTGTTAACTGTCCGTCATCCCAACTGGCAAAAAAAGCGTTTGACGCGTATTATTCTCGATTCTCATCTTCGCTTTCCTCTTCAATCCAGGATACTCTCCACTCTTTCCCAAGGAAAAATCCTGGTTTTTACCCTCAAAGAGGCCTCTCTAAAGAAAGCCGATGCCTTGCGAAAAAAAGGGGTCGAAGTGATTTCCCTTTCATCCAGGCGAGTTGAGGTCAATAAAGTCCTCTCCTGGCTGGGTCAACACGAGATAGCGAGTGTCCTGGTTGAAGGAGGCGGTCGCTTGCTGACGTCAATTTTTGAAGAAAAAATGGCGGATAAAATCTTTGTCACCCTCTCGCCTAAGCTCATAGGCGGAAAAACAGCTCCGACTTTACTCCAGGGAAAAGGCGCAGACTTCATCGAAGATTCATTATCACTGAAAAGAGCTCATACTTTTCAAATCGATGAAGACACCATTGTGGAAGGATATTTATAATGTTCACAGGAATCATCCATCATTTGGGCTATTTCAAAGGATATCGGCGAGGAAAACAGGAAATCGCTGTTGATGTTCCTCCCAGCCTTCCCCGAGTGGAAACCGGTGAAAGCATCGCTGTTAACGGCGTCTGCCTCAGCCTGATCAAAAGAGAAGGAGACACTACTTTTTTCAATCTGTCCCAGGAAACACGCCAAAGAACAACTCTGGGATCTCTGCGGCCGGGCGAACGACTCAATCTTGAACAGCCTCTCACTCTCTCCTCTCCCTTGAGCGGTCATTTGATAACAGGCCATGTGGACTCCCAAGGCAAGGTGCTCAGGATCATAAAGAGGGAAAAAGGAATGAGACTGGCCGTTTCCTATCCCCCGGAGCTGCGGTTTTATTTTATCCCCCAGGGTTCGGTCGCAGTGAACGGTGTCAGCCTCACCATCGTTGACCTCGGCCCTTCTAGTTTTGAAGTGGAACTGATACCGATCACATTGGAAAATTCTAACCTGGGGGACCTCAAAAGGGGAGATGCGGTCAACATAGAGTGTGACATGATCGGAAAATACGTGTATAATTGGATATCTAAAGAAAAACCATAGACAAGCAGCAGAAGACCAAAGGATTAAGAATGAAAAAAACCAAAACAGCGACAGTCGAACAGACGATAAAAGCCGTCAAAGTGGGGAAGCTCATCATCATCGTTGATGACGAAGACCGGGAGAATGAAGGCGATCTCATGGTGGCGGCTGAAAAGATCACCCCTGAAATCATCAATTTTATGACCAAGCATGGCCGGGGGCTCATCTGCATGCCCTTGCGCAAGGAGAGGCTTAAAGAACTCCATCTGCCTCTAATGGTTCGAGATAACACGGCTCCCTACCAAACAGCGTTCACTGTCTCGATAGACGCCAGAGATGGTGTGACGACAGGAATATCAGCCCATGACCGGGCTCAGACCATACTCGTGGCTATTGATCCTAAAACACAGCCTTCTGACCTGACTCGACCGGGTCATATTTTTCCTCTTGAAGCGAGGGAAGGTGGAGTACTGGAAAGGGCCGGCCAGACAGAGGCCTCTGTGGATATTGCCCGGCTGGCGGGTCTAAAGCATGCGGGCGTCATCTGCGAAATAATGAATGAAGACGGCACCATGGCCAGAATGCCCCAGCTCGAAGAGTTCAGTCAGACTCACAACATACCGGTTTTGACTATTGCTGATCTCATCAAATACCGGATGAAGCACGAAAGATTAGTGAAAAAGATAGAAGAAGCTAGCATGCCCACAAGATTCGGAGATTTCAAGATCATGATCTTTGAAGATACCATCCACAAAGAACACCATGTGGCTTTGGTCAAGGGGGAAATCAAAAAGGATGAACCCACTCTTGTCAGGGCTCATTCTCAATGCTTGACCGGAGATACTTTCGGCTCGATTCGTTGCGATTGCGGAGAGCAGCTCCACCAGGCCATGAAGATGATCAACAAGGAAGGGAAGGGAGTCATTCTTTACATGCTCAACCATGAGGGGAGGGGCATAGGTTTCTCCAACAAGATTAAAGCTTATGCTATCCAGGATCACGGAGCCGATACAGTCGAAGCCAATAAAAAACTGGGTTTTAAAGCTGACCAGAGGGATTACGGGATAGGCGCTCAAATTCTGGTCGCACTCGGGGCCAATAAACTCCGTTTGATCACGAATAATCCTCGTAAATTCGTTGGGTTGTCAGGCTATGGCTTGGAAATCATCGAGCGAATTTCCCTCGAAGTTCCACCGAACAAGAACAACATCAAGTACCTGAAAACGAAGAAAGAAAAAATGGGGCACATCCTGGAAATGGTTTAATACATGGGGACGTTCCCCTATTGCTTTTTTTTCTCAAGGATGAACGTCACCGGGCCGTCATTCACAAGGCTGACTTCCATCAGGGCTCCGAAAACACCTGTTTCAACTTTTACGCCTCTTTGCTTAATCAGGTCGACAAAATATCGGAAAAGCCTCTCCGCTCTTTCCGGTTCCTCGGCGCTGTCAAAACTGGGCCTCCTTCCTTTCTTCAAAGAGCCGGCGAGTGTGAACTGAGAGACCGCAAGCACTTCCCCTTGAATATCCAGCAATGACAGATTCATCCTCTCTTCTTCATCGGGGAAAATCCTCAACTCTACTATCTTATTGGCTAAATATTGGGCTTCTTGTTGAGTATCACCTTTCTCGACTCCAACGAGCAGACACGCTCCCTGCCCGATTTCCCCCACAACTTTCTGTTCGACTTCAACCGCAGCCTTTTTGACTCTCTGGAGAACGATTTTCATTACCTTTCCCCACTATCTTTTGATCTTTCCCTGCGTGAAAAGACTTCTTTCAAACTTATTAAGTCCTCATGGTTAAAAACGAAACTCAACACCATGTAGATCAGGATTCCCAAGACAATGGCTGCGGACAAAACAGCCAGCTGTTCCAGGAAGATCATTCCAGGAAAATCAAACTGTTCCATAAAAAACCAGACCGCAACGCCCATCATTCCTGCTGAGAAAGCATATTTCATCCCTGATACGACAAATTCCTTTTTTTCTATTCGACCGATTTTCCTCTCTAGGAGAAAGAAAAGGACAATGAAATTGAAGGTCGAAGCCAGGGACAAGGCGAGTGCGATACCTCCGACGCGGAGAGGATTCATCAAGATCAATGATAGACCGATGTAAACAATCATCACAAAAAAGGCAACTATCACCGGAGTTTTAATATCTTTAAAGGAGTAAAAAGCAGGAGCAAGTATTTTCACACCGGATATAAAAGGAAGACCCAAAGCAAAATAGAAAAGGCATTGTGACGTCATCGCTGTTGATTGGCCACCAAAGAGCCCCCTCTCCAGGAGAACCTGAATGATGGGGTGGCTGAGGAGCAGCAATCCGACCATGGCCGGGAATGTGATAAAAAATATGAATTTGAAAGAAAAGACAAGCGTTTTTTTCATGCCCTGAATATCCTTTCGGACAGCCTGTTCAGAAAAAGTCGGCAAGAGGGCAATCGAGAGGCCGATGGAAAACAACCCGAGCGTGAGCTCCTGAATCCTTGAAGCGAAATAAAGAGAGGAAGCACTCCCCACTTCCAAATATGTGGCCAGCATTCGGCTTATGGCATAGTTGATCTGGATAATTCCGGCACCGAACAGGCCCGGAACCATGAGCTTCCCGACTTTGCGCACGGCTGGATGAGTAAAGGAAAGGCCAAATTTAAAGCGCATCCCGTTCCGCCACAGAAAAGGCAATTGGAATGCCAGCTGCAGAATACCTCCAATAACCACCCCGACCGCGAAAACAAAAGCCGGCTCTTCGGCCTTTTGGGCGAAAACGAGTGCCGCAGTGATGATTGACAGGTTAAAGAGAACAGGAGTAAAGGCTGGAACAAAAAATTTATGGAAGGAGTTGAGGATAGCCATGGCTAGAGCCGCCAGGCTGATCAAGAAAATATAGGGGAATATGATCCGTGTCAGAGCAGTCGTCAGCTCCCATTTCCCTGCAGTCTCTCCAAAACCGGGAGCGATGATTTTGACTATTAGAGGAGCGAAGATCACGCCCAGAACCATGAGTAGAGCCATAATCAGGGTCATGTCATAGAAAAAAGCGTTGGCGAACTTCCAGACCTCTTCCTTTGATTTTTCCTTCTTCATCTGAGTGAAAACGGGAATAAAAGAAGCTGTCATCGCTCCTTCAGCTGTCAGCCTCCGCAGCAGATTAGGGATGAGATAGCCAATGGTGAAGGCATCCATGCTATGGCCTGTCCCCATGAACTTGGCCTGGAGAATGTCTCTGAATAAACCCAATACCCGGCTCAACAAGGTGGGGATGGCCATGACAAAAGTGGATCTCAACACTCTGCGGTTCTGGTCTTTTTGATTCATTTTAATCCATTTACCCAGGCTTTAAGTCGAACGAAAAAACGTTGGAATCATGTTAATAACCTGAATGACTGCACTCGTATTTCTAAAATCATTTTCCCACTCCCCGTTTGCTGGGGCAAAGGCTGTGTGTTTTCGAGGCACTCAGTCTGATCTATGTACATCCTGCCATCACTGATATAGAGATGCTTTACTGTTAATCTAAACATATTGACTTTAAAGAAGATATATCTTATCATACCTTTTTCAAAAAGGAGAGAAAAATGGCTATTCACAAATCAGCCATACAACAGTGGAGACGGAGTCTGCGCAGAAATGCCATAAACAAAAAAAATAAATCTGCCCTGCGTAAACAGATTAAAAAATTAAGAGATGCCATCCAGAATAAAGACAAAGACGCCGCCCAAGAGCTTCTTCCTCCCACATTCTCCCTCATCGATAAATCCGTCAAAAAAGGAACCATCCACGAAAACAAAGGCAATAGATACAAATCGCGGCTGAGCCATCAGGTTGAATTGATCACCTCCCCTCCTTCCGAGTAATTCTATCCTTTTCGCGAAGTCGACAATAATCAGAGAGGAAGGACTCCAGAAGCGTCTTGGGATTCAGCCCGGATGTTTTTATCTTTAAATCAACATTCTCAAGCTCAGCCAGCACATAATTCAAATCCTTCATGGAGAATTTCTCGACGAGCGAGAAGAATTCCTTGAATTTGGTTGTATAAAAGTTTCCGAACTTTTCATGGATTTGAGGCCTCAATTCTTTAAAAATCGCCTTCTTATCGACATCCTCTCCCTTGATCAAAAACTTTGCCTGAAGAATATCCCGGAAAAACCTGACCACAGAGCCCTGGATATACTCAGGTTTAATCCCTTCCTTGAATAAATTATCCAAAACAAGAAGGCACTGACCAAAATCAGCCCTAGCCAGACTGTCAGAAATCTCCCATTCAAAAAAAGTCTTCACCCAGCCAGAGATCTGGTTGACATCATCCAGTTCGACTGTACTTTTCTCCCCCACATACGTCATGAGCTTTTCTATCTCGTTATTGATCCTTCTGAGGTCGTTCCCGATGAGTTCCTCAATCCTTCTCATCGCCTCCGGATCGGCTGTTTTTCCCCGGGATGAAAATTTCTTGCCCATCCAGGCATACAGAGCCCTTTGCTTTAAAGGCCTCAGTTGCTTGATGAGCACGGTTATTGAGGGAAGAGAGGAAAAATATTTGAAGAACGAACTCGTCTTTCTTATTTTTCCTGAAAAAACGATGACCATGACAGTCCGGGAAGATGGAGACGTAAAATAACCTTCTAGTATCTTCTGCTCATGGGAAGAAAGGTTTTCTTTCTTTCCTGGGGACACCTCGACAACGATTATGCGCCAGGGTGAGAGAAAAAAAGGAATAGTTCTGGCTAAGTCAATCACTTCTGCCCAGGAATTCTCATCAAGATTAAACCTCTCAACGTTGTATTCCCGAACTTCTTCAGAAATCAGAGCGCTCTTGAGCTCGTTGATAAATTGGAAGGCCAAGAAAGTCTCTTCCCCATGAAAAAAATAACAGGGAACAACTGTGTTTTCACTGATCTTTTGATTCAGCAGAAAGCTGTACAACCCCTAAAATCCTTCTAATATGTTGGTCACTAAACTGCGCGCAAATTTTTCCGCTATCTTATCCAGAGCTTCTGATTCCACAGTTTCGAAATCTTCTCCTTCAGGCACTTCGTAGACTTCCAGGTACCGGAAGTTTGGGTTAGAGAAAATAATCTTCTGGTTAACTAAATCCTTCAATGTGATCCTGGTAACCACGATGATGTTGTATCGGTCTGCGGAGGCTTCCCTGGAAACAGCAATCGGAAGCGCTCGGAAGGTAACAATCTCCCCGATCAGCACGGCATCCGCGTTCTTTGTGTCCTCAGCGATCTCCACTTTCCCTCTGGCTACAAGCTCATCGATAACGCTCAGGGTCAATTTCAGGTCCAGCTCAAAGCGAGTGGTCAAATTCTTAAACATCGGGATGTTGACTCTTTTTATATGGGGGGGAAGGAAGCTCCCTGTGCCCCGGAGATGATAGCCACACTGGAGAAAAAACAGGCAGGTGGATGTCAAGATGAGAATTCTTTTTATATACGTTCCAAAGATATTCATTTCACTATATTCACTAATTTATTTTTAACATAAATGACTTTTTTTGGCTCTTTTTCTCCGATAATATTCTTTATGCGACTCAAGCCCAGGGCCTGCCCTTTTACATCTTCCTCATCTGCATCTCTCTCAGCTTCGAACTTATCTCTCAATTTCCCGTTGACCTGGACAACGATCGTGATCCTTTCCTCGCTGGCTAATTGTGGATCATACGAGGGCCAAGGTGTCCGGAAAAGAAAGGTCTCATGTCCTGTTTTCTCCCAGAGCTCTTCACAGAGGTGAGGGGCGAATGGCGAAAGAAGCACAATAATGCTTTCCAGGGATTCCTTGACAATGGCTCTCCCCTGCTGACTCTGTTTCAGGATGTCTTTATCTCGCTTGACCTGGTTATAAAACTCCATTAAAGAGCTGATGGCTGTGTTCAAATGGTGTCTCTTCTCAATGTCATCACTGACTTTTTTAATGGTCTGGTGCATTTTGACTCTCAGGTTTCGGGCTTCTTCTCCTATTTTTTCCTCTGGAGAATTGGCCTCTTCTGAAAATAAATCCAGATTTTCAATCACGATTGCCCAAAGACGATTTAAAAATCGGAAACATCCTTCAATCCCTTCATCAGTCCAGATGAACTCTTTTTCTGGCGGAGAAGCAAAAAGGATAAAAAGTCTCAGGGAATCCGCTCCGTATTTCTCAATCATATCATCTGGATCGACAACATTTCCCTTTGATTTCGACATCTTTGCCCCATCCTTGATCACCATTCCCTGAGCCAGCAGACGGGGAAAAGGCTCCTCGATAACGGTTAATCCTTGATCTTTAAAGAATTTGCAAAAAAACCGCGCATAAATCAGATGGAGGATGGCATGTTCCACCCCCCCGATATACAAATCAACCGGAAGCCAGTAATCCGCAGCTCGAGGTTCAAAAGGAAGCTTCGCCGCATGGGCAGACGTGTACCGGAAATAATACCAGGAGGAGTCAAAAAAAGTATCCATCGTGTCTGTTTCCCGTCTGGCTTCACCCTTGCATCTCGGGCAGGATGTTTTGACAAAACTCTCAACATTTTCTAGAGGTGATCCTTCCTCCCCTGTGAACTCCACTTCATGAGGCAGCAAAACAGGCAAATCCTCATAGGGAACGCCGACGATACCGCACTCCTGGCAGTAAATCACAGGAATCGGAGTCCCCCAATAGCGCTGGCGCGAAATGCCCCAATCTCGGATTCTGTACAAAACACTCTTGCGGCCAAAACCCTTCTCCTTCGCATACTGAGCCATTTCTTCAATGGCCTCCTCACAACGCTTGCCGGAGAAAGGGCCGGAATTCACGACCACCCCATAATCTTCAAAAGCTTCTTCGAGTTCTCCCTTGGGGGATTCTCCCTCCGGAACAATGACTTCTCTGATCGGCAGGGAATACTTCTTGGCAAACTCGAAATCTCTTTGATCATGGGCAGGCACAGCCATGATGGCCCCTGTTCCGTATTCCATCAAGACAAAGTTGGCAATCCATACCGGAATTTCCTCTCCTGTGAAAGGATTAATCGCTTTTTTGCCAGTATCGATACCCTCTTTTTCGACTTCTCCCTCATCCAATTTAAGGCGAAGAGTCTTGATATTCCTCTGTATCCAAGACTGCAATTTCTCTTTCTCTTTGGAATCCGCGATCAGTTCCTGGCTCAAAGGATGCTCAGGGGAAAGCGCCATGAATGTTGCCCCGTAGGTTGTATCAATCCTTGTGGTGAAGACCTCGATGGAGAGGGAAGAATCAGGAAGCGGAAAAGTGATATGAGCTCCTGTGCTCTTCCCAATCCAGTTTTTCTGCATGAGCAGGACGTGCTCAGGCCACTTTTCCAGCAATTCATGCCCGGATAGTATCTCTTCCGCATAATCAGTTATCTTCAGGAACCACTGCTCCATCTCCTTCTGCTTGACAATAGAGTCACACCGCCAGCACTTCTCACCGATGACCTGTTCGTTCGCCAGGACAGTCTGGCACTGAGGGCACCAGTTGACCCTGCTTTTTTTGCGGTAAGCTAAATCCTTGTCGAACATCTTTAAAAAAATCCACTGGTTCCACTTGTAATACTCCGGCAAACAGGTGTTCACCTCTCTTGACCAGTCATAACTGAAGCCCAGCCTCTTCAATTGACCCTTCATATGGGAAATATTATCCAGAGTCCATTTCTGGGGGTGGATTCCCTGGGTGATTGCCGCATTCTCGGCTGGCATTCCCAGGGCATCCCAACCAATCGGATGGATGACGTTCAAGCCCTTCATCTGCATAAAGCGGGATATGACATCTCCAATCGCATAATTCCGTACCTGACCCATGTGGATTCGGCCTGAAGGATAGGGGTACATCTCGAGGCAGTAGTACTTTTCCTTCTGGGAGTCTTCACAGGGCTGGAAGGCTTCTTCTTTCTCCCAGATTTTTTGCCACTTCTCTTCTATCTTTTGGATATTGTAATCGTCTTTCATTCTTGAGATATCCTCAACACCGTTCAGGAATGAAGAACAAGAAAAAACTGGTTCTTTTTTGTCCTCTTTTTCTCGTGAAATTCAATCATAAATGTTAGATTCATTGCCCTTAAAAGTCAAGATAATGGGGTCAGGCCTTATTTATATGTCTAGATTCATGACATGATTCCGGTTTGATAGACATCCATCCTGACAAGGCCTGACCCCATTGAACAATTATCTGAAAAGTATTAGGATGAATAAGTCTTTTTGAAGAAATCAATGCTGAATCTATTAAAATTTGCCTGGTGACGGGCATCAGTACTTCCCAAAATGAATATTCTTGAAGTCAATAAGCTCTCTGCTGGCTACGAAAACAGCTACGTTATCCAGGATATCTCTTTTTCCCTGAAAAAGGGCGAGTTCCTATCCATTCTTGGGAAAAACGGCTCTGGAAAAAGTACTTTGATCAAGGCCATTCAAGGTTTGCTGAAGAACGTCTCCGGCCGAATCTCGGTCAACGGCAATGATGTCTTCTCCCAGAGCGTCAGACAACTCGCTAAAAAAATATCTTATGTGCCCCAGATATTCAGCTCATCTTTTGAGTTCAGCGTGGCAGAGACTGTTCTCATGGGAAGGTATGCTCATCAAAGCCGCTGGGAAAGTTCCTCCCCCTATGAATCCAAGATAATCGAGGAAGTCATGACTCTGACCCAGATTGATCATCTAAGAGAGAAAAAAGTCGCCCATCTCAGTGGAGGAGAACGTCAAAGAGTCTTTATTGCGCGCGCGCTCGCCCAGGACACCCCTCTCCTCTTCCTCGATGAACCCAGCTCCCATCTGGATATCAATTACCAGGTTGAAATTTATCGAATCCTCAAGCACCTCCAGGAAGAAAAAGGGAAAACCATCCTGACGACTGAGCACAACATTAACCTCGCCATCCCGTACTCCCAGAAGATCATGTTCCTTAAAGACGGCAGGATTCAAGCGCTAGGTCCTCCGGATGAGCTGGTCACAAAGAAGAACATCATGGAAGTCTTCGCGGCAGCCGTGGAAATCAGGGAAAATATCCACTCCAAGCTCCCTGAGATATCACTCATCCCGGGAATGGAAAAAAAGGCATGAACTCCAAAAAAGTATCCACAGTCGTGCGGCTCATTTTATTGGTCGTCTTTATCCTTGACGCACAGGAGATAATCATCAAGGATGACCTCGGTTTCTCTTTTGATATAACAGCCCCTCCTCAAAGAATCATCTCCCTGGCTCCTAACATCACCGAAACTCTCTTTGCACTCGGATTGGGAGAAAAAGTTGTGGGCGTTACCCGTTACTGCGATTTCCCCGAAGACGCGATGAAAAAAGAAAAAATCGGAGGAATGGTTGACCCAAACCTGGAAAAGATCATCGCCCTTAAACCTGATTTGATCATTGGTTTCCGGGGAAATCCCTTAACGACTCTCGAACGGCTCAGGGATCTTAATCTTCCTGTATTTGTCCTGGATACCGGGATGAGCATCGAGTCCACTCTTTCCATCGTGAACAAAATAGGAACAGTCACACATGCTGAAAAAAGAGCAGAACTTTTCATCCACTCTCTAAGAAAGAGATATGAAAAAATCCTCTCAGCCCTTCGCCGCGTCAAGCAGGAGCCGAAAGTCTTCCTCTCCCTTCACGGCACAGGCCTCTGGACCTGTGGAAAGGAAAGTTTCCTCAATGACCTGGTCAAAAAAGCGCGAGGAGTGAACATTGCCGGAAGCATACCGCGGAAATGGCTGAATTATAACCGGGAACATCTCATTCATGAAAATCCTGAGGTCATTATCATTCTTGCCAAATCCAAAAAGGACTTCCTCAAAACTAAAAAGTGGATCAAAAGCGAAGCTCATCTTGAAGGCACAAAAGCTGTTGACGCAGACAGGATATATTTTCTGGACGAGAACCTCGCCACCCGGCAGGGCCCCCGGCTCATAGAGGCTCTCGAAGAACTGGCTCGTCTCCTTCATCCTCAGTGTTTCGAGAAAGAATAATGAACGCAAGGTCGAAAAGGCTGACTCTTCTTGCCGTCCTCGTGTTCCTGTTTATTTCAGGCTTTTTACTTTCTCTCCTCGAAGGACCCGTGGAGACAAATCCTGGAGATCTATTTGATTTCTTATTCCATAACCTGAATGACCCAACCTTAAGCAAAATTTTCATTGACATCAGGCTATCCCGTGCGCTGTTGGCTTTTCTGGTCGGGGCCAGTCTTTCCCTTTCCGGAGCTATACTTCAGGGATACTTCCAAAATCCCATGGCGGGTCCATTTGTCGTGGGCGTCTCTTCAGGGGCCTCCTTCGGCGCAGTCCTGTGTATTTATCTGGGATTGAATGTCCGGTTTTTCGGCTTTTCCCTCCAGAGTCTTTTTGCTTTTGCATCTGGATTCGTCATAGTCTTTCTTGTCTATCTCCTGTCTCAGAGAAAAAAGGTGTTTAAGGTCGAAACCCTTCTCTTGACCGGAATCGCGGCTGGCGCACTGGCTTCCGCTTTAACGTCTTTTTTAATATTCTTCAAATCAG